>ODAI014458915.1_pt1 | contig 10910 bp, 7 predicted proteins | sample 1539321 | NCBI WGS metagenome assembly ODAI01 (sample SAMN02144231, study PRJEB22623) | gut metagenome | biome: sheep rumen | host: Ovis aries | place: New Zealand | reverse complement strand
TCTACACCGACATGGTCGCCATCCGCCGGGATGAGGACCTGGACAACATCCACTCGGTCTACGTGGACCAGTGGGACTGGGAAAAGATCATTACAAAAGAAGAGCGGAACATGGACACCCTGGTCCATACCGTGAGGGCGATTTACAGTGCTCTCCGGAAGACCGAGAAGTACATGGCGGTCCAGTATGATTATATCGAGGAGATCCTTCCCCGGGAGATCGCGTTTGTTTCCACCCAGGAGCTGGTGGACATGTATCCGGACCTGACTCCCAAGGAGCGGGAATACAAAGCGGTCAAGGAAAAAGGCGCCGTTTTCCTCATGCAGGTCGGAAAGACCCTGTCCAACGGAGAGCGTCATGACGGACGCGCACCGGACTATGACGACTGGGAGCTGAACGGAGATATCCTGGTCTACTATCCGGTGCTGGATATCGCTCTGGAGCTTTCCTCCATGGGCATCCGTGTGGACGAGGAGTCCCTGGCCATCCAGCTCAAGGAAGCCGGCTGCGAAGAGCGGAGCGAGCTTCCCTTCCAGAAGGCCATTCTGGAAAAGAAACTGCCCTACACCATCGGGGGCGGCATCGGCCAGTCCCGTATCTGTATGTTCTTCCTCCGGAAAGCGCATATCGGAGAGGTGCATGTTTCCCTCTGGCCGGATGAGATTCTTGCCGAAGCAAAAGAAAAAGGACTGCAGCTGCTGTGATCAGCGGCTGCGGCCCTTTTTTATTCCTCCTCTTCCATCCGGTATAACAGTTCCTGTCTCTTTTTCCGGAAATGGCCCGGAAGCAGAAACAGAAGCAGCAGAAACACCAGCGTAAGAACGGCTCCGGTTATGATCATGATCAAGCCTGCCGAAATTCCCATCTTCTCTTCCTCCCGTCAGTAATGTCAGTAATCTCCGGACTCATAGATCCGGCTGAGCCAGAGCATCATCTCATCTTCGGTTCCCGCCCCTGTCCGGGCATCGTACCGGCTTTTTGCGTTTTCATAGTATTCCCTGAACCGGGAGGCGGAGTTTCCGTGGTTCTGCCGGTATTCCAGATAGGCCAGTCCGGCAAAGGTCCTGTAATCCTCCGGATACTGCTCCTGCATTCTGGAAAGCGTCGAAGCAGCGGCGGCATAGTCCTTCAGGTCCGTATAGGTGCTGGCCAGATTGAGATACGTCCTGGCCGTAGCATAACTGCTTCCCATGATCATTTCCAGTTTTTCCGCCGACTTCCGTTTATAGGCATCTGCGGCTTCGGTCCCGCTGTTCCGTTCGGCCAGTTCCGAATAAGCGGTCACCTCCTGCTCCAGGAGGGCCGTGCGGTAGCTTCCGCTGAGGGAGGCGATCCCCTGGTCCAGCAGATCGATCCCGTCCAGGAGCCCCTGGTCTGACGGATCCGCCTGAAAAGCACAGCGGGAGGCCTGTCTGTAGGCCTGGGCCATCAGTGCCTCATCCTCCGTGCCGCACCGGGAGATGCACTGCAGGAACTCTTCCCTGGCCGCGGAATAATCTTTCAGGGCCATCCGGATCTCTCCCCAGGCGAAGGACAGACCGGCGTCTGCCAGCCCTTTCTCTTCTGCCTTCTGCAGCGCTTCCTCCGCCTCTGCATGGTGGTCAAGCTTGGCGAGGGCGATGGCATAATCCCGGTAATAATCCGGCCGGCCCGGATCGATATCGATGGCGGCCTCATAGCAGGAAACCGCCTCCGCGTTCCCGCTTCCCATTTTGTCAAAGGCATATCCCTTCAGATAATAGATGTCTCCCAGCTCATCCCTCCGGGCACTGATTTTCCGGTTTTCCAAAATCTGTCCGTCGATATAATCCGCCAGCGCCTGATAGCCCTCCGGACGGCCGGTGGCGTCCGCCTGCTGTTTCAGAGCCAGGGCCATCTCGAAATAGGCATCCAGCTCCCCCGGCTTCAGGGCGACCGCTTCATCATAGTATTCCTCCGCCGAGGCATAATCCCACCGGGCGGTGCTTTCCTGCTGCAGAGAGACCAGTTCCGAATACCGGTCCTGTTTTTCCGAATCCCGCAGAAGAAAACCGCCCACCATCAGCCCTGCGGAAAGGACAAGACCGGCTCCCGTCAGGGCATACAGCAGGTTCTGTCTCTTTTTCAGGCGGCGATAGCGCTGGTCATTGGTATAGATATTTTCCAGTTCATGCATGACCTGGGCAGCGGTCTGGTAGCGGTTTTCCGGCAACGGCTGCAGACATCGCATGATGATGGATGCGAAGATGTCATTCATGTCATCCCGGTAATACCGGATATCCTCCACGTACCCTTCCCTGTCCGTCGAAGGCTTCTGCCCCGTAAGGATATGATAGAGGGAAGCGCCGAAGCTGTAGATATCCGCTCTCTCATCGATGGACATCCACATGTTGGTATTGTGGACCTTCTGATTATAATGCAGGGCCTCGATCTGTTCCGGCGGCGCATATCCTTTTGTATAGCCGGTGACTCTGGCTCCGTATCCGCTCAGGCTGGCAGAAATGTTGAAATCGATCAGACAGATATTCCCGTCCGGCATGAGCATGATGTTGCCGGGCTTTATGTCGCTGTGAATGATCGGAGGCTTCTGGCTGTGCAGATACCGGATCGTCTCACAGATCTGTTTTGCCCAGAACAGAACATGCTTTTCCTCGAAGTACTCACCCTCCTGCAGATAATCCCGGAAGGAACGGCCCGGAATGTAATCCATGACGGTATATACATCCCCGTCGATCCGGAGAAAATCCAGAACCTGCGGCAGATGAGAATGCCGCAGGTTTTTAAGCACATCCACCTCTGCCCGGTTGTTGCTCAGATCCTTGACTTCGTTTTTTATTTTTTTCAGGACCACCTGCTTGTTCAGATTCCGGTGAACGGCCAGAAAAACCTCGCCGCCGTTTCCTTCCCCGATTTTCCGTATGATCCTGTAGGTATCCGGAAGCTCTCTCAACCTGTCCCTTCCTCTCTGCTGTCCCGGCGGGCCGAAATCCCTCCGGGCCTGTCGCCTTGCTGCTCAGCGGATGGTAAAACCGGCGTAATCCGTACTGCCTGCGGCACTCACGGTGATATAATCGTATTCTGCGGCACTTTCCGCGTTCCGGAAGCCGCCCTCCAGAGGATCCGCTGCGGAATACAGCAGTTCCGGCTGGTTCACCAGATCCAGACCGGCTCCTTCCAGGATCCAGCTTCCGCTCAGCCCCTGTCCGGAAAGCTGATTCAGAAAGTCTCCGGTATCTTCTCCGGAGCTCCAGGAGACATCCAGGATCCTTTCGGTGCTGCCGGAAGCATCCACGGACCACATCTGCACGGCAGCATAGATTCCGGGGGCCCCTCCGATGTCTCTTCCCACCTGGTAGGTGGCGATCCCGATACCGTTTCCTTTACGGAATGCAGTCTGGGTTCCCTTGTACGCATCGTTTGCTCCGTCACGGAAACCGCAGTCCGAAACCTCACGGCCCGCCATTATGGCCTGCGTCCCGTCCGATTCATAAACCGTAAAGCCGAGCTCTCCGGAAAGAAGCTCGATCACGATCAGCTCCTCCTGCCCGTCAGAGTCGATATCCTCCACCCTGGCCGCAATGATTCCCTCCGCAGAGGAGGCCGGCCCCTCCGGCAGATCAAAGACAACGGGCAGCGAGGCCATGTACTCATTCAGGATATCCGCCGCAGAACGCATTTCGGCCTGGGGCTCTTCCGTTTCCGGGTTTCCTGCCTCCGGAAGCGCAGCCTCCGGTTCTGCCGATCCGCCATCCGGTTCTGCCGTGTCCCATGGCTCCTCATTCCAGTCCGGCTCCTCTGCCGTCTCCGGCTCGGCTGGTGTTTCCGCTTCGGTTCCTGGTTCCGGTTCGGTTCCTGTTTCCTGCTCGTCTCCCGGATACACATAGTCCTCGGTTTCCCAGTCAAAGTCATCCTCCGGACCCCAGAGGTCATCCTCCTCCGGCTCTTCGTTCTCTCCCTCCGGCATTTCCGGCTCTTCCTCCGGTGTTCCCGGCTCTTCCGGCCATTCCACATCGGGATCCTCCGGCACCAGGCTCTCTTCCTCCGGCTCCGGATCCTGCGGCGTATCCTCCTCCGGTGTGTCCTCCCAGAATTCATCGTCGTCCGGCCATCCGCCATCCTCCGGCCAGGGATCCTCCTCTGATGGTTCATCGGCCTCTTCCGCCGGTGCCTCCGAAGACTCTTCGTCCTCTTCCACCAGTTCTTCTTCGGTTTTCTCCTCAGACTCCGGCGAATCCACTTTATCCAGAGGTGTGACGGAGTCCTCTTCCGGCTCTTCCCCGGAATCCTCCTCCGGGAACTCCTCCAGTTCTTTTTTCTCCCGGGATTTTTCGACGCTCATATCGTCCTCGGAGCTTTCCGGCTCTTCCGCAGCCGTCTCGTCTATCTTGTTTTCTGACTCCTGCGGGATATCTCCCGTTTCAATCTCGGCGATATCATTCTTTGCGGTCTCCGTGCCTTTGCTTTCGCTTCCCTCACTGGCGGCGGAACGGTTCTTTGCCCGGCTGTACTCCTTCTCCTGTCTTGCCGAAGGCGTGATGGAGGGTTTTGCCTGCCGCTGACGGTAATTATTCAGCCTGTACAGCTGTTCTCCCGTCATGTTGTCGCTGCGTGTGCTGGCCCGGTCCACGACGCGGGCGGCTTTCTCCGGTTCCTTCTGCTGCGTGTACACCTCCGCCAGACCAAGCTCGGCCTCCGCAGATTCCTCGTCATATTCCAGGGCTCTGTTAAAATGCAGCTCCGCCTCCTCGTATCTGCCCTCTGCCAGATACCGGTTTCCCAGATCCAGCTGTTTGTTCAGCCTGTAGGCTTCCGTATTCTGATAGAGCAAAATCCCGCCGCAGATCAGAATCACCGCAAGACAGAGGCTGCAGATAATGACGGTCACCGTGAAAAGAGAACTCTTTTTCTTTTTCGGCCTTTTTCCTGCGCTGCGAAGATCCGCTCCGCAGTACATGCAGAACTTCTTGTCCTCCTCCACAGGCCTTTTACATTTCGGACAGATCATGATTCCCTTTCCTTCCCGGATCACTTCTCCTGAAATACAAACTCCTCATCGGCCATACGGATCCTGCAGCCATCCGTCAGGCGCACCATTTTCCCCGGAGCGATCATTTCGCCGTTCAGATACGTCCCGTTGCTGGAATTCAGATCCTCCAGATAGTAAACGCCGGACAACAGCCGGATTGCGCAGTGTTCCCGGCTCAGAGCCGGATTGCTGCGGATGCAGATATCCACGGAGCGTTCCCGCTTGCCGATCTTGTTTTCGCTTTTTTCCAGACGGAACACCTCTCCCGTACGCTGACGGACCAGGGTCGCGATGCTCCGGGCATACGCCGAGCCCAGCATGACGGTAGCCTCGTCGTCATCCGTTCCCAGCATGACCGTCCGTTCGTCATCCTCCTCGTACCCGGTATGTACAGGGGCATCGTTTCGGAACCTGCCGCTTCCATATCCATCGTCCCGGGAGTCATTCCTGTAGCCGTCGTTTCTTCGTCCGTCATCCGGACGGTCCAGCAGGGTGCTACGCCCTCCTCCGAAGAAACCGCCGCCATTATTGTTGTCCAGGACATTCCGCCGCGGCGTCTCCCATCCATCCAGGGCACTCCTGTGGTAGGATGAATACCCGTTCAGGGAACCCGCATTTTTGTTCCATGCATAATCCGCTCCGGCAGGCTCCTCTGTCTGCCGGGAAACCGGATGCTGCGGCATTTCCGGTGCCTGCGAAATCTCCGGGGCCTGCGGGATCTCCGGAGCCTGCGGGATGGCCGGTTCCTCTGGAATGGCCGCATCCTGCGGGACAGCCGGTTCCTCCGGTTCGGGGGCAAAATCGGGCATTTCCAGAGAGACCGGTTCTTCCTCCGGCATGATATCCGGGTGCTTTTCTTCCTGTTCCGTCATCTCGGCCGCCTTCCATCCGTCGTCCGGATTGTCGTCCCATGCATCCTCCGGTTCCGGATCCGGTGCGGCCGAAGCCCATCCATCCGGAGCGGAAGGAGCCGCAGCGACGGTCTTGTCCTCAAACCCGCCGGCGCTCTCGAAGCCGGACGGCACATTCCACGCACCGCCCGAGGTATCCGGTCTGTCCCATTCATCCGTATAATCGGGCTCCGCAGGAGCGGCTGTCTCCCAGCCGTCATCCTCAAAGCTTCCCTCGCTGCGGGACCAGTCGTCGGAAGGTCTCCCTATGGTGAGATCCTCCTCTTCCTCCTCCGCAAAGCCTGCGGCATCTGCCGCCAGAACCGGCAGGGCCATCAGGCGGATCTCCCCGTCCCGGTCATCCACATAGATAAAGCGGGGATCCATGACGATCTCTTCCCGGGGGATCATATTCAGCTCCAGGTCTTTCACCGCTTCGTCCAGCCGACGGTCCATCACATTGGCCTGCACAGAGGATACCTCATCCTTCCATGCCAGAAGATTGGTGACATTGGAAATATCATAGCACAGCACATTGTTTCCGGCTTTCTTCTGCATCTCCACCGGCAGGAGGAAAAAGCCTTCTCCCGCTTCCTGGATCCTGCGGAGCATGGCCATATCGATCTTTTCGCCTGCCCCGACAGTATAGAGCACATTGCAGTTCCCGTTCGTAAAGTCATATTCAAATCCCATGTCATCCAATCCTTTCCTTATCTTCTGCTGTTATCACATTATTCACTCTTCCGGATATTGTTCAGCACGAGCCGGCTCAGAATACCGAAGCCGGCCACAAAGGCCAGAAGAAGCAGCCAGGACTTCCACATATGGCCTGCCGTAAACGTAAAGAAATCCTCCGCTTTCTTTTCGATCTGCTGAAGCTGACCGCCCACATCGATCTTCTGCGGCAGTGAATTCAGATTTGCGGTGGTTCCGTATCCCTCCATGGACCACCGGCAGACCGCGAACCAGGAGATATACTTCGTCACACCCTCCAGCTTGAACAGAAGACCCGAAAACAGGATCTGGGGCATCAGAAGAATCGGTGCGACGGTCATGGCCCGGTCCGGATTCTTAAACAGAGCCGAAGCAAAAAGTCCCATCCCGGACGCGCCGAAGGATGTCAGGAAGGTGGTGACAAAGATCTCCAGCGGCGGGGACATCATGACACCCTCCTCCGGGCTTCCCACAAAAATGGTGAAGACGATCGACAGCAGCCCCGATTCCACGAGGCACAGAAGACCCAGCACCATAAACTTCGAAAGAATGTACGGAACCAGATGCAGTCCGGTCATGTATTCTCTCCGGAGAATGACTCTTTCCTTACAGATCTCCTGGATCGCATTCAGCGTGCCGACCCAGAAGGCCGAACAGGACAGGGCAAACAGCAGGGATTTTGTCATGCTGTAGTCCTCAAACTGGGTCCCGTCCGCCACCAGGGAGATCAGGAACGCAAGCAGCGGTGCCTGCAGAAGGACCAGCAGCAGTCTCTGCCGGTCATTGAGAAGAAGCCGCAGATAACGGCCCGAAAGCACACGGACCTGGCGGAAAGAGCTGTGTCGGTTCTTTTTCCGGCTGGCACCTTCCTCCGGAGCGGTCTCCCGGAGAGGTGCGGTCCTGGCCCCGGCCGTGGAGTCATAATATCTGCGCCAGCCCGGGGCATCCTCGGTGATCATATTGTATACATCCACCAGATTGTCCACATGGAAGAATTTTTCGGCGTCTCTCATGTTTCCGAAATAACAGAGATTTCCGCCCTTCCCCATAAACACGATCTTGTCGCAGTTCTGCAGGTTCAGGGTGCTGTGGGTGACCAGGATCACCGTCTTCCCGTCCTCCGTCATGTTTTTGAGGGTCTTCATCAGATTCCGTTCCGTTCCCGGATCCAGGCCGGAAGCCGGCTCATCCAGGAAAAACAGCCTCGGATCCGACAGAAGCTCCACGGCGATGCTGGCTCTTTTTTTCTGCCCGCCCGAAAGCCGGCGGATCATGGTCTTTTCCTTGCCGGTCAGCTCCACCATCTGGATCACCTTGGCGACCCGCTGTGCCCGTTCATCCCGGGTGGTATCGTCCGGAAGCCGCAGCTTTGCGGCATACATCAGCATGGATTCCAGCGTAAGATTATCATAAACGATATCCTGCTGGGGTACATATCCGATAATGTTTTTCAGGGAATCGTAGGTCTCATAGAGCTCTTCCCCGTTGATCAGCACCTGCCCGCTGGTGGGACGGTTGTAGCCGCTGATGGCATTCATGAAGGTCGTCTTTCCGGCGCCGGAGCCGCCGATGATGGCCACCAGCTCTCCGGGCTGGATGGAAAGGGATACATCGTTGCAGATGTTGAATTTCTTGTTCCCCTTCCCCACGGTTTTTACGATATGACGGGCCTCGATCCCGAGACCGGACCGGTAGGTGCAGACAAACAGTCCTCCGGCCGTAAAGATGATCCTGGTATTGGTGATGGTGATGATGTCTTTTTCCAGCAGGCGTCTGCCCTTGTCCACACGCCGGCCGTTGATGAAGACGCCGTTGGTGCTGTTCAGATCCCGCAGATAGTAATGACCGTCCTTTGCGAGACGGATCTCCGCATGCATCTTGGAAACGCCCACGTGGGAAAGGTGAAGGGTGCAGCTGTCCGAGCGGCCGATGGTATAGGGATTGGCCGTCCGCAGATCCAGCCATTTCCAGGAGGCTGTCTCCTGGGCAGAATTGAGCAGGATCAGAACTCCCTCGCGGCTTACCCGGGTGCCCTCGTCGATCCGGAGGATATCGCCGCCTCCCAGGACGGCCCTCTTTATCATCTTCCCGTTCAGGATCAGGCCGTTGCGGCTGTCCAGATCCTCCACCCAGACGCGGTTTCCGGAAAGAATGAACCGGCCGTGTCCATGTCTGGAGATCAGCGGGGATGACAGGACGATGTCACATTCCTCTCCTCTGCCGAACACAATATGCTGCTTTCCGAAATCCGCCAGATTAATCTGCCTCGGCTTCGTATTTCCATCAAAGATGGAGATTACCGTACCGCCCATCTCCGCTTCCGGTCCCGGAGCCGAATGCCGTCGGTTGTCGAACATTTCTGTCTTGTCATATCCGTAGTCGCCCATGATTCATGCTGCCCTTTCCTGTCTGTTGTTATCCGAAAACGAAAGCACGGATTGCTTTCTGCCTGCGCAGTCCGCAATCCGTTATGTCCTTATTCAGTATATCCGAACCGGCTTCACCAGTTTCGCGAAGCGTTGGACGCTGTCACCCCTATCACGATGATCGAGAGGATCAGAAGAAGGACCACCGTCACCCATTTCAGAAGACTGCCCCGTGAGAATTTGATCAGCGCCCAGTTTTTCACGATCTTGCAGGAGAACAGAATCATCAGGACAAAGCCTATAAAGCCCAGAATCGTGATGATCCACATGACCGCCAGCAGGCCCGTGGTACTGTTCAGCGCCGCATTTACGGAAGAATCATATCCGTAGTATCTGTACGCTTCGTTTACGAGATCGCTGCTGCCGGAGGCATAAAACCCGATCAGGAAAAAAATGGTAAATATGTTGATGATGGACAGGCCGTAAAGCAGGCTCAGTCCGTAATATGCCCAGGTGCTCAGGGGTCTGTTCATCCCGTCCGCTTCCGGAGCCATGTCCTTTGCACCGTAACGGGGCGCTGCAGCCCTGGATTCCCGGCTGAAGGAAGGAGCCGGTGCCGCTCCGCCTCTTTCCAGGCGGTCTCCGCCGGGAGCCCGGTGGGATGAGGCAGGTGCTCCGGCGCTGTTCTTTCTTCCCGCAGCCAGTTCAAAGCCGCAGTTTCTGCAGTATACGGCGCCTTCCGGATTTTCTGTTCCACATTTCTTGCAATACATGTTCTTTCCCTCCCTGTTGTTTTCACGCAGCATGCCGGATACGAGATCCGGACCGTCAGGCCCCTCTCATATGCCGGTCCACAAGACCATCGATCCCGGGAATCCGGACATTGCGGCCGCGGATGGCCGCGAATCCGCAGAGAATCAGAAACAGGTCACGGATAAAGATGAGGACCGTTCTGAGAATATCCAGAAAATAATTAAAACCGCCGCCGCTGGTGGTCGTCACATAGCCGTTCCCCAGGGCGCTCATCGAATACCGGATCATGTTGATAATGTCGCAGATGAAATCCTTGACATAATCCAGCAGCCCCACAAACCCCAGCAGCAGGCCGAAGCAGATCAGAACCAGCACTCCCTTCAGCGCCACCGCCCGGAGCCATTCGTCCTTTTCCCGGATCAGCACATATCCTGCAATCAGGACTGCGGCTATAATGCCGAAATTGCCCAGCAGGCCTGCCCAGTAGATCATGGCCGCGATCAGACCGGAAGAGATCCCGATCCCCGCGAAATCCACCGTCGCCCTTCTTCTGCCGTACATGTCACCGCCGTATCCGGCCGGCGCTCTCCGGGAAGGGGCATATCCGCCTCCCCTGGGGGCTTCTCCCATTGCCATGTCGCCCACGGGGGCTCCGCAGTGGGGGCAGATCTTTGCCGAAGCATCTACTGTTTTTCCACAATTTCCGCAAAACATTTGTTCTTCCTCCTGACTCAAGCTGTCTGTGTCTTTCTGGTTCCCAGTATATCGTTTTTTTCCTTCTCGGGAAGGATTTCCGACGAATGACCCGTTTTCGGGGATGAACAGACATGCAGACCTTTTTGTTGAATAATTATAAAACAATTATACCATTGTGATGTTCGTCTGACAAGATTTGTCTCGTCCCGAAGTTTCCGGAAATTTAATAATTCACCGCATTGACAGAAACATCCCGCAGTTTTATCATAAAGATGTCGGAATCAAAAACAATTGTGCTGATTCCGACACGGATTTCTCCGTGTTTCCCGCTCTTAAAAAACGATTTTATTCAACCTTTACCGAGGCATACATGAACATTTTATTCTTTCTGACACCGAAAAGCGATGTCGCCTATATTTTTGAAGACGAGACTCTCCGGCAGGCGCTGGAAAAGATGGAAAACCGCAAGTATTCCTGCATTCCGCT
>ODAI013461036.1_pt1 | contig 10911 bp, 8 predicted proteins | sample 1539321 | NCBI WGS metagenome assembly ODAI01 (sample SAMN02144231, study PRJEB22623) | gut metagenome | biome: sheep rumen | host: Ovis aries | place: New Zealand | reverse complement strand
CAGTCACTTGCAATGTAAGATGAACCCTTTTTTGAAAAACTTTTTAAAAAATCACTCAGAAAGCATCATTCTTTATCGAAGATGCTCTTGGGTGAGATGAAAGTGCTGCGTATGCGCCACTCTTTGGGGTAGAGGTTGTTGGCGCGCGAGCCAAGGTTTTTCATGAGTCCGAGGCGCTGGCCTCGGTATGCCACTTGCACTATGCCGGCTGGCGTGTCGGGCGGCAGGATGAGGGCTTCGCGCTGCAGATAGCGAATGGCATCGGGCAGCGAGAGGTCGACAATCGGTGCTCCGGGGCTGTCGAGCAGTGTGGTTGGCAGGGTCGTCAGCTCGGCTGCGAGGTGCTCAGCAATGCTTTTCGGCGCTGCTTTCTGATGCTTGTTTTTTCCTGTTTTACGTTGCTTGTGGGATACGGCCGATAGTGTTGCCGAATCTTCGCATTCGTGACTGCTCTTGCGCTACAGGGCACAGAAGAATCCTTCGCCCCGCACTCGGCCGGGGATGAAATGGTAGCAGGGGAAGCCCCCTCCCAGCCCCCCCGAGGGGGGGAGGCCGTTTCCGATAGGATTCCCGAGGGTATGTTTGCCCCCCCTCGGGGGGGATGGGAGGGGGCTGAGGGGACCGTGAGTGTAGCCCTTGCGCAGGTCGCCGAGGATTCCCCAGGCTGGTTCAACGGGGATGTCAACGACCTCTGCTCCGAGCTCTCTGGCAATCCACTCAACGTTCTCTTCGTCCTCCTCGGGGTTGAAGGTGCATGTGGAATAGATAAGATAGCCGCCGGGGCGCAGTGCCGGCCAGATGTCGGCTACGATAGAGCGCTGCAGCGCGGCGCACTCGGCTACGAAAGCGGGCGACCATTGGCGCCGGGCTTCTTCCTCCTTGCGCATCATGCCTTCGCCCGAGCAGGGCACGTCGGCAAGGATGAGGTCGAAACCTGGGAACGTCTTGCATGTGCGGGCGGCACGGGCTATGTCGCGTGCATATGCCTGCGTCACAATGACATTGCCTGCCCCCCATTTCGAGAGATTCTCTGCCAGGACCTGGGCGCGTTGTCGCAGCGGCTCGTTGCTTACGAGCAGACTGTCGGGCGGCAGCAGCGAGCGCAGGATTGTGCTCTTGCCGCCAGGTGCTGCGCAGAGGTCGAGGGCAGACTGGCCCCTCTCTAACTCCCCCCGTGAGGGGGAGGACTCCTTGTCCTCTAGTATATATGATGTCACAGGCTTGGCGGCCCTCCCCCCCACGGGGGGAGCGGGGAGAGGGGCTTGGGCTAAATGGATCAGATGGCGCAGGACGTGGGCCACGAACATCGAGCTGGCTTCCTGGACGTAGTAGGCGCCTGCATGCAGAAGCGGGTCGGCGGTAAACTGCGGCCGCTCTGCTAAATAGATGCCTTCGGGGCACCAGGGCACATGGCTCTCACCGCCCTCAGGCCAAGCGTCGGAGGGCATGCGTGCGGGGTTGAGACGTATGCTCACGGGGACGTCCTCGTCGAGCCCGCGTATGAGGGCATCGACGGAGGCTTCGGTCCACACTCGCCGAAAATAGCTTTCAAAGCCCTGTGGCAGAGTCATATTCGCAGTCTCTAATCCCTAATCACTAATCCAAACTAAACCAGGCTATAGAGCAGCAGTATGATGAGCTGGGCCGTGAGGATGCGCAGGAACATGCACAGGGGATAGACCGTAGAGTAGCCTACGGCAGGAGCGTCGTTGTTGGCCGTCTGGTTGGCATAGGCCAAGGCGGGCGGGTCGGTGGTGGAACCAGCGATGAGGCCCATCAGCGTGAAGTAGTTCATCTTGTACTTCAGGCGTGCGAGCGTGCCTATGATGAGAATAGGAATTACGGTGATGAGGAAACCGGCCCAGACGTAGGTGAGGCCGTCGCCCTCGGTGACCGTCTGCCAGAAGGTGGCGCCAGCCTTGATGCCCACTGATGCGAGGAACAGCACGAGGCCGAACTCACGCAGCATCAGGTTGGCCGAGGTGGTGGTGTAGCTGACAAGATGGGCCTTGTAGCCGAAGCGCCCGATGAGGATGGCTATGATGAGCGGACCGCCGGCCAGACCGAGCTTGACGGGCGTAGGCACACCGGGCAGGGCGATAGGCATCATGCCGAAGACGATACCTACGACGATGCCAATGAACAGCGCTGCCAGGTTGGGGTGGTCGAGGCGCTTTACCTCATTACCCAAGACGTTGGCTACGCGCTGGACGGCGTCCTCGGGACCTACGCAGACGAGCTTGTCGCCAATTTGGATGCGCAGGTTCTGGTCGGCAAAGAGGTTCATGCCGTTGCGACGGACGCGGGTGACGTTGACGCCATAGACGGAGCTGAAATGCAGCTGGCCGAAGGTCTTGCCGTTGACGCTGGGTTGCGTGACGAGGATGCTCTTCGAGACCATAGGCACGTCCTGCTCCTCCCACTCGACGTGGTCCACGGGGCCGATGAAGGCCGAGATGGCTTCCCAGTCGTCCTCGGCGCAGGTGATATACATGAGGTCGCCTTGGTTGACGACGGTGTCGCGGTTGGGAATCGAGACGTGGCCTTCGTGGAGGAAGCGCGAGCACACGAAGTTGCGCCCCAGGAAGTTGCGTATCTGCAGGATGGTGCGGCCGCTGAGAGCCTTGTTCTCGGCGCGGAGCGTCATGCGGTGGGGCTTGGCGTGCGGGTTCTCGTTCATCTCCTGCTCGATCTGCTCGGTCTCTTTCTTAAGGCTGATGCCGCAGATGTAGCGGATGGCAATGGTAGCACCGATGATGCCTACGACGCCGAGGGGGTAGGCGCAGGCGTAGCCGGAGGCTATCTGAGGAATATCCGACACGCCCTTATAGATGGAATTCACGGCCTCTGAGGCGGCACCCAGACCTGGCGTGTTGGTGATGGCTCCACAGAGCACGCCCGTCATCATCGACAGGTTCCACACATTCTCGCCGCCCTTGATGGCGGGGTTGTAGAAGAGAATGAAATAGAGCACCAACATCGTGACGACGTTCAGACCCACGATGCCCATGGCCAAGCCGTTGGCCGTGATGCCACCTTTGGCAAAGCTCTCGAAGAAGCCCGGGCCTACCTGCAGACCTATACAATAGACGAAGAGGATCAGGCCGAAGTCCTGAACGTAGTTGAGCACGGCGGGCGTGCCGGTGAAACCGATGTGCCCGGCCACAATGCCGGCAAACAGCACGAAGGTGACACCCAGCGAGATGCCGAAGATCTTGAACCGTCCAAGCGCTATGCCTACGGAGATGACCAGGGCGTAGAGCACCACGATGTGAGCGATGGAGTCGGTGCTGGTGAAAAGATTAATAAGCCAATCCATGATTATGATTTACTATTTACTATTTATGATTTACGATTTACTGATTTACGATTTACTGATTTACTATTTACGATTTATGATTTGCAGATTGACACTTATGAAGTCCTTAGACTTGTTTTCGCGTGCAAAAGTACATTTTTTCAGCCACATAGAGTGTCCTTTTCACTTTTAATTTATACTTTTGCACAAAATTCTTATCATGAAACAATATCTTGACCTGCTGCAGCGCATACTCGACGAAGGCGCTGTGAAGACCGACCGCACGGGCACGGGCACGAAGAGCGTGTTCGGCCACCAGATGCGCTTCAACTTGGCCGACGGCTTTCCTCTGCTGACGACGAAGAAGCTGCATCTGCGCAGTATCATTCATGAACTGCTGTGGTTCCTGCGAGGCGACACCAACATTAAGTACCTGCACGACAATAAGGTTACCATCTGGGACGAATGGGCCGACGAGAACGGCGACCTCGGTCCGGTCTATGGCCATCAATGGCGGTCGTGGCCCGACTATGACGGCGGCACTATCGACCAGATAGCCAACGTCGTAGACCTCATCAAGCATCACCCCGACTCGCGACGCATGATGGTCTCGGCATGGAACGTGGCCGAGGTGGACCGTATGGCACTCCCGCCCTGCCACTGCCTCTTCCAGTTCTACGTCGCCGACGGGCGTCTCTCGCTCCAACTCTACCAGCGCTCGGCCGACACCTTCCTCGGCGTGCCTTTCAACATTGCCTCCTACGCCTTGCTGTTGCAGATGATGGCGCAGGTGACGGGCCTCGAAGCAGGCGATTTCATTCACTCCACAGGCGACACTCACCTCTACCTCAACCATATCGAGCAGGCACAACTGCAGCTGACACGCACGCCACGCCCGCTGCCCCGCATGCTCATCAACCCCGACGTGAAGGATATCTTCAGCTTCCGCTACGAGGACTTCCAGCTCGAAGGCTACGACCCATGGCCGCACATCAAGGCCGAGGTGGCAGTATAGGACTCACCCCCGCCCCCTCTCTCCCGAGAGAGGGGAGTATATACATTAGTAAATGAATAAAATATTTCCTATGCCAAACGATAACAATCTACAAAACATCATACGCCCCTCTCTCTCGAGAGAGAGGTCGGGGGTGAGTCTGATAGCTGCTGTAGCAGAGAATGGTGCCATAGGCTACGAGAACAAACTCATTTACTGGCTGCCTAACGACTTGAAACGCTTCAAGGCGCTCACTACGGGGCACACTATCGTCATGGGGCGTCGAACGTTTGAGTCGCTGCCTAAGGGGGCGTTGCCCAACCGTCGTAACGTTGTTTTGACGAAAAACGCCCATTTCATCGCAGAAAATACGGAGATATTCTCGAGCTTGGAAGCCGTCTTGGCTTCGTGCGCCGGCGATGAGGACGTCTATGTGATTGGCGGCGCCAGCGTCTAGGCCGAAGCCCTGCCGTTGGCCGACCGCCTATGCCTGACCGTCGTCCATGACACGCCCGTCCATGCCGATGCCTTCTTTCCCTGGCTCAATCCTCTGGAATGGGAAATCACTAACGAAGAAAGGCACAGCGCCGACGAGCGCCATGCCTTTGCATATACGTTTGTGGATCTACAGCGGAAGCACGTGTAGCGCCAAGGGGCGTCAGCAGAAACGGCCCCGTGGTCAGCTTTGTCTGAGTTGACCGCGGGGCCGTTCCGTTTTCTCTGCTGTATTTATATCAACGTCAGGCTGTGAATCTCACTCTCCGGTGGCCTGGCGGTAGGCGAGGCGGGCGGTTTGGAGGGCTATGTGAGCGTCGGTGTGCTTATCGTGGGCCTGCTGGAGCAGTAGTTGTGCTTCGAGGAGGTCGCTCATGGTTGAGGTGCCGGCATGGTAGGTGTCGGTCTGCAGACGCAGGTTCTCCGTAGCCTGCTCTATGCTTCGCTGTGCCAGCGCGAGTTGGCTGTTGGCTTCTACGACATCGTTCCATGCTTTCTCGGCACGGATGGTCAGGAGCTGGGCATTGTCGGCCAACTGCTCCTCGGCTTTCTGCCGTTCAATTTTCTTGCGGCGTATGGCATGTGATCCGCCCCACCAGTCGCTGATGGGCACGGAGGCCGTGGCGAAGACCATTGCGAAGGAGCGGTTGTTGTCGAGCAGGTTGTGATAGTTGTAGCCGGCGCCTACAGCCACTGAAGGCAAGCGTTTGCCCAACTCCATCTTTTGCTGCAGCCGAGCGGCTTCAACGCCTTTCTGCAACAGCTGATATTCGGGCAGCGCAGGCAGGAAACCGGTGGCGTCGGCATGTGCAGGCAGGAGGTTGGCGGCATCGGTACTGAGGTCGGGTGTGGCCAGCGACCACGTGCCTTTCAGGCCGCAGTACTGGGAGAGAATCAGCTTGAGAATGGCACGTCCGTTGTTGAGCTTCAGGCGCTGGGCGGCGATGTCGTTCTGGCGCAGCTGCACCTGAAGGAGGTCGTTGCGCAGGGCCACGCCGGCTTCCACGGCAGCCTGGGCATCCTTGGCCAAGTCGGCCAGCAGGGCATCTACAGCGTCGAGCGTCCGCTCTTTCTCCTGCAAGGCTACGAGCTGCCAATAGTATTGCTCGGTCTGGGCCTCGACGTCTTTTTCAGAGAGTTGCAGCTGAAGGGTGCTCACCTCCTCGCCCAAGCGTGCCAAACGGTTGCCGTTGACAATCTGTCCGCCGGCGAACACAGGAAGGATGGCCTCGATGCCTGCGATGCGACCATGCTTCATCATGGTCATGGTCATAGGACTGCTGAGGGCCATAAGAGCTTCGGCCGGCAGGCTCTGTGCGAGCGCTGCCCCGAGTTCGGGCGTGATGAACTCCGAGGGGTCGATGTCCATGCGCGCCATGCCCTTGTTGGCCGTGAAGCCTAAGGCTGTTCCGCTGATATTGGGGAAGTAGTTGGTGAAAGCCTCGCGCCGCTGTTCGCGGGCTGCTTCGATGTCGAGGCGGCCCGTGCGCATAGCGATATTATTGTGCAGGGCTGAGTCTTTCAGCTGTTCAAGGGTAAGAGGACTCCCTCCCTGCTCTCCCTCCATACTTGATGTGTCAAGCGTCGCAGAGCGCCGAGTTGCAGGGAGGGGAGTGGCAGCTTGTAATATAGTAAGACCTACGGTCAGTAAAAGCTTAAGTGAAAGTTTCATCTATGTTTATTCTTGTCTGGTAATTACTCCCCTCTCTCGGGAGAGAGGGGCCGGGGGTGAGTCCTATTTCTTGACGCTTAATTTCCAATATACTACGGGCAGGACGGTGACGACGAGGATGAGTGTGCCTATGCCCCCGGCGAAGATAGTGACGCCTACAGGCATCCAGAACGAAGAGCCGGCGATAATCATAGGTATGACGCCTACGGCCGTCGTGGCTGTGGTGAGGAAGATGGGCACCATACGGCGATGTCCGGCATCGTAGGCTGCTTCCTCGATGGCGTAGTTGTAGTCGCGGCGATAGGTCTCGCGCTGTTCGTCGGTGAGGGTGGCCGGCATGGGATGCGCATCGTGGAAGCGCTTCATCTGCTCGTCGGCGTGCTCGAAGATGAGAATCTCGTTGCGCATGATAATGCCCATCAGCGTGACGAGGCCGAAGATGCTGGTGAGGCCGAGCATACGGTCCATAAGGCCCAGGCCGATGAGGGCGCCTGGCAGCATCAGTCCGAGCGCTGCCATACAGAGGAACGTTATGCCGAAGCGTTTGAAATTGAAGAGAATGAAGAAGAAAATGATGACCATGGCAATGACGATGCCATTGTAGATCTGGGGCATGTTCTCATCGTTGTACTCCAGTTCGCCGCCCAGCTCGGCACGCACACCCTGTGGCAAGGGTAGTGCCTCCATGATGTCGTTGAGGCGCGACTCTACGGGGGCGGCATATGTGCCACGGACGAACTCCGCTGTGACGGTCATGCAGCGCTGGCCGGCTCGGTGCATGATGCGGCTCTCGCTCCAGCGTGGCTGCACGCGTGCCACCTGGCGCAGGGCTACAGCATGGGAACTTGAGCCGCCGACACCCGTGACGCCTAAGCTGCCGGCAGCTGCCGCCTGCATGGCGCTTGCTGCGGCCTGGGGCGAGAAGAGCCCGAGGTCCTCGACATCGGAGATGGTCTGTTCGGCTGTGTCTTTCACTACGATGGGCAGTTCGTAGTCGCCCTCCCAGATGCTGCCCACGCCGAGGTCGCCCGTTGAGGCTGCCAGGGCCAAGGCCGCTGTGGCACGGTTGACGCCCAGCTGTGCCGAAGCTACGGGATCGAGCTCAACATTGATGAGCGGGAAGGGCTGCAGGAAATCGGTGTGTACCCATTCGAGCTCGGGCATGGTGCGCATCTGCTCCATCATACGCTCGGCAGCGACGTGCAGCGAATCGATGTCGTCGCCATAGAATCGGAATTCCAGCTCGGGCACCTCAAGGAAATCGAGGCGCTTGAATTTGACGTAAGCCTCGGGATAGCGCTCTGCCAGGCGCGGCTGATAGTCGGCCAGGAGCTCGAGGGTGGCGTCGTTGGAGACGGTGTTGACGATGAACTGGGCGAAATTGCGCCCTGCCATCTGCGGCGCATAGCACGTCTGGAAGCGTGGCGACGAGCAGCCAATGAACTCTGTGATGCCCGTGATTCGCTCATCGGCCTGCAAGGCTGCATAGACGGAGTCGGCCACGGCGCGAGTGTCGGCCAGGCCCTTGCCGTCGGGCAGGAAGATTTCGACAGCAAACTGGTCGCGGTCGCAGAAGGGGAACAGGCGGATCTTCAGCGAAGGCACGATGAGCATTGAGAGTAGGATTGAAGCCAGTCCCAGGCCTATCGTAAGGTAGGGCCTGCGGAATGTCCATGCCAGCACGCGGTCGTAGAGTGCCTGTACGCGGTCGGTCAGCCGCTTGCCCTGCTTGCTCGAGTCGGGCACGCCGATAATCTTTACGCACAGGAACGGAATGACTGCCACGGCAATGGCCAGCGACACCATCAGGTTGATGGTAATAGTCCAGGGAAAATCGCCTATGGCATCCTGAAAGGCGCCGTGGAAGGTGAGCAGGAACGGGAAGAAGAGAGCGCAAATGCAAATCGTGGCGAGCGCCATAGGCATGAAGTACTGCCGCACGGAGTGTATGGCAGCGTCATGGGGCCGTTCGCCCTTGCCTACGTACTCGAGATAGCCGTCGATGACGACGATGCTATTGTCTACAATCATTCCGAGCACCACAATCAAGCCGGCCAACGTAACAATATTCAGCGGAATGTTGGCCATATACATGAAAGCCACGCTGATGAATGTGCTCAGCGGAATTGTGATTGCCGCTACTATGGCAGAGCGCAGGGGGAAGAGCACCATCATCACCAGGATAATGACGGCCATCGACAGCAGCAGGTCGCGCAGGAAGTCGCGGATGCTCAGGCCTACGACTTTGGGCAGGTCGGCAATCCGCGTTATAGTGACGTCGTCGGGAAGTTCTTCGAAGCTGAAATCTTCGATGACGGCGTCCACGTCGTCGCCATAGGCCATGATGTTGTTGCCGTCGTTCATCTCCAGCGAGAGCAGCAGGCAGGGGTGGCCGTTCTGCATGATGTAGCCGTCGCTGGTGTCGTACTCGCGGCGCACCTCGGCGATATCGCTCACGCGGACAATCTTGCCCGAGGCGGGGTCGGAGTAGATTATCATGTCGGCAATCTCCTGTGCGCTGTTTTGCGTCGGCTCGATGTGGATGAGCGTCTGCTGATGGTCGTTGACGAGGGAACCGGCCATGGTGGTGAGGCCCTCTGACTGAAGGGCGCTCATTAGCGACAGCTGTCCTATGCCGAATGATTCGAGGCGGGCGCGGTCGACGTACAGGCTGATTTGCTCTTTCTGCTCGCCATACTGGCGTACGTTGGCCACCGAGGGAATCTGGCGCAGACGGTCGCTGAGGCGGTCGCTGTAGTCCTGCAGCTCACGGTAGGTGCGCTCGGGGCTCTCGATGGCTATGAGCAGGGCCGATGTGTTGCCGAAGTCATCGTTGGCCACGAGAGCCACGACGCCCTTGGGCAGGCTCTGCTTGTAGAGCGCGAGGCCGTGCTTGATCTTGCTCCACACCTCGTCTTTGTTGTTGACGTCGTCGTTGAGGTGCACCAGCACCATGGCCATACCGTTCTGCGAGGTCGACGTCGTCTTGGCGCGCTTCACCTCGGGGTAGGTAAAGAGAAAGCGCTCGAGCGGTCGCGTCACCTGCTGCTCCACCTCCTCGCTCGTAGCCCCGGGGTAAACGGCGATGACGACGCCTTGTCGAATGGTGAACGGCGGAAATTCGTCCTTGGGCATGACGTACATTCCCCATATTCCTATACCGAAGAGGATAGCTACTACGAGCAGCGAGATGGGGTAGTGCACCAGTGGCCAGGCCATCCAGTTGAGTTTCTTTTCCATAGGGCGTTAGTAGACGACTTTTGTTCCTTCACTAAGTTTCTGATAACCCTCTATGACTACGAGCTGTCCGGCAGCAAGGCCGCTGAGAATCGCTACGCGGTTGCCAAGCGTGGCGCCTATCTCTACGGGTGTGCGGTGAGCCGTGCTGCTCTTGTCCACGGTCCAGGCAAAGAGCGAGCCGTCGGCACGGCGCTGCACGGCGGTCAGGGGCAATGAGAGCTGTGAGCCGGAGGCATCGCTCTCTGCGACTGCAGGGCTTGCTGCTGAGGCTGCTGAGCCCCCGATCTCCACTTTCGCCACCATCCCCGGCAGCAGAGTACGACTACTATTATTCACGCGCACGCGAAGGTCATAGGTGTGGGTGAGGGCATCGGCCTGCACGCCTTTCTCTATGCGCCCGCCGGCAAAAGTCTGCCCGAGGGCATCTACGGTCACCTGCGAGGCTGTGTTGGGAGCTATTTGCCGGACCTCAGTCTCAGGCACAGAGAATCGCACTTTCACGCTATTGATGTCGAGAATCGTGGCTACGGCCTGCGAGGGCATGGCTGTTTCGCCCGCATTGACGTTTTTCTTGCCAATGATACCGCTTACGGGGGCTGTAAGGCGACAGTCGGCCAGGTTCTTCTTAGCTACGGCCAGCTGTGAGCGTGCCTGCGTCACCTTGCTCTGAATTTCTCCCCACTGCGCCTCGGTCAGCGAGCCGCGCTCGTGGAGGAGCGAATAGCGCTGGAGGGCATCCTCGGCCTGCGAGGCAGCGGCCTGTGCCGTGGCGAGGAGGTTGCGGGCCTGCGTGTCGTCGAGCTCAGCGATGAGTTGGCCAAGGCCAACGTTCTGCCCTTCGCTGACGTAGACGCGCCTGACGGTGCCCATGCCGGTGAAGCTGACAGCGGTAGCCTGGGCTTCCTCTACGACTCCAACGTACGTCTTGGCTGCGGTGGTCTGCGCTGCGCTGAGAGCTTCGGTCTTCACTCTCACGGGCGCTTTCTCCCTTGTCTGCTGTTTGGGCGTGCATGCGAGCAGTGCCGTGGTAGCAACAAGTGCGATGATAGATAGTGTTCTCATATCAGTCGGTGTTGGTAATAACTTTATTTTGTGAAATAAATCGGCTGCAAAGGTAGGGAAAAAAAAAGAGCGTGCTGCAATCTGCAGTACGCTCTTTTTGTTCTAATATTCTCTTTCATTATGCGTTAGCGGCCGAAACGGCTTCCTCTG
>ODAI010200200.1_pt1 | contig 10911 bp, 10 predicted proteins | sample 1539321 | NCBI WGS metagenome assembly ODAI01 (sample SAMN02144231, study PRJEB22623) | gut metagenome | biome: sheep rumen | host: Ovis aries | place: New Zealand | reverse complement strand
TACGATAGTCGAGCATGGTGGGAATCTCACGGGGAGCGCGTCCCAGCTTGTCGTCCTTCACAATAATAATAGTCACACCTGCCATAGCGAGGTTCTTCTGTGCACCGGCATAGATGGCGTCGTACTTCTTCACGTCAACGGGACGCGAGAAGATGTCAGAAGACATGTCAGCAATGAGGGGCACACAAACGTCGAGGTCCTTGCGGATTTCGGTACCGTAGATAGTGTTGTTGGTCGTGATGTGCAGGTAGTCTGCGTCAGCGGGAACGGTCCAGTCCTTAGGAATGAACGTATAGTTGGCATCGGCAGAAGAAGCCACTTCTACTACCTCACCAAACAGCTTGGCTTCCTTCATGGCCTTCTTGGCCCACACACCGGTGTTGAGGTAGGCAGCCTTCTTAATCAGGAAGTTGTAGGGAATCATGCAGAACTCCAGTGAGGCACCACCGCCGAGGAAGATGACAGAGTAGCCCTCGGGAATCTGGAGCAGCTCCTTGACCAGCGCTACGGCCTCGTCGACGACGGGCTGGAAGTCCTTGGCACGATGGCTGATCTCCATCAGGGAGAGACCTGAGCCATTGAAGTCTAAACACTGTTGAGCGGTCTTCTCAATCACCTCGCGGGGCAGCATCGAAGGACCGGCATTAAAGTTGTACTTCTTCATGTTGTTTGAATGTTTTTTAATGATGTTATGCTTTTTTGTTTCTTTTCGCAATGATTTCTTTTCTTAGACGGCGCGAAGTTACACTTTTTCTATGAATTACCCAAATATTTAAGCATTAATTAAGCAAATTACCGATTCTTTTTCCTTTTTGTCAATCGTTACTTCACGGGTTCTATGACGGTCTTGATGCCTTTGAGCTTTTCGCCCTTGGTGTGGGCCAGCACCTGGGGCAGCTTTGTGCGGCTGACGGCGGCGTAGGCATAGCGGTCTTTCACGTCGATGCGCCCTATCTCCGACGGCTCCAGACCACCCTTCTTGCAGAGGAATCCCACGATGTCGCCCTTCGACAGCTTGTCCTTCTTTCCCTTGCCGATGTAGAGCGTGGCCATACGGGGCAGGGGAGGGCGCAGGCCGTCGCTGGCAGTACCGAGGCTGTCGGTAGTCGAATCGGGTGTGTCTGGCATCGGGCATTGGACATGGGCGGCAGGATCGTATGGCTCGATGGTGGATGCAGCATGGTCGATGACGTATTCGGGTATGTGCTCGCCGCTGCTGAGTATGAAGAAGGTGCGTCCGGTGGCGTCCCAACGGGCGGTGCGTCCCACGCGGTGGATATAGCCCTCTTCGCTCTCGGGCAGATGGTAGTGTACGATGTTGCGGATGTCGGGAATGTCGAGGCCGCGCGAGGCCAGGTCGGTGGCCACGAGGATGTTGGCCGAGCCGTTGCTGAACTTGTAGAGCATGTCTTCGCGCTGCCGCTGCTCCATGCCTCCGTGCAGATGGCTGGTGGTAAAGCCCTGTTCTTGCAGGTAGCTGTTGACGCGCTCCACGCTGTCGCGATAGTTGAGGAACACGATGCTGCTCTCGCTGCCGAAACCGAGCAGCAGCCGGCGCAGTGTGTCGAGCTTGTCTTTCTGCGGACTGTGTACCTCGTAGAGGGTGACGCGCCCGGAGGCCTCTCTGCCATCGTCAAGGAAGTCGATGAGTGTTCCCTTCTTCGACATGTTGACAAACCGGGGAATCTCTTCGGCATTGGTGGCCGACAGCAGGATGCGACGCTCCAGGCCGGGCAGGCTCTTGACGAGTTTCTGCATTTCGGCCTGGAAGCCCATCTGCAGACACTTGTCGAACTCGTCGATGACCAGGTATCTGATGTGGTATCGGTCTATGTTGCCTTTGTCCAAGTGGTCGTTCAAGCGCCCCGGCGTACCGAAGACAATCTGGGGGCACACCTCTTTCAGCTTACGGTGCTCGTCCATCGCGGGACGGCCTCCGTAGCAGGCCATCGAGCGCAGTCGGCTACCCATGCTCTTCAGTACGGTGTCTGACTGAAGGGCCAGTTCGCGGCCAGGCGTGATAACCAGTGCCGTGGGCCATTGAGCATGTCGTACCCCATCCAGAGCAGGAGCCGCAGGGCTTTCTATATCGTCTTCCGTCTGCTCGATGAGTTGTGCCAGCGGCAAAAGGTAGGCCAGCGTCTTGCCGGTGCCGGTGGGCGACAGTAAAACAACATCACCGTCGGAGTCAAGAATGGCTTCGGCGGCGTGTTGCTGCATCTCGTTCAGGGCGGTGATGCCCAGTTTTCTCAATATGCGTTGTATGTCCACGAACTATTTCTTCTCGTCTTTCTTCTCTTCCTTCTTGATGGTCGATTTGTAGCGTTTGTTCAGACCGTTGATGACGTCGTTGGTGATGTCGAAACGCTTAGAGGCAAGCAGAATGTTGTCGCCCTGCTTGGTGAGAATCAGGTCGTACTTCTTGTCCTTGTTGTAGTCGTTCAGGAAGTGCTGCAGCGAGTCGCGCAGACCGTCGTTATATTTCGAGGTCTCGCTGGCCAGCTCGTTCTCCAGGCGGGCCTGCAACTCCTGCAGGCTCTGCTGCTGGCGCTGGATGGCTGCCTGCTGGCTTTCGGCCTGTTCACGGCTGGTGAAGCCGTTGTTGTTTAGCTTCTGCTGGAAGTTTTGCATGGCGCTCTGCAGCTGCTGCCCCTTCGCGTTGAGGGTGTTGCGGGCGTTGTTGCTCTTCTTCTGTAGCACCAGGGTGAACTCCTTGCAGAATTCGTACTGCGTCATCAGCGAATCTACCTCAATGTAGGCAATCTTCACTCCGCCCTGACTGCTCTCTGCTGCTGCAGGTTGCTCGTCCATCTTGGGGCTTTCATTGTTGCACGATGCCAATGCTACTACGGCAGCAAGGGCCAAAAACATGTTTTTCTTCATTGTTGTTGTTGCTTTTGTTATTTCTGTTCTTTTGTTCTGTTGTTTCGTTTTGTTTCGTCGTTTCGATTTTTCGGTATTTCGGTATTCCGATTTTTCGGTATTTCGGTATTCCGTTATTCTGTTATTCCGTGATGGCGTTATTCCGTGATGGCGTTATTCCGTGATACCGTGATTTTGTGATGCTCTCTCTTTGACGGCGAACCGGCTCTGGCGGCGCATCTCTCGATCTTGGTCCATCACGCAGTGGATGCCGCGCTCACGCATGGCTTGCGAGTCGTGAATATGCTGCGAAGTGAAGCTCCCATTCTTCCGAAAAACGAGTTTCACGCATAAAAATAGCATGCCTATAGCAATTATTAACGTGCTTGTTAGCAATATTTCAGTCATAAATGATTATCTTTGCAAATGATTTGCGGCTGCAAAGATACGAATAAAAGATTAAACAATAACAGTTAAACATTAAAATAATCATTAATAATGAATAAAAGTGAGTTAAAACCTGCTGTTGTCTTCGAACAATTTGCGAAGATTAACCAAATTCCGCGCCCTTCGAAGCGCGAAGACAAGATGATTGAGTATCTGAAACACTTCGGCGAAAGCCATGGTTTGGACACTCAAGTGGACGAAGTGGGCAATGTCATCATCCGCAAGGGTGCCACCCCGGGATATGAAGACTGCAAGACGGTGATTCTGCAGAGCCACATGGATATGGTATGCGACTGTCTGCCCGAGGTGAAGATTGATTTCGACCGCGACCCTATTACCTCTTACGTAGATGGCGAGTGGATGCGTGCCAAGGGTACGACGCTGGGAGCCGACGACGGTATAGGCTGTGCCATGGAGTTGGCCATCCTGGAGAGCAACGACATCGAGCACGGCCCCATTGAGTGTGTCTTCACCCGCGACGAAGAGACGGGTCTTACTGGTGCGATGGGTATGAAGGCCGGTTTCATGACGGGCGACTACCTGATCAACCTCGACTCGGAGGACGAAGGCGAGATTTTCGTCAGCTGTGCCGGCGGTCGGACTACGACAGCCCGTTTTGACATACAGCGGCAGCCCGCCCCGGAGGGGCTGTTCTTCATCAAGGGTTCTGTAAAGGGACTCGTCGGTGGCCACTCCGGCGATGACATCAACAAGAAGCGTGCCAACGGTCTGAAACTTCTGGCCCGTTTCGTCTATCAGGAGATGGAGCGCTACGACAATGTGCATCTGGTGCGCTTCCATGGCGGCAGCCTGCATAACGCCATTCCCCGTGGCGGCTATTTCGTGCTGGCCGTTCCCAATGATATTAAGGAAAACATTCGTGCCGACTGGAATGTGTTCTCGGCACAGGTGGACGATGAGTTCCACGTTACCGACACGAACATGGTGTGGCGTATGCGCAGCTACGACCCGGAGCCGATGATAGAAGACGGCGTGGCACGCCGCTTCATCTATGCCCTGCAGGCTGTTGATAACGGTGTCTATTCCGTTTGCCAGGACGAGGCGTTGGGTGGCATGACGGAGACTTCCAGCAATCTGGCCCGTGTGGAGACGAATGAGACAACAATCGACGTGATGTCGTCGCAGCGTTCTAACGTGATGTCCAACCTGGACAATATGTGTAACACCGTAGCTGCCGTATTCAAACTGGCAGGTGCCGAAGTGACCCATTCCGAGGGCTATCCGGCCTGGAACATGCGGGCTAACAGCGAACTGCAGCGCATCGTGAGAAATACTTATCACAAACTGTTCCAGAAAGAGCCCGTGGTGCGCGGCATCCATGCCGGACTGGAGTGCGGCCTTTTTGCCGAGCGCTATCCCAACCTCGACATGGTCAGCTTCGGACCTACGCTGCGCGACGTGCATACCCCCGACGAGCGACTGCTCATTCCTACGGTCGAGATGGTGTGGAACCATTTGTTGCTGACGCTTAAAAGCATGCCTCACCAGTCATGAAGCGCATACCTTATATAATAATAGGTGTAGCCCTGTTGCTGTTCGCTTCGTGCGGACAGCAACAGCAGGCTAAATCGGTGGTAAAAGATTTCATGGAGCAGCACCTTGCCGATGCTTCCGATTTGAGTTATCTTGATTTTTCGGATGTTGATTCGACACGTGTCGTTAGCGACTCGCTGTTGCAGGCTATGCGCCGTGGTGTGTCCGACCGCTATCAGTCGCCTCTGCCCTTTACCGACAGGCGTTCGCCCAAGCTGTTCCACATTCGTGTAAACTATACGCTGGGACAAGATACATGCAGTGCCACCTTCTATTTAGACTCCGAACTGAGCAGCGTGGTGGCGCTGAAGGAGAACAGATAGAAGGTGGCACTGTGAGGCGTGACTGCCAGACTGGCACCTTGCCGACAAGTACACCGCAAGATGTCAAAAAGCAGGGTGTTACCTATGCAAACTTCACCAGGATGCGGAACACCTTGGCGGGGTTGGCATCCCATTGCTTCATGGCCTCTTCGGCATCTTCCGGGCTGACGATGCCGGAGGTGAGCACCTCGTAGGGCGGGTTGTATTTCTTCAGGTAGCGGATGACGCCATCGAAGTCTTCAGGCAGCGCATTGCGCGAGCCACGGATGTCAAGCTCTTTCTGCACGAAATACTTGGTGGTGAACTCCACGTCCTGCTTGGAATAGCCGATGCAGATGACACGGCCGCAGAAGGCCACCTCGTTGACGGCCATCTGGTAGGTCTGTGGCGAGCCGACAGCCTCGATGACGATATTCGGACCCATCGAGTCGGTCAGCTCCATCAGCCGTTCGTGTACGTTTTCCTTCTTGGTGTTGATGGTGAAGTCGGCACCCAAGCGTTTCACGATTTCCAGCTTGTGGTCGTCCACGTCGCAGGCTATCACCTTGGCGCCACGCAACAGCGAGCGGATGACAGCACCCACACCCACCATGCCGCAGCCGATGATCATCACCACATCGGTATCGACAGCCTGAGCACGGCTGACGGCATGAAAGCCCACCGACATCGGCTCGATGAGTGCGGCGTGGTCGGTAGAGAGGTCGCCCACGGGAATGATTTTCTGCCAGGGCAGTGCGATATATTCGCGCATGGCCCCGTCGCGCTGTACGCCTAACGTCTCGTTATGCTCGCAGGCATTGTAGCGGCGGCTGCGGCATGCCGAGCAGACACCACAGTTGGTGTAGGGGTTCACGGTCACCTTCATGCCCTTACGCAGCGTCGGCGGCACGTCGGGTCCCATGCCGATAATTTCGGCACCAATCTCATGACCGGGTATCACGTGTGGCTTCGCCATCGTGTTCAGTCCACGGTAGGTGTTCAGGTCGCTGCCGCAGAAACCTACATACTCTATCTTCAACAACACTTCACTGGTACCGCAGATAGGACGGTCCATCTCCACGACTTTCATCACGCGTGGCTCTGTAATCTGAATTGCTTTCACCTTTATGATTATTTACGATATACTGATTTACGATTTACTGATTTTCGATTTATTACTGAGTTAGGGAAGGGCTTGTTTTTTTTATTACTCGCTCATGTTCTTGATGTACGGCAGTTCAACGAGATTGCCGAAACCGAAAAACTGGCGGGCATTGTCGCAGAGGAAGAGCTGCTTCTCGCGGTCGGTCAACTCCCGGCTCTTGGTGACGAAGTCGTATGACATGCGGTAGGTGATGGCGGTGATGGTGCGAGGGTAGTCGGAGCCCCACATCAGCTTCTCCCAGCCCACCTCGTCGGCAGCCTCCTTGATGGCACGTATGGCAGAGGGGAAGGGGTAGAACTCGTCGTTGAAGAGCCATGTGATGCCGCCGCTCTCCACGAAGACATTCTTGTGGCGCGCCAGTCGTATCTGGCTCATCCAACCGGGGCGTGTCACCATGCCGAAGTGTCCGATGACCACCTTCAGTCGCGGGAAGTCGGCAATCAACTCTTCCATCATTCCCGTTTGTGCATCGCCGTCCATCAGCTCTATGCCCAGTATGATGTCGTTGCCTTCCATGAGCCACAGTACCTTGCGGAACTCGTCTTCTTCCAGGAAGTGCTCCGGCAGCCGTGCAGCAGGTATCTTGATACCCCGGAATCCCTTGGCAATGAGGCTCAAGGCTCCTTGGTAATAGTCTGGCTGTCGCCATTCGGGCATGCCGAACACGAAGAACCGCTCGGGGTATTCTTGGCTGACGGTCTGTAGATAGTCATTCTGCAGTCCGTCGATGAACTCCTGAGTGATGACGGCCGCCGACACTTGTGCATAGTCCATGTTCGAGAGGAACCGCTCGGCAGTATTCTGCCCGTCGGTCATAAAGGGCGGCAGCATCTGGCGCTCCTCGCCGAAGAAGAGTGAGCGGCTGCGGTTAGTGGGTATGGGGCGAATGGGCTGGCCATTCACCGTGGTATCTACGTGGAACCATAAGTGGGCGTGAGCATCGATGATCATGATGGCTTTGTTGTTAAGTCGGTATTGCGGTATTGCGGGATTGCGGTATCGCGGTATTGCGATGTTGCGGTATTGCGATGTTTCGGGATTTCGATGTTGCGGTGTTGCGATGTTTCGGGATTTCGATGTTGCGGCGTTACGTGTTTTCCCAGCTGACGCGCTGCTGGTCGCCAATGATGTCGCGGACTTCCTGCACTAACTGCTCGTCCATGGGTTCTTCGAGATAGGCGAGGTTGGTGCGGATGGCCTCCGGGCGCGTGGTGCTGAAGACGGTAGAGGCAATGCGGGCATTGCTGCAAGCGAACTGCATGGCCAGCTTCTCGATGGGGTAGCCTTTCGCCCTGCAGTGGTCGGCAGCCCGTCGGCAGGCTTCCACCAGGGGTTTCGGGGCCGGATGCCAGTCGGGCACGCCGCGTTCTGTCAGCAGGCCCATCGAGAAGGGTGATGCCGACAGCACACCGATGCCCCGCTCTTCGAAGAAGTCGAGGAAATCGGCCAGCTTGTCGTCGCACAGACAATAGTGGCAGAAGTTCATGACGCTTTCTACCATGCCCGGCTCAGCATGCTCAATGACCCATTGCAGGTTTTCCAGCTGCAGGTCGGTGATGCCCACATGGCGCACTACCCCCTCTTTCTTCAGCTCGTGCAGGGCGGGCAGTGTCTCGTCTATGATATGCTGCAGACCCTTGTCCATGCGCCCCTGAAACTCGATGTCGTGAACGTTGATGAGGTCGATGTAGTCGATGTGCAGGCGCTCCAGACTCTCATAGACGCTCTCCTTGGCGCGGCGTGCCGAGTAGTCCCACGTGTTCACGCCGTCCTTGCCGTAGCGTCCTACCTTGGTTGAGAGGTAGAAGCGGTCGCGCGGTATGTCCTTCAGGGCCTTGCCCAATACGGTCTCGGCCTTATAGTGGCCGTAGTAGGGCGACACGTCGATGATGTTGATGCCCGCCTCGACAGCGGCAAACACGGCATCAATGCCACGGTGCTCGTCGAACTGGTGGAACACGCCACCCAAAGAAGAGGCGCCGAAGCCAAGCTCCGACACCTCCATGCCTGTATTTCCTAATTTCCTGTATTGCATAATACTAAGTTACCACGGTATCATGTCGCGCTCGTCAGGGCGGTGAGCCTTGCCGTCTTCGTCCTTGATATAAACCTGCAGGTCTTCCATATAGCCTCCGGTCTCAGCCTGTAGGGCCTTCAGCTTGGCTTTGGTTTCTTCGAAGCCCTTAAACTCCTTTGCACTGCCAATGTGGTTGGTGAACTCCAGTTTCTTCTTCTCGGTGTCGAGAACGGAAACCCACTCGTCTTTCGTGCGGTCTCCAATCAAAAATGTCTTGCTCATAGTATGTGTAGTTTGTTGTTGTTTGTTTTGATATGCTTACAAATTAGAATATCCAGCCCAAGCGGATGGCGGGCTCGACATACACTTTCACGTTGGTAGATTTTGACGAACGGTCGGTGACGGTGCTGCCCGTGATGGTGGTCTGGCCGCTCATGTAGTTGAGGTGTGTCTTCACACCCGTTTCCGACGAGTAGGTCTCGCTCCAGTTGCCAATCATCATCGAGCCTCTGTAGCTCTGTCCCTGGCTGGCGCTGTCGTAGTAGCCGTTCTCATGCTTGCCGGTCTTGAACGAGATGCCTAACTCGGTGCCGATGTACAGGTTCTTATAGACGTAGAAGTCCAGTCCGGTGAAGATGTTGGCGTAGAAGCTGCGCTCGTTGTATTTGCTTCCGTCGGGCAGCATCTTGCTGTACTCGATTTTCTCGGTCGAATTGGAAGTGGTGACAATAGGCGTAGTGGTGCCTGTTCCATAAGTTGACGAATTGGTCTCATTCGTGACCGTGGTCTTGGTGCCTGAATAGAACTTGCCCTCATAGCCGGCTTCGGCGCCTGCATAGAAGTCCAAACGGCCATACGATGCAAAGTGGTATTCGTAGCCCAGTCCCAGCTTCAGGGCCGTCTGCTTCTTGTCGCTCTTCGTAGTGGTTGTGCCAACGGTGTAATTATATGTGTTGTTGTTACGCGTATCGGTATTGGTGTTCGTGTCTTCGGTGTCGGTGTCATAGCCCACTCCGATGGCGAGGCGTATCACGTGCTTGTTGTTCAGGAAGAGGCGGCCTTTCAGTTCGCCCATCTTGAACGTGGTGAAGTCGTTGCTGAACGGGTTGACCTGCAACTCTACGGCCAGCAGACCGTCGGGCAGCTGGTAGGCCGGTTTCTCTTGGTATGAGTTGTTCGACTGGGCAGCAGCCGTGATGGCAGCCACCGCAAAACCTAAGGAAAGTAGATGTTTTTTCATTTCAGTATGGTTTTTGATTCGTAAACTGTCTGCAAAGATAGCTATTTCGTTGGAAACCTCCAAATAAAATGCGGCAAAAATACAAAAAAGCCGTATAGAGTCAACCAGTTATTGTAAAAAAGCAGCACTCATTTGATGAGTGCTGCTGCTTCTGGTGTCAGGAACGGCTTCACCTTTTCAAAAGGTATGTCGAAGTTGATGATGCCTGAGGCATACGATGCTATCTCGTACTGCTGGTAGGCGAACGCCAGCTTGCCTTTCATGAAGTAGGGTGGGGTGCTGGGCAGCGGTATGCTGTTCACGTCGTCGATCCCTATGAGTTCGTCTTTCAGCTGTTCGTCGGTATCTACCGTTTCGCCGCATTCCTTGAAATAGCTGCGCACCCCCTCTTTGATCAGTGCTGCCAGCTGTTTCGATTGCGGGTCTTTGAACAGTGCCTGGTCCTTCAACTCATATTTCTCCGTTGCTCTGTTGTATGCCGTGTGGTAGCCTATGCGCTTGCCGTCGCTCTTGCGGAACGTGAGTCCGTAGGCTGTGAACGAACCGTGGGCACCGCCCATGAATGTTTCGTTCTGGCAGCAGACGGTCACGTAGCTGTCGGTATTCTCCAGCACCATTGCTTTGAAGGCATACGAATACTGCATGTCGTCAACGGGCAGGCTGTCCGCCTTGCTTTCCTGCCATGAGGACAGCAGTTCGTTATACACACGGCTAACGGTAGCTTCGGCAGCAGCCGTACCGTCGTCAAAGAATTTCACGTCGGGCTTTCCCTCCATGACCAGTGCTGCCGCGAGCTGCTCCGAGAGATAGCGGCGTATGCTTTTACACAGCGCGTCGACTCCCTCCTTGGGCCAGCAGAGGGTCACCTTCACGCTGACGTTCTTGTCCTCACGTTCCTTATATATACTATCGGTGGCGAAGGGAACAGTGTCGGCAGCAACAGAATCGCTGTCTGTCGTATTGCCGTTAGACGTACGATGGCCGCACGCTGTCATCAGCAATGCGGCCATCATGATGATGGGAATAAAAAGCTTCTTCACTTTCGCCTTAATTATTCGCCCTTGATGGCTGCCACGCCGGGCAGCACCTTGCCCTCGATGGCTTCGAGCAGCGCACCGCCACCGGTAGAGATGTAGCTCACCTGGTCGGCCAGTCCGAACTTGTTGACGCAAGCCACCGAGTCGCCACCGCCGATGAGCGAGAAAGCACCCTCCTTGGTAGCTTCGGCGATGGCCTCGCCGATAGCGCGGCTGCCAGCGGTGAAGTCATCGCACTCGAACACGCCGGCGGGGCCGCTCCACGGAATGGTCTTGGCGCGCTCTGT
>ODAI014643366.1_pt1 | contig 10912 bp, 7 predicted proteins | sample 1539321 | NCBI WGS metagenome assembly ODAI01 (sample SAMN02144231, study PRJEB22623) | gut metagenome | biome: sheep rumen | host: Ovis aries | place: New Zealand | reverse complement strand
CTGAGAGAACAAATCTTTGCTTTTGAAGCGTCAATCAAGGATGCAGGTGGAACTGTGTCCAAAAATAGTGGAAAATGGCTTGAGGCTTTTGAAGATTTAAAGGATATAGTTAGAGCGTCCAAGGAAAAGAAAAAAATAATATTTATAGATGAATTATCATGGATGAATACACCCAAAAGTGACCTTCTTGTAGCTTTGGAAAACTTTTGGAATGGATGGGCATCAGCAAGAAAAGATATTGTTCTGATAATTTGTGCTTCTGCTACATCCTGGATGATGTCAAAGGTTATTCATAATAAAGGCGGATTGTATAACCGATTGACGGAGCAAATATATCTGGAACAGTTCTGCCTGGCAGAATGTGAGGAATATGTTAAAGAAAAGGGATTGGTTTTTACAAGAAATCAGATTTTGCAATACTACATGATATTTGGCGGAGTGCCTTTTTATTGGGAGATGCTGAAAAAAGGCTTGAGCATCCCTCAGAATGTGGATGAGATATTGTTTTCAAAAAATGCGCCATTAAGAGATGAATACAAGTATCTTTATGCATCGATCTATAAAAATCCTGAAGTACATATCAAAATAGTTGAAGCTCTTGGCACTAAAAAGGTAGGAATGACAAGGGAGGAAATTATTGAGAAGGCAGGAATTCCTAATTCCGGTGATCTTACAGTGAAACTGGAAGAATTGGAGAGTTGTGGTTTCATCAGGAAGTACTATTCATATGGCATGAAAAAGAAAAATGCAGTATATCAGTTGATTGATAATTTTACTCTTTTTTACTATCATTTCATGAGCTCGATGCCTAATGATGAACAGTTTTGGTCTCACCAGATAAATACACCGGCTGTAAGCACCTGGCAAGGATATGCATTTGAGAGAGTGTGCCTGGAACACATTGCGCAGATCAAGAAGAAACTGGGAATAAGCGGAGTATATACTGACATCAATTCCTGGTATTGCAAAGGCGATAAAGAAAAAGGGATTAAGGGGGCGCAGATTGATCTCCTTATAGTCAGGAAAGATCAGGTCATAAACTTATGTGAAATGAAATACTCGGCATCAGAATATGCATTGTCCGGAGCTGATGACGAGAGTATGAGGAATAAGATAACAGATCTAGTTAGTGTTATAAAGACGAAATACGCGATTTATCCGACGCTTATTACGACGTATGGACTGGCAGATAATGCTTATTCCGGCAATATCCAGTCAGTAGTTACATTGGATGATCTATTTGAATGATTCAGAGGTATGGAGAATATAGACCGATTTGGACTAGACAAGCTTAGCTTTCCACCGGAGTTTTTTCAGAGCGAGGTAAGGGAAGGCTTCTATATTACCACTATGATGAAGCGCTATTGGGCTGCACAGCTCAAGGTGCTTTCTCATATTGCGCGAATTTGCGAGAAGCATAATATCAAGTGGTTTGCTGACTGCGGGACTCTGCTTGGTGCTGTCAGACACGAAGGATATATTCCCTGGGACGATGACCTTGATATCTGCATGCTCAGAAGTGACTGGCTCAAATTTTTTGAGGTTGCGGGAAAAGAGCTGCCGGATGGATATGAACTTCTTAATATACAGTCACAGGACGATTATGAAGAGATAATCGGCAGAGTGATAAACCGTCGTACTATCAGTCAAAGCTCCAAGCAGATGACGGAGTACTACGGGTGCCCGTATTCTGTTGGCGTTGACATAAATCCGCTGGACGGAATGTATGAAGATGAAGCCAAAGAAGCGGACAGGATGGAGAGAGCCCGAAAAGCAGTAGAAGGACTTAAGACAATCGATTCTTTAAATCTAAATCAGAAGGCTGCTACCGTTGAGCGCAGGAGGCTCATTAAGAAAATAGAAGAAATTTACAGCGAATGTTCCAGTGATAGGGCAGAGAAAGTGATTTTTATGCCCGTTCATGTCACATACGATGATCATGTATATCCCAAAACTCTTTTTGATAATGTAGTAAAAATACCTTTTGAATGTACATATATAAATGTTCCTGCCAGATACGAGGAAGTGCTAAGTATTGAATATGGGGACTTCATGCGCGTCAGAAAAGACGGAGGAGTCCATGATTATCCAGTCTATGTAGAGCAGCAGAGGCTGCTGAAAAAGGCATTGGGACACAACCCGTATGTTTATACGTTGAATTCGACTGATCTCCTTGCATCTGTGCAACGTTATGCTAAGAGACTTTCTGCGCCGGTAGAAAAGACCGGACGTAAGATTGTAGCTTTTTTGCCTTGTAGAGCCAGTTGGTGGAAAACTATGGAACCGGTATGGAGATACTATTCCGACAGGCTGGATGAGTACGAGGTCCATGTTCTTCCTGTGTTTTGGTTTGACTGCGATTACGAAGGCAATATTGGAGAGAAGCATGATGAGAGGGATATGTTCCCTGATCACGTTCCTGTTGAGGCTTGTGAGAGTTTTGATTTTGCCGGAATCCACCCGGATATTATTGTGACTCAGGTTCCCTTTGATGGCTTTGACACGAGCTTTACTCTACATGAGTTTTTCTATTCAAATAATCTGCTGCGCTTCACGGATGAGCTGATATATGTGCCTTGTTACGATGTTGCTGATCCGGAGAGGGAGGGCGACAAGGCCGAGGTCGCTATTAGGACTCTTGTGGAGCAGCCGGCAGTGATCAATGCAGACAAGATCATTCTTCCTTCCGACAAGCAAAGGAACATCTATCTGAAAAAGCTTATAGAGCTCACCGGGGAAGATACCAGGAACTACTGGGAACAGAAAATTGTACCAGTGGGGACGGTTCTCACCAGCACATCGCGAACCGGTGGGGACGGTTCTCGCCGACACACTTCACCAAAAACTTTCATTTATTACATATCCATCAGCACACTCATACAGGGCAGAGAGAAGGCTATTGATAAGATCAGAAGATCGCTGAAAATTTTCGAAGAGACCGCAGAAGCCATCAGGGTGATCGTAATTCCTCAGGAGGCTGTTCTTACCCAGCTAAAGGATTTAGATATAAAGCTATGGAAAGAATTTGCAGAGATTATGACAACCATTGAAGGTGCTGGTAACTGTATTCTTGGGATAGAACAGACGGCACTACAAAACATGGATGAATGGGATGCCTTCTATGGTGACAGAGGAGCCATAGCCAGAATGTGCGTTGAACGAGGCATTCCGGTGATGATAGAGGATATGGATGTTTAAACAAGAGAACCAGTATCTTCTAAATGCTAGACCAAACGCAAAATCGTCAATTTCTTAAGAAAAAACCTCAAAACATTAATAATCCGTTCGGTTGCATGTTCGATTGCAACTGTGATATGTTACTTGTCGTGGTCCGACTTCTTTCGGGCCACGGTTTTTGCTTTATTCTAGTTTTTTATTCATTTGGCAGTTCGCCAGATATTTCCAAACAGACCGGCAGGGACGGTTCTCGCTGGTACAGAAATCAATAATAAATAGTAAGTTATGTTAGGAGTTCATTTGTAATGCCAAGAAAGGCTCGTAGAAAAAGCATATCTGGTTATATGCATGTAATTGTAAGAGGAATCGGTAAGCAGGTTCTGTTTGAAGTCAATTCGGACTATGTTTTCTATCTGAAAAGACTTGAGAAATACTGCCTTGAGACAGAGGTCAGAATTTGCGCATACTGTCTCATGGAAAACCACGTACATCTGTTGGTTAGAGGTGAGCCGGATTCTATAGCACTTCTAATGAAAAAGATAGGAGTTTGCTATTCCGGGTACTTCAACCGTAAGTATTCTCGCGTTGGCCATCTATTTCAAGACAGATACTTGAGCGAACCTGTTGAAAGCGAGAGGTATTTGCTTAACGTTTTCAGATATATTCTTCGAAACCCTGAAAAAGCAGGTATTTGTAAAGCACCTCAATACAAATGGAGTAGTTACGGATATTATGGTATGTGCCCGGCTTTCATGGAAATTGATGCGGTCAGGCGATTGCTGAGGAGTTGGCAACAATATGAACAGTTTGTTGCAACAGATAATGATGACCAGTGCCTGGAATATGAAACAGCTAAACACGATGATGCTTGGGCTATCGAAAAGATACGAGAATGCCTGGGGGTTAGCAGTGGTACAGAACTACAAAAGCTGGACAAAGCTTCACGTGACAAGGCATTGAAGGAATTGTCAGGCGTAGGGTTGTCTATGAGACAAATTGAGAGGCTGACAGGAATTAGTCGTGGCGTAATCAAAAGAGCAACCAGTGGGGACGGTTCTAACCGGCACATAGCATAAGCTACACAACGTGAAAGCTATCAATGAAAAGTGTGCCACTGAGAACCGTCCCCAGTGGCACCCGTTAGCAAATTACTGAGACAAAGAAAAATTGACGCATTACCATATGCGATTTACAATTAATATGTGTACGCATAAAGGTGTTCTTCAATACAGAACAGATTACGAGAGAGAACAACATGGAAAATGCTGATGTAAAAAAGAGCCTAGCGGCACTTGAAGCTGAGGCAATCTATATAATGAGGGAAGTAGCAGCAGAGTGTGAAAAACCGGTAATGCTTTATTCTATTGGCAAAGACAGCTCTGTCATGCTTCATCTTGCCCTAAAAGCTTTCTATCCGGAAAAACCCCCATTTCCGTTTATGCATATTGATACGACCTGGAAATTCCATGAAATGATAGAATTTCGCGACAGAGTTGCTCAAAAGTACGGAATTGAGATGATTGTCTACACCAATGAAGAAGGCGTTAAGCAGGGAATTAATCCTTTTGATCACGGTGCAGCATATACCGATATCATGAAAACTGAGGCCCTTAAACAGGCTCTGAACAAGTATGGCTTTACTGCCGCTTTTGGAGGCGGGCGAAGGGATGAAGAGAAATCCAGGGCAAAAGAGAGAGTCTTTTCCTTTAGAAACAGCGAACAGGCCTGGGATCCAAAGAACCAACGCCCTGAACTTTGGAATCTTTATAACACCCATATAAAGCAGGGCGAAAGTATGCGTATTTTTCCTCTTTCTAATTGGACGGAAAAAGACATATGGCAGTACATCGCCCAGGAAAATATAGAAATTGTTCCACTTTATTTTGCAAAGAAAAGGCCTGTTGTCTATCGTGACGGAAACATAATCATGGTTGATGACGAAAGAATGAAGCTGCTTCCAGGAGAAGAAGTAAAGCAGGTGAGTGTAAGATTTAGGACTCTTGGCTGCTACCCTTTGACAGGTGGAGTAGAGTCTACCGCAGATACATTAGAGGATATTATCAAAGAAACACTTGGTGCAGTCAACTCTGAGCGTACAAGCCGCGTCATAGACAAGGACGGAGGCTCTGCTAGCATGGAAAAGAGAAAGAGAGAGGGGTACTTCTGATATGAACGAGCTTCTTAAATTCATTACCTGCGGCAGCGTTGATGACGGAAAGTCCACTCTTATCGGTCATATGCTCTATGACGCTAAACTTCTGTTTGCCGATCAGGAAAGAGCTCTTGAGCTGGATAGTAAGGTTGGAAGCAGAGGCGGTGCGATAGATTATTCTTTGCTCCTTGATGGTCTGATGGCCGAGCGAGAGCAAGGCATCACCATTGACGTGGCATATAGATATTTCACGACAGAAAAGAGATCTTTTATCGTTGCGGACACCCCGGGACATGAAGAATATACGAGAAATATGGCAGTTGGAGCATCATTTGCACATCTTGCCGTCATTTTGGTGGATGCATCTCAGGGAATCCTGATTCAGACCAGGCGCCATGCAAGAATTTGTGCTCTGATGGGTATCAGATTCTTTGTTTTTGCAGTTAATAAGATGGACCTTTTGGGGTATCGTCATCAAGAATATGAAAAACTGGAAAAAGAGATTAAAAAGTTGGCAATAGACCTGGATCTTCCTAACGTTAAGATTATTCCAGTTTCGGCTACAGAAGGAGATAATGTAACCTTCAAATCAAAAAATATGCCATGGTATCAGGGTGAGGCGCTTCTGACCTATCTTGAAGATGTAGATGTTTCTGAAAAAGAAGACTTCGATGGTTTTATTATGCCCGTCCAAAGAGTGTGTCGCCCAAACAGAAACTTCAGGGGGTTCCAGGGGCAGATAGAAGCAGGACAGATACGCATTGATGATGAAGTGACTGTTCTTCCCAGCAGAGAAAAGGCAAAAGTAAAGCAGATACTTTATACAGATATAGAAGTAGAAACGGCCGCAAAAGGTGAGCCAGTAACCATCTCTCTGGATAAGGAAATAGATGTTTCCAGAGGCTGTGTATTAACAAAAATGTGCCAGCAAGAACCGTCCCCAGCGGCGCACCCAGCGGCGCACTTGCAGGTGGCAAAATTGTTCACAGCTCAGATTCTATGGATGGATGATGAAATGCTGGTACAGGGAAAGAATTATCTTCTTCGCGTTGGAACAAAAACTATACCGGCTACGATAATTAAGATTAAACATAAAGTGGATATTAACACGGGTGAAAAGATAGCAGCTACGAAGCTGTATAAAAACGAGATGGCAGAGTGCGACATAGTTTGTGCGCAGCCGATAGTATTCAGTACTTTTGCGAAATTAAAAAGCCTAGGAAGCTTTATTCTCATAGACCGCGTGAGCAATATGACAAGCGGTTGCGGAATAATAGAGCATTCTCTTAGAAGAAGCGATAATCTTACCTGGCAGGAGACTGATATCAGTCGGGAACTGAGAGCAAAAAAACTAAGTCAGAATCCGATTACTATCTGGTTTACCGGACTTTCAGGTTCAGGAAAATCAACCATCGCAAATATTCTTGAGAAGAAGCTGTTTACAGCAGGTATAAGTACAATGCTGCTTGACGGCGACAATGTCAGAATGGGGCTTAATAGCAATCTGGGATTCGAGCCGGAGGACAGAATCGAGAATATTAGACGAATTGCTGAAGTGTCCAAGCTTATGAATGATGCAGGCCTTGTTGTGCTGACGGCATTTATTTCTCCCTTTGAGAGTGACAGAGAAAATGCTCGCAGTATCATAGGCAATGACAGCTTTGTGGAAGTATATGTCAGCACATCTTTAGAAGAGTGCGAAAGAAGAGATATAAAGGGCCTATACAAAAAGGCCAGAGAAAATAATATCCCGAATTTCACAGGTATTTCCAGTCCATATGAGGTGCCGGAAAAACCAGAGATTACCATATCCACGGAAGATAGCCCCCCAGAGGAATGCGCTGATAAGGTTATGGAATATGTTTGGAACATAATAAACCACTAGGGACGGTTCTCGTTGGCACAAAATGAACCGCTAAGAACCGTCCCCAGTGGATTCCCCCAGTGGATTCCCCAGTGGATTCCCCAGTGGATTCAGTAAATTACCTTGGAAAGAAAGATTATGAAAAAAAGATTTACACTATCTTTAATTCTTATTGTGGCTGTACTTACCGCCTGCGGGAGTGATCAGACAACCGATCAGACAGCGTCCGGCCAGGATGATGGCAAAATGGCTATCACAAACGTTTCCTATGATCCAACTAGAGAGCTCTACGCAGCCTACAATGAAATATTTAAAGCGCACTATAAAGAGCAGACTGGCAATGATGTAGAAATAATTCAGTCCCACGGTGGAAGCGGTGGGCAGGCCAGGTCGGTGGTGGAAGGTGCCAACGCGGATGTTGTTACACTTGCATTGGCTCATGATATTACACTCATAGAGCAGGCTGGTATGATACAGCCTGGATGGATAGAGGAGTTTGAAAAAGCATCCTCTCCATACACTTCGACAATAGTTTTTTTGGTTAGAAGTGGAAATCCTAAAGATATCCACGATTGGGACGACCTTATAAAAGAAGGCGTTGGAGTCATCTCTCCAGACCCTAAGAGCAGTGGAGCAGCATGTTGGAATTTTCTTGCAGCATGGAACTATGCAAGCCTTCAGTATGGCGGAGATAAAACTCGGGTAAAGGAGTTTATGTCAAAGCTTTATGGAAACGTCCTGGTCATGGATTCCGGTGCAAGAGGTGCTACTACGACCTTCGTAGAGAATGGTCAGGGCGATGTTCTTGTTTCCTGGGAGAATGAGGCTATTTCCACAGTGAAAGAGTACACCGGGCAATATGAAATCATTTCTCCATCAATCAGTATTTTGGCGCAGCCAAGCGTTGCAATAGTTGATGAAAATGCAGATAAAAACGGGACACAGCAGCTTTCAAGAGACTATCTTACATATCTATACTCAGAAGAGGCTCAGCGTCTGATTGGTGAGTATGGTTACAGGCCATCTGATGAGAAGATTCTTTCAGAGTATGCAGATAAATTTGACCTTAATATGAAGCTTTGCACTATAGAGGACTTTGGCGGATGGGACAAGGCCTACGAAGTCTATTTTAAGGACGGCGGAATATTTGATGAAATCTACGGTAACTAGGAAAATAAGGGGATTCGGACTGGCCTTCGGGATAACGGTGACAATGCTGTCGCTCTTTATCCTGATTCCCCTCTCTTCAATTCTTGTAAGGGGATTATCACTTTCACCCCAGGAATTCCTCAAGATAATAACTGCTGATAACGTTCGATATGCCTTCATTACAAGCATCGGATGTTCCTTCATTGCGGCTGCAATAAACAGTGTATTTGGTGTTATCCTCGCATGGACTTTAGTTCGATGCGATTTTTTTTATAAGCCATTACTGGACGGAGTTATTGAACTACCCTTTGCTCTTCCTACAGCCGTGGCTGGAATTACCTTGTCCAGGATGTATTCAGACACGGGATTTCCAGGCAAGTATCTTGCTAATGCCGGGATAAAAGTGTCATACACACACTTTGGAATTACACTGGCTATGGTGTTTGTTGGTATCCCCTTCGTTGTGAGGACCATTCAGCCGGTTCTTCAGAAACTCTCCCCGGAATACGAGGAGGCAGCAACTGTTCTTGGGGCTGACAGGTTCACCTGCTTTAAAAGAGTTATCCTTCCGGAACTCACACCTGCCATACTTACAGGTTTCGGTCTTGCCTTTGCTAGAGGAATCGGTGAATATGGGAGTGTTATCTATATATCAGGCAATAGTGCCAAACAGCACACGCAGGTGGTTTCCTATGTAATAATGCAAAAGCTTGGATACATGGACTATGAAGGAGCAACTGCAATCGCTTTAGTAATGCTCATCATTTCATTCCTGATTCTTTTTGGAATTAACGTGGTACAGATAAAACAAAGTAAGCGAACAAAATGAACCACCGGGGACGTTTCTTAGTGGCACATAGGAAAGATATGACAAAAAACAATCCTCAAGGAAAACCGAATATTGCTCCGACCAGTAGCGGTCAGAAAGTGCTTATCGGAATCAGTACGGCCTTTGTGCTTATCATGCTCATTTTTCCGCTTTTTTCAGTGATTATACAGAGCCTGAAAAAAGGCTTCTCCTTCTATGTCAAAAGCATCACCACCGAATATGTTATTTCTGCCTTGGTAATCAGTCTTATCGCCACCGTTGTAACTCTTTTAGTAAACACGATCTTTGGAATTGCGGCGGGAATCCTACTAACCAGGTTTTCTTTTAAAGGGAAAAATATCCTGGCAACGTTAATAGATATCCCGTTTTCGGTTTCACCTGTGATAGCAGGCCTGTCTTACATAATGATGTTCGGACGAATGGGGTGGGCTGCGCCGATAATAAATGCAATAAACGAAGCAACAGGATGGAATATAAAAATCGTATTTGCTGTCCCCGGCGTTGTTCTGGCTACCATATTCGTGACTTTCCCATTTGTTTCACGAGAGATCATCCCTGTCCTTAATGCAGTAGGAGCTGACGAGGAGGAGGCAGCGTCGCTGATGGGAGCTGGAATGTTCACTGTTTTCAGAAGGATAACATTCCCCCATATAAAATGGGCACTTCTATATGGAATGATCCTCTGCGCTGCCAGAGCTCTTGGAGAATTTGGCGCAGTGAATGCCCTTTCGAAGACAAGAGGAGAGACCTTTACTCTTCCGCTGGAAATCGATGCTTTATACATGTCTGGATCAGCAGATTCGATAACATCAGCATTTGCAGTTTCATCCATTCTGGTCATCATTGCGATAATAATGCTTATACTTCGATGCTTTGTGGAGAACAGAGCCCGCACCACTGGGGACGGTTCTTGCTGGCACATGACAACAGAAAACGAGGAATGATATGTTCGTAGAATTAAAAAACATAACTAAATATTACGGAAATTTCTGCGCAGCAGATAACATAAATATCGCAATCGAAAAAGGCAGTCTCACTGCCCTTCTTGGCCCAAGTGGCAGCGGAAAAACCACAATACTTCGAATGATAGCAGGCCTGGAAGATTTGAGCGCCGGAGAGATTCTTATAGACGGGAAAAGAGTCAATGACGTTCCTCCATCAGACAGGGGTGTGGGCTTCGTTTTTCAAAACTATGCGCTTTTTCGATATATGAATGTATATGAGAACATTGCCTTTGGCCTTAGGACAAAAAAGTTACCGGAAAAAGAAATCAGATCCAAAGTAGAAGAACTTCTTGAACTCACCGGACTAAAAGGCATGGAAAAAAGATATCCGAATGAACTCTCGGGCGGCCAGAAGCAGCGCGTTGCCTTTGCCAGAGCTATAGCTCCGCAACCACAAGTGCTCCTTCTTGACGAGCCCTTTGCGGCTGTTGATTCAAAAGTGAGAAAAGAACTGAGAACCTGGCTCCGTGAGATGATCCACCGTGTGGGCATTACCAGTATATTTGTGACTCATGACCAGGATGAAGCGGTTGAAGTCTCAGACCAGATAATAGTTATGAACAAGGGGAAAATAGAGCAGATTGGAGCACCTATAGCTATTTACAAATCGCCGGACACCCCCTTTGTTACTGAATTTGTGGGTGATCCCATAGTAATAAAGGAGTTTAACAGGCTATCCGGATTTACCTCGGAAGGTTTTGACTACGCAATAGTTCGACCTGAATTTGTAGAAGCTT
>ODAI010253941.1_pt1 | contig 10914 bp, 8 predicted proteins | sample 1539321 | NCBI WGS metagenome assembly ODAI01 (sample SAMN02144231, study PRJEB22623) | gut metagenome | biome: sheep rumen | host: Ovis aries | place: New Zealand | reverse complement strand
CCCTGATGCGTTCCGCCGTCCAGCATCATAGAGTCCTTCTGGCCAGGGCCCTGTGCGCCCCCAGGCTCCTCCTTCTTCTGTACGAGCCCGTGGCCGGCCTGGATCCCAGAGCGACTGCGGAAATGTACCAGCTGATCCGCCGCCCCAACCGGGAGGAAAAGCTCACCATCATCATGGTCTCCCACGATATAGCCGCCGCCGTCTCCTACGCCACCCATATCCTCCATATCGGCGACACCGTCTTTTTCGGCACCAGGGAGGAGTATCTGGAGAGCCGGGCCGGCAGGGAATTCCTGGATCCCCAGAGGGAGGACCGGATGAACATGAAGGTCCGCAAAAAGAAGCAGCCCGTAAGGCCCGCGGCCGGAAAGGAGGGAAAAGAATGATCGCAAAGCTCTCGCTCTATCTGTCCTATCCCTTCGTCCGCTACGCCCTGATCGTGGGCATCCTGATCGCCCTCTGCTCTTCTCTGCTGGGCGTCACCCTGGTCCTGAAGCGCTTTTCCTTTATCGGAGACGGGCTCTCCCACGTGGCCTTCGGGGCCATATCGGTGGCTTCCGTCCTGAATCTGACCAATCAGATGCTCTTCGTCCTGCCGGCCACGGTCCTCTGCGCCGTACTGCTGCTCAGGACCGGGTCCAATACCAGGATCCGGGGAGACGCCGCCATCGCCATGGTCTCCGTGGGGGCCCTGGCCGCAGGCTATCTGCTGATGAACCTTTTTTCCACCTCCACCAACCTGTCGGGGGATGTGTGCTCCACCCTGTTCGGGTCCACCTCCATCCTGACCCTGACCAGGCAGGAGGTATGGCTGTGCATCGCCCTGTCCCTGGCCGTGGTCGTCACCTTCGTCCTCTTCTACAACAGGATCTTCGCGGTGACCTTCGACGAGACCTTCGCCGCCGCCGTGGGCACCAGGGTGGACGCCTGCAACCTGCTGATCGCCGTGGTCATTGCCGTCATCATCGTGCTGGCCATGAACCTGGTGGGATCCCTTCTGATCTCGGCCCTGGTCATCTTTCCGGCCCTGTCGGCCATGCGGGTCTTCAAGAGCTTTCTGTCCGTGACCCTCTGCTCCGCTCTCCTTTCGGTGTTCTGCGCAGGATCCGGCATCCTGGTCTCCATCCTGGCGGAGACCCCCGTGGGATCCACCATCGTCATGATCGATATCGCAGCCTTTGCCGTCTTCGCTCTGACCGGACATTTCCTGGGCGACTGACCATCTCTTTTACATCTCCGCACCTGCCTCCGGGCAGGTGCTTTTTCATGCTTTTTCCGTCCGCATCTTTTTACAATTGTGACAGTTTTTCGCCCCTCAGGTAACATTCCTTCTCCTTATCATGCTATAATGTTTTCGAAACAGCTTACAGTGTGTGCATGCCCTGCCAGGCAGGCTCCTGCATGTAAAAATGAGGTGATCAAAATGCCGCATTCAAGCCCCAAATGGTATAAAATCGATAATGCCGCCAAGATCGTTCCTTCTACCACCAAGGGAACGGACACCCGGGTCTTCCGGATCACCTGCGTCCTGAAGGAGGAAATAGACGGTCCCATTCTCCAGCTGGCCCTGGACCGGGCCGTAAAGGAATTCCCCTATTTCAACTGCGTTCTCCGCAAGGGCCTCTTCTGGTACTATCTGGATTCCTCCAACATCAAGGCCATATCCCACGAGGAGAACAAGCCTCCCTGCGCCGCCATTTACTTTACCGGCCGCCGCAACCTCCTCTACCGGGTGGTCTACAACGGCTGCCGGATCAACCTGGAAATGTTCCACGTCCTGACGGACGGGACCGGCGCCATGGAGTTTTTAAAGGCCATCGTCACCAACTATCTCAAGATCCGCTACAACTTCGACGACGACCTGGTCCTGCCGGTCCGTTCCTCCCTGCGGTCCAGGGAAGCCGACGCCTTCACCAAGTTCTACGAAAAGATGGAGGGAAAGCCCCTGGAGGATAAGAATGCCCCCAAAAAGGCCTATCACCTGCAGGGCGAGCGGGACGAAAACCTCAGGGTCCACCTGCTGGAGGGGACCGTTTCCACTTCGGAATTCCTCCAGGCCGCCAGGGCCCACAACTCCACCATAGCCATCTTCACTACGGCCCTCTACATGGAAGCCATCATAAAGGAGATGTCCCAGCGGGAAAAGAAGCTCCCCATCGTGCTCAGCGTTCCCGTCAACCTCCGCAATTACTTCCATTCCGAGACCACCAGGAACTTCTTCGGCGTCATCAACGTGGCCTTCTATCCCGAGCATTACGACGGGAACCTGCAGACCATCATAGAAGAGGTCAAGGCCAGCTTCGACCGCCAGCTGAAGGACGACCAGGTGGCCCTGACCATGCAGGGCTATTCCAGGCTGGAGCACAACCTGGCCGTCAAGGTGGTCCCCCTCTTTATCAAGGACCTGGTCATTTCCTTTGCCAACAGCCGGGTCCAGCGGGGCATCACGGGGACCGTCTCCAACGTGGGCCGGGTCACCATGCCCGATATCCTGGTCCCCTATATCGACAAGTTTTCCTGCTTCATGGCGGCCCCCGACTGCCAGATCAGCATCAGCTCCTTCGGAGACAGGCTGGTCTTCGGCGTCGCCTCCGCCTTCAAGACCCATAACGTCATGATGAACTTCTTCCGTGCCATGACCGATATGGAGATCGAAGTGGAGCTTGCCACCAACGACTACGATGCGCCCGAAGATATGGGAGACGAATTCGCCGCCCAGAAGGCCAGGGAAGCCCTGGAGGAGCGGCTGAAGGAAAAGGCCCGTGCCGGGCAGGAAGAGTGAGGTGATCCTATGCAGTACTGTCAGAAATGCAGAGTCATTATCCACGGCGGAAAGGCCTGCTGCCCTCTCTGCCAGGCCCCCCTCTCCGGGGATCCGGAGCCGGACGTCTTCCCCGCCCTGAAGCACAAGACCTTCTCCGCCGTCATGATCGCCAGGATCGTTTCCTTTATCCTGGTCTCCTGGCTGGTGGTCCTGGCCGCCATACAGATCCTCACAAAGTTCAATGCTCCCTGGACCCTGATCGCAGCCCTGGTGGGCGTCCTGATCTGGGCGGACGTTCTGATCGGGCTCAACTACCGGTCCGACATGCTCAAGATGTTCACCTCCCAGACCTATGTGATCATGATCGTCTGTATCTTCATAGACTGCTATACGGGATTTCAGGGCTGGAGCGTTTCCTATATCCTGCCCATCGCCTTTTTATGGCTGGTCCTGGCCACCCTGGGCATTGCCCGCACCATGGACATGCGCATGAACGAATATATCGTCTACCTGATATGGGACATCTTCCTGTGCATGCTTCAGATCATCCCCATCCTGATGGGATGGAACAGGATCATCTTCCCGGCCGTCTTCTGCATGGCCGTCATGATCATCCTGACCGCCTGGGCCCTGATCTTCTCCTTTGACCAGGTCAGATCCGCCCTTCATAAGCTACTGAATCTGTAACAGCATCTCCGGCCGCGGCGCATCAGGCCGCGGCCCTTTTTTCTTTTGAAACAGGTGTAACATATGCCCGTACTCCCCTTTTCCTTTCATGTCCCCCAGGACAACACTCCCCAGCTTTCCACCATCGCCTACCGGGTGGGCGAGTTCGTGGAACATGCCATCGACCACAGCATAGCCGGTTCTGCCCTGGAAGCCCCTCTTCTGGAGGAAGGGGCCCCCGCAGCCCCCGATACCTGGTACAGGAAGCTCCTGCCGGAGGGCATGTGCGGAGACGGATCTCCCTATCATATTTATCTGCGAAAGGGAAGCTCCAGGCACCTCTGCATCTTTTTGTCCGGCGGCGGCATCGCCTGGAATCCCTATACGGCGGCAAGGCCCGTCACCGGGGGCAGGACAGCGGCATGGCTTCCCAACTATTACTGGGAAAATCTCCGCCCCTTCACCCAGATCATGAACATCCACAACGGGATCACCGCCACCCTGGAAGCCATCAATCCCTTCCATGACTGGAATTTTCTGGTCATCACCTATTCCACGGGAGACATGCATCTGGGAGACGGGGAGATCGTCTATAATCCCCTGGCGGACGATTCGGCCCTGACCGGCTACAGACCGGAAGAAGAGATCCTCCACTTCCACGGACGAAAGAATTTCCTCTCCGCCATGGAAGCCTGCCGGGCCTTCTTCCCGGATCCGGACAAACTCCTCATTGCCGGCGACAGCGCCGGCGCCTTTGCCGTGCCCGCCGTGGCGGAAGAGATCGCGGACACCTTCTATCCCGGTGTCAGCGACATAACCCTCCTCTCCGACAGCGCCCAGCTCTATTACGGAAAATGGCGCCATGTCCTTAGAAAGGTATGGAACACGGAAAAGACCAGATGGAAGGACGTGAACGGCGCCTGCCTGGCCCTGGAATGGTACAGGGCCCTCTATCAGAGGAACGGAAAGCGATTCCGCTGCCTCTACGCCGGCTCCACCAGGGATTATCTCCTCTCCGCCTTCTACAGCGACATGCACTACAAGGAATACAGGACCGACGCCTCCCTGCAGAGCCTCTACTTCCGGCAGATGCGGCGCATGGTCAGGGATCTGAAGGAGCTGGATCCGGATTTCGGCATCTTTGTCTACGACTTCCGCCATCCCTCCCTGGCGGGAGGCGGCACCATCCACACGGCCGTGCGCCAGCCCGCCTTCTTTTTAAAGGCCTCCTCCGGGGTCAGCATGGCATACTGGCTCTCCCAGGCCGTGGAGGGAAATGTCTTTGACGCAGGCCTGGAGCTGCTGCGCCTGCCGGGAACGGGAAAGGCTGAAAAGGATCCGCAGCAGGAGAAGGAAGAGGCGGAAGAGACCTCCGGTTGAAAGAATGGCAGTAAGCCGGAACGCGTCGTTACAAAGCCATGACTGTAAAAAGGGACGCAGCCCCGCGGGGCCGCGTCCCTTTGTGTATACATTTGTGGAAGAATATTCTTTTAAATCTGAAATTTCCGTATTTTTAGAGTTAATAATGAGTTTTTCTAAAAAAATGTCAGATTTTTTATTGACAAAAGGGGACCCGTGTCATACAATAAACTCAACAAAAGAAAGAGAGGAACAAACCGTTGGACAGTTGAATCCTTCCAAAAAAGATTATTGATCACATGGAATGTTCATTACAAAACTGAATAAGGAGGACACGTAAATGAGATTGTTGGAATTTTCTTAAAGGACCATCGGAGGCAGGAGATCGGATGGTCCTTTTTTTATGCTCTTTTTTGTCTTCTCAGGCCTCCCTGCTTCCTCCGAAGGCCTCCCGGATCCCTCCCACGGCCAGGGCCCCGGCCAGATCCACGAAGGCGTCCAGGCTCATCTGGGGATCCATGGTCCAGCGGCTGAACATGGCCAGGGCTCCAGTGGCAATGAATTCCGCCGTCAGAATGATGCGGGCGTCCGTCTGGGCCTCCTCGCTGGTATTCTTCTCCAGAAATCTCTCTATCGTCATGTCTTTGATCCTGACCATCAGATCCGGCAGGACTCCCATATCTCCCAGTCTTGTCAGGATCTCCAGGTTGGCGTCTATGATCCTGCTGATCTCCTGAAAATAGGCCTTCCCGTCGAACATGGGAATAAAAAAGTCGGTCCTGTCACAGAGCCCGCGGTAGTCTTCCACCAGGCCCTTTTCCAGTTCCCAGAGCAGCTCCTCCATGCCCGAATAGTAGGCATAGAAGGTCTTCCGGTTGATGTCCGCCCTTTCGGAAAGCTCCGTCACCGTGATCTGGGTATACTCCTTCTCGTTGAGAAGGTCCAGAAAGGCCCTTCTGATGCTGCTTCTGGTCCTTCTGACCCTGCGGTCCTCCCTTTTCCTTTCCTCAGTCCCTTCCGGCATGTTCTGCATAGTCTTCTCTCCCATTTTCCCTCATGCTGACAATGTAAAAATGCAACACATTTATCATTTATGTTACTTATGTTCCGTATGTTTCTTTATTGACCATTGTACCACGAAAAACGACCGATTATAATGGCCTCAAAATAAAAAGCATTCAAGGAGCTTATCAATGAATCAGTATGTAATATATATGGACATGTCCGGAGATCTGGACGAGTCCTTTGCCAGGGAGCATGATATTCTTTTCGTTCCCATGATGTATACCATCGGCAGCCAGGAGAAGTTCTGCACCACTCTGGAAAAGGAAGAGGACTTAAAGCCCTTCTACGCGGCCCAGAGGAAGGGGGTCGAGACCCGGACCAGCCAGGTCACGCCCCAGCAGTATATCGACATCTTCAGTCCCTGGCTGGAAAAGGGGATGGACGTCCTCTACCTTTCCCTGTCCAGCGGCCTGACCAAGACCTTTGACTCTGTCCGTCTGGCCGCCAGAGACCTGGCCGAGGACTATCCGCAGGCGGCCGTCTATCCCGTGGATACCCTCTCCGCCACCGGCGGCATGGGCCTTCTGGCCGAGCAGGCAGCCCTGAACCGGGAAAAGGGCCTCTCCGCCGCGGAAAACATGGAAGCTCTGAACGAGCTTCGCTGGAAGGTCTGCCATATCTTCATGGTGGACGACCTCATGTATCTGAAGCGGGGCGGCAGGATCGATCCCACCACCGCTCTTCTGGGCACGGCCCTCAACATCAAGCCCATCCTGGTCATCGACTCCAAGGGAAAGCTTCCCACCATCAAGAAAAAGAGAGGCGTCAAGCTGGCCATGAAGGAAATGGTGGCAGACTACCTCTCCCGGAGGGACCCTTCTCTTCCGGCCCGCGTCTACGTGGTCCACGCCGACTGTGAGGACCGGGCGGACGAGCTCATCGCCCAGGTCCGGGCCGTGACTCCTGAGGCAGACATCACAAGGCGCATGCTCTGCCCCGTCATCGGCGCCCATGTGGGCCCGGGCATGTTCGCGGTCATCTTCTTCGGAGACCGCATCGATCTCTGATCTCTCTCCTGCCCCCGGCAGATCATCAGAAAACAGCACAGGCATCCGCTTTTCCGTATGAAAAAGCGGATGCCTGTTTCGTTTTCCGAATCCCGTTCACATTTCCGAACGCAATTCATTCCCGTCCTATTGATGAAAGGGTCTATGCGGTACTATACTCAGTACTATCATCAGGGTATTTTATAGACACAGCCGAAAAACATATGGGAGGACAATGAATGCAACTCACCGATTCCAGAACCGCCGGCGAGAACCTGTTCAGAAATCTCGACTTTATCAAGAAAGAGAACCATATCACGTCTGACAGGGAACTGGCCTCCAGACTGGGGATATCCTCGTCTACCCTGGCCACCATCCGCAAGGAGCGCAAAGTGCCTCCGATCTTTCCCTTCTTCGAAAATCTCCTCAAGCTGACCTCCTTTTCCATCGAGGAGATCCTCAGCGAAGACCTGGAGCAGAAGGCCGAGGAAATGAAATATTCCGCCCTTCTCTACGACGACACGGAGTGGAGCAGGTACCTGGGCCTCTACTGCATGTACTACTATAAGACCACCGCCTTCAAGGGGCGGGAGAACAAGGCCGACCGGGAATCCCTGGAATACGGTCTTATGGCCGTTTACCGGGAAAAGGAGGGCCCCTTCTACGCCTACAAATGCCGGGCGGATTTCGGCCTCCATGCGGACGAAATGAAAGAGCGCTACGAGATGTGCCACGAGGACTTCAATGAAGCCAGGCGCCTGCGCAGGGATTTCCAGTCCCTGCTCCTCAACCACTTCCAGAACGACCGTTTCTACGACGGCACCATCGCCATGACCAACAGCAACCTCTTCATCACCGCCGACTCCGGCAGCCGGGACAGAATCACCATGGTCTTCCACCGGCCCGATATGCGGTCCCTCCACTACATCGGCGGCCTCTGTACGGCCGTATCCGTATCCAAGGGAAGAGCCTCCTGCCCCTGCATGCAGATCATAGGCCTGTCCAGATATCCCATAACGGTGGCCGAGGAGGAGATCGCCCGCCGCCTGCTGCTGGGCTTCCCCCAGATCTATCCCCCCAATGCTCTCGAGGAACTGACCAGATCCCTGCAGGGACTGGCTCCGTCAGGCTCCTCCGAAGAAAAAAAGGAAGACGGGGTCTTCGACCTGTCGGAGCAGAACCGCCGCTACATCCTGGACGGTCATATCGCCTCCATTATCAACGGGACCGTGGAGCATAACCTGTTCCGGGTAGTCAAGATCTCCTCCAGGGACGACGACGACTGGTACCACTTTGTCAAAGGCTTCCGTCCCGAAGGCGGCGAATAAGGGAGGTGGGCCCTATGGTAAAGAAAAGTGAAAGGCCCTTCCAGCCGGAAGAGGTCGCTGTCTACAGAAAGCAGTTCTCCGACCTGCTCATCAGAATCCGGGCCTATACGGAGCCAGATACGGGTCTTCTGAACGCCGCCTTCTCCATTGCCGAACGCTGCCACTACGGGGTCAGAAGAAAGACCGGCGAGCCATACATCTGCCATCCTCTTTCCGTGGCCGCCATTCTGGCGGACATAGAGGTGGACAACGACGTGATCGCCGCCGGCATCCTGCACGATGTCCTGGAGGACACTCCCATGACCTTTTCGGAAATGGAGGATCTTCTGGGCCACCGGGTCGCCTCCCTGGTGGAGGCCGTGACCGATATCGACAACGCCATCGACGAGGTCTCGGAGATGCTCAAGGAAGACGTGGATATCATGTCGGATTCCAAGCTGATCACATCCATCCGGCGAAATCCCCAGGCCCTCTATATCAAGGTGGCGGACCGCATCCACAACCTCCGGACCATGGGCTCCATGCCCTACAACAAGATCACGGCCAAGGTGGACAAGACCCGCCATATCATTATTCCTCTCCTGCAGGGGATCCGCTGCTCCAGGCTGATCGAGATCCTGGAGGACCTCTGCATAGGCCTGGAGAACCCTCCGGCCTACGACCTGGTATGCCGCAGATATGAGGCCCTGCTGGAGGAGAACCGCATCTCCCTGGAGGGCGTCAGGGACTACATGAACGCCGTCTTCACGGGGACAGGGAACCGCTATGCCCTGAGCGATTTCGAGCTGGAGAGCACCTCCTCCGATATCCTCTTTACGGAAGACCTGAAAAAGGCCAGAAAGATGATCCGCTCCTGCACCTTCCACCGCCGCTGCATGCACAGCATCTTTCACGACGTGAACCGCAAGGTCCGCAACATCTTTATGGACCTGGAGGACGCCATCGACAAGGACTCCGTGGCCCTCTACGATATTTACTTCATCACCTCCGACAGCTACAGAGGAGAGCCGGTGGATATCTTCCTCTCCTTCTACCCCGCCCTGCAGAAGGGCCTGTACGTCCCGGAGGCCGAGTACCGGCAGCCGGTCCGCTTCGCCCTCACCATCTCGGGAAGCGGAAAAGATCCCGTTTCGGACCTTCCCTACTTCCTCTTAAAGGACGCCTACAACTGCCGTTTCAGGCTCTTTATCCAGAATGAGACCGAATACAGGGACCACATGCACGGGACCATCTTCCAGAACGATTCCGGCGTCCAGGGCCCTTCCGAAGCCGATCCCGAACCCGACGACACCTTCCGCCCCATGATCCACGTCTACAAGAAGGACGGATCCATCATGGAGATCGACGCCCAGGCAACGGTCCTGGACTTCGCCTTTGCCATCCACAACGACGTGGGGCTCTGCGCCAGACATGCCTACCTCAACGGCCGCCACGCCGCCATCCCCCTCTATACAAAGCTGAGCGAAGGGGACCAGGTGGAGATCGTTGCGGACGCCTCCAAGCACCATCCGGAGCAGAACATTCCCCACGCCACCATCCGCTGGTTCGAGTACGTCTTCACCAGAAAGGCCACAAAGGTCCTGTCCAGATATCTGGAAAAGCATACTACCACCGTGGGCATGATGATGCGGGTCTACGACTCAGGCAAAAAGCCCTACGAGATCGAGACCGGCGCCACCATCCTGGACTTCGCCTTCCTGAAGGACCCGGAAAAGGCCCTCCATTTCAAGTGCGCCTATGTCAACAAGGGAAATAGGCCTGCCAGGCCCGACAGGATCCTTGCCTACGACGACATTATCCGCCTGGAGTATGATGACGGCGCCTCTCCTTCTCTGGACTGGCTCAGGATTGTCCGGACCGTCCGGGCCAGGGAGGCCGTCATCAGATACTTTGAGGGCAGGATCCCTCCTTCCTCAGGGGAAGGACTTCCCGGATAAAAACAGATGCATAAGACAAAAAAGAACTGAATTCTCCTGCCTCTCCGGGGCCGGGAATTCAGTTCTTTTTCTGTGCTTTTTAAATATGACGCCTGTTCCGCTCTCCCTGCTCCATCAGTACCATCTGGACAGAGTCACGGGAATGTAGTTGCCCTGGTAGAGCTGTTCAAAGGTGTAGACCTTGTCCACCTGCCAGGAGGTCCTCCTGGCGGTGACCAGTCCGGACTGCTCGATGCAGGTCACGGTCTTCTTCTGGGTGTTGACGGAGGTGACCAGTCTGGTATGGCCCAGGGATCCGATATGATAGACCACCGCGTCTCCGGGCTGGAGCTTTGCGTAGGCCGCGAACATGACAGCCTTGGAGTTGCCGCTCTTGACGATGGAGCTGGTGTTGGTCTTTGAGGATGCCCGGTAGCTGCCCACGGCCCTGAGATTGGCGGATGTGGGGAACATGTTTCCGGTATAGGTCACGGTAACGGCGCTGTTGACATGCTTCCATGCCAGGGTCACGCCGCTGGAGCAGTCATTGCCCAGGTACTTGTTCCTGGCGGCAGGGCCCTTGTAGGTGGAACCCGCAAGCGTGCTCTTGAAGTTCTCCAGGGAGGTCTTGTTGTACTGGGTATAGGGAACGCCGGTGTAGGTAATGTCCTTGACCCACTTTCTGCCGTCCGTGGCGTTCCAGTAGGTCATGGTATAGGCCGGCTTCCAGCGGAGGGTCGCCATGGCCCGCATGTAGTCCACGGCGCTGGCGCGGTTGGCTGTTTCCTTTGCGGCCGCGCTCATGGCGGATGCGGTCTCCGCCTTGTCGT
>ODAI013865712.1_pt1 | contig 10915 bp, 8 predicted proteins | sample 1539321 | NCBI WGS metagenome assembly ODAI01 (sample SAMN02144231, study PRJEB22623) | gut metagenome | biome: sheep rumen | host: Ovis aries | place: New Zealand | reverse complement strand
TTAAGACGCTTTTTCAGTTCATTTATTTCAACTTTTAAGTAAATAATTATTCCGGACTCTTTAAAATGCGCCATGGCTTTTTCGCTGTACACGGCGCTTCCGCCCGTCGCGATCACACAGTTTTCGCAGTTTATGCTTAAATTAGCCTCTTCTTCTGCCTTTATGAAGCCGTCAACGCCTTCATCCGAAATGATCCCGGCAAGCTTTTTTCCTGCCCTTTTCTGAATGACAAGATCACTGTCGATAAAATCATACGCTATTATCTTTGCAAGTACCACGCCCACGGTGCTTTTCCCGCAGGAGGGCATGCCGATGAGGGTGATGCATCCGCTCATCAATACAGCGCCTCCGGATACAGACCGTCCGCGATCAGCTTCCGGACCGCGGCGACCACTGCCGGCTTGTCTTCCTTGTATGTGACGCCGAACCACTTGTCATGGGTCGGCAGAACGCGGACCGTTCCCAGGCCGCGGTGAATGCATTCGTCGATGACCACCGGAAGCATGTACTCCGCCTTCAGATCCCCGGGCTTCACGCTCTCCAGGAACCGGGGGAATTCCTCCTCCAGCACGTCGAAAAAGCGCTCCGGAAGACCCCACATATTCATGGAGCAGAGCTGATTCTCATGTACCGGCACATCCTTACCCGCGCCGTCCTTCGCGCCCAGGACCGTCCGGCAGTCCGACCTCCGGTACCCGATCTCGTAAGTCTCTTCCACGCGGTTGAGGAAGCCCTCCGCCGAGACGTCGCAGATCCCGCGGTTCACGGTACCGTTCTCCGAGAGCGTGTTCTTCAGGACAAAGCCCGCCATGCACATGTCAAGGCCGGTCTCCGCCCCGCCTTCCGCTTTTTCGCGCGCCAGATAGTCGTGCACCGCGCGGAAGCCCTCCGGGCCGTAATAGTCGTCCGCGTTGATGACGATGCAGGAGCCTTCAGTCTTTCCCTTCGCGCAGAGGACTGCGTGGCCGGTGCCCCAGGGCTTCTTCCGCCCCTCGGGGACAGAGAATCCCGCCGGGATCGCGTCCAGCTCCTGGTACGCGTAGTCCACGTCCATGACCTTCTCGATCCGTTTTCCGATCCTGTCACGGAATTCCGCCTCGATCTCCTTCCGGATGATGAAGACCGCCTTGTCAAAGCCCGCGCGGCGTGCGTCGTAAGCGGAATAATCCATGATGATCTCTCCGTTGGGGCCCATGGGCTCCAGCTGCTTGATGCCTCCGCCGAAGCGGGAGCCGATGCCTGCTGCCATCACGACCAGTGTGGTTTTCATTGTTCTCTCCTTTTCAGCAGCCGGGGCGTTCTGCCCGCGGCGTTTCAGAAACTCCGGATCTTGTCGTCAGTGTCGATTTCAGAAGCTTCGGATCTCGTCGTCAGTGTCATCGGGGGTGATGGACAGGATCTTCAGATCATATCCCCCGGCTTCCGTCGTTACGTGGACGATATCTCCCACATGGTGCCGGAGCAGGGTCTTCCCCAGGGGGGACTCGATGGAGATGCGGTTCTCCATGGTATCACCGCGGATCGGCGTGACGATCTTGTAGGTCTCCGTCTCGTCGTCGTCGATGAACAGGCACTCGACCTTCTTATTCAGTCCGACCTCGTCCTCCTTTGAGTGGTCTTCGATCACCGTCGCGTATTTCAGCATACGCTCCAGATAAGCGATCCGGCTCTCATTCCTCCGGTTCTCCCGCTTTGCGGCGTAGTACTCGAAGTTTTCGCTCCGGTCTCCCTGCGCCGCCGCGTCCCGGACCGCCGCCGCCAGTTCCGGCCGGAGGTCGATCTTCCGGTGATCGATCTCTTCCTGGATCTTCTCGATATCCGCCTTTGTCAGTTTCTCACCCATTGCCGTGTTCCATCCTGTGCGCGGGGCGAAGCCGCCCGGACTGCGCACTCCTTTCTCAATTTCTGCTTCTTATACGTATACGCCGATCACCCGTCAAATTCAAGTCCCGCCTTCCGGCCGGCAGAAATCCGCAAGCATCCGGTAGTGGGCGTCGATCTCCGCCTGCTTCTGCCTGTACCAGGCGCCGTACTGCTCCCAGCGGGGATCCTGCATGGCAGCATCGTCCCCGTATTCCCGGGCGGAATACCAGGTAACCAGGAGCCGGGAGGTGTTCTCCGCAGTGATGCTGAGACTCAGTTCCCGCGGCACGGCCGAGGTATAGCCGTCCACCACGCCGAGCATCCGGTATCCCAGGATATGGTCGTCAAACTCCATGGAGCGGACCTGCCCCATCACCGACGCGCCGTCCACGTCCTTCAGAAGGAATTCCCGGCCGATGGGGTTCGGTGAAGCGTGGAGACCGCCGTCGTCCGTACAGATGGTGCGGACTGATACCAGCTCTCCATCCGCGTAGGCATGAACAGAGCGGCGTCTCCACCGCGGGAAGTCCGGCGGGCTGATCTCAAACAGTGCTGTCGGGACGGAAAAGGCATCCATCAGCTGGAAGAAACGGATCCTGTCCTCCGGATCTGCCTCCGCCCGGTCCGCAGCCGCAAGGTAGAGCCAGGGCGCTCCCGCCTCGCTGTCCGGGAACCGTCCCGCCTCCCAAAGCTTCCGGTCTTCCCGCAGACGGACCCAGTGCTCATACTCCTCCAGCTTCAGTTCCAGGCCGAGTCCTGCCTTCAGGATCCCGGGATCCGGCTGAAAGGGAGAGGACCGCAGCGCCCGGATATATTCCTGCTCCATAAGGACCCCCCGCCGGTACTGTCCGGCGCAGGCCGCGAACCAGGCGGTCACTGCGGCGCGGATCTCCGGGAGATCTCCCTCCCGGATCAGTTCATACATGTCTTCGCGTGTCATGAGGCGTTGATTCCTCCTGCGGGTACGGGTGCCAGACTGATACTTTTATTCTAACACAAGGAAATGCCCCCGCAAACCGCGCGGGGGCATCCATGGCCATTGAGAAATATGAAGCTGTCGGCCTTGTCCGCTGCGCAGACTGAGACCTCAGTTGAAGTAGGCGTCCACGCCGTCTGCCAGCGCTTCCGCGAACCTGCTGCATGCCGCGTCGCCGTGATCCGTCGCTTTGTCTCCCAGCTCGATGTCGATGCTGGGCACCGTGGAGTAGGAGGTCTGGGTCAGGTCCATGTCCATGCTGCCTCCGCTGAAGATCTTCAGGCCCCGGCCCCGGAGTCCGCCGATCAGCGCTTCGCCGAAGGCTTCACTCTTCTGCCAGGTGGAGGAGACCGGATCCATGGTCTTCAGTCCGTCCGGAACACTCATGTAGAAAGCGCCCTTGTCAGAGCCGGTGGAATCGAAGTGGATCGCAATGTGGCAGTCCGCGCAGTTGTTCGCCAGGACAGTGCGGGCGATGTTGTCCAGCTGCTGGTCTCCGTCCTCGCGGATCATCAGCACGCTGTAGCCTCTTGCGAGCAGGATGTCGCGGAGCGCCAGCGCCACCTTCAGGTTGACCTTCGCCTCGGAAATGCCGTCGTTGAAATCCATACCCGAGGAGATCGCAGTGCTGTTCACCGCGCCCTTCGCGTTGGTACCGCCGGTCAGCTTCGGAGTGCCGTCCGGATGGGACAGAGTCTTATAATTTTCACCGCCGCTGGTTCCGTGGCCCGCGTTCACGCAGATCACCGTGCTGCCGTGGACGCCGCCATGGTTTCTGTAAAGCTTTGCAGCGCCGGAGTTGATCTTTGAGTACTCCGCGAAGCGCATGTCCGAGGTGAGAGAGACGCTCTGCACCTCTATACCCTGGGCACTGCCCTCCTGCGCCGCCGCAGTCTCTGCCGTCTCTGCCGTCTGTACTGCCGCTGCTGTTTCCGCCGCAGCCGACTCCACAGGTGCCGCAGCTACAGTTTCCGCCGCAGCCGCCTGGGCTGCCGCCGTCTCCGCCGTCCGGGCGCTGCCCTGGACTGTCGTCAGGAATTCCTTCGCGATATAGTAGTTCTTCCCGCCGCGCTCTGTCTTGGCCCAGAAATCGCCCATGCCGACCACCGTCACGGAATCATTGTAATAGAGCACCCGGTCGATCGATGCAGACAGATCCGGCGCCGTACGAAGATTCCCTCCGTTCACGGCATTCGTGACATACATGGTCACCGGCTCCACCGCCGTAAAAGTCTCCGCCGCAAAAACCTGTCCTGTGAGCAGCAGGGCCGCCATCAGGCCGGCTGCAGCCGCAATCGTTCTTTTTCTCATATCTTTCCCTTTCCGCGCTCTCCGGCGCCATCTCATTATTATCTCAGGATCACGGTGGGTGTTTCCGGCATCTGAAGTTCAGAGTTCGTAAAGCTTCCCGCCGGGGAAACGCCCGCCTCGCTGAAGGCGCCGTAAACTGCCTCAAACCGGCCCGCCGGCGCGAGGGCCACGCAGGTTTTTCCGCCGGCGTACATCCGGAGGATCGCCTGCATCGCCCGCGGATCCATGGCGACGCAGCCTGCGGTGGAAGGCTTGTGATCCTTGGTGCAGTGCAGGAAGATCGCACTGCCGGTGCCCTTCACATAATCGTGGTTGAAGGCGATGTTCAGGCAGTAGTCATAAATAGTTTTTGCCCAGCTCTCCCAGAGCCGCTCACCTGACTGTACAGAAACGTCGCTGTTGTGCTCCAGCCGGTTCGTGTCGTCGGACCAGTACTGGCGGTGTTCAGCCACCATGATCTCCTCGTAATCCGCCGGGAAGCCTTCTCCCGCCGGCTGCCAGCCAAAGGGGGTATCCGCGCGGAAGAGGCCGATGGGGGTGGTGCCGTCTCCCTCATGACGCTGATTCGACATGCCGCCCCAGCCGTAGACCGCGGCTGACTGCACCACCGGCTTCCAGGCGCTTCCGGCGTTCTCCCGGGTATAGGCTGTCACCCTGGCACGGTTCCAGCGGGACGCGTCTGTCACCACTTCTTCTTTATAGGTATCCCTGCCGCCGTTCTTCGCAAAGCCCTCGACCACCACCAGGTTCTTCGTGTCCTCCGGGACTGCGAAGCGGGCAACGTCGAAGGTCCGGGACGCCGTGTCGATGGTGCAGGAAGAATCGTCCGCGCACTGTGTTCCGGAAGGGAGTGCCGGAGCCGACACGATAGCGCCTGCCGGAGCCGCCGCATTTTCGCCGGGACCTGCCGCCAAAGCAGGAGCCGCCGAAAGTGTGAGCATGGTAATGCCAAGCAGCAGAGCTGCCGCTGAATGTCTGATCATATAAGAACCTCCTATCCTGTTCTACTGTAGTTTAACCGAAATGACCGGGAATAGCATTGTGGGTTTCTTACGATTTTCGGAAGACCGGTCTGCCGGAATCCCTCCTTGCCAATCCTGAAGCCCGTATTGTACACTTAGCGAAGCGGATTGCGAATGTCCGCTTCCGGGAATTCCCGGAGGCGGACCGGCGCCCGGGAAACGGCCCCCGGATCGGAAGGAGACACATGTCCATGAAAAGGAACTACAAGCTGACCGTCAGCTACGACGGAAGCCGTTATTACGGCTGGGAGCACCAGAAGTCCACGCCCCTGACCATCCAGGGAAAACTGGAGGCCGTGCTGACGGAAATGGCCGGGACGGCGGCTGATGTGACCGGCGCAGGCCGGACGGACGCGGGTGTCCACGCGAAAGCCATGACTGCCAGTGTACAGCTGGACACAGAGCTCAGCGAGGAGGAGATCCGGGATTATCTGAACCGCTATCTCCCGGACGACATCGGCGTGACCGACGTCCGGATCGCGGGAGAACGCTTCCACGCCCGCTATTCCGCCGTCGGAAAGACCTACTGCTACAGCTGCTGGGTCGGTGAGAACAAGCCGGTCTTCGAGCGGAAATACCTTCTGGTCCTCGAAAAGACGCCGGATCTTGCCCGCATGCAGGAAGCCGCAGCGCTTCTCACCGGGACCCATGACTACAAAAGCTTCTGCGGGAATCCGCGCATGAAAAAATCCACGGTGCGCACCGTGGATTCCATCGAGATCCGGAAACAGGGACCTTATCTCCGCTTTTACTATCACGGAAACGGATTTCTGCAGCACATGGTCCGGATCATGACCGGGACCCTGCTGGAGGTGGGCTTCGGGAAGCGGACCCCCGGAGAGATTCCGGAGATTCTCGCCGCGGCGGACCGCACCGCCGCGGGATACACCGCCCCTGCCCAGGGCTTGTGTCTGATCTCTGTTGATTACAACTGAGCGGTTTCCTCCGGCAGCGGGATCGTGACCGTGACCGTAGTCCCCTGCCCCGGTGCGGATTCCACCTGAAAATCCGCATTCATGACCAGGCGGAACCTTTGCCGCGCGTTCCTGAGACCGATTCCCGTCGGTCTCTCTGTTTTTTCCGCAGTGTTTTCTTCAGCTTTTTCTCCCCGTTCCTCCTTCAGGACGGTCTCCGGGTCAAAACCGACGCCATCGTCATGGATCGTAAGCCGGATCTTTCCGTCCACCGCCTCGGTGCGGATCAGGATGGTCCCGCCGCCGGGCTTTTTCCCGACTCCGTGCTTCACCGCGTTCTCGACCAGCGGCTGGACCGAGAGGGGAGGTACCGGGAATCCCATCACCTGCAGGTCATAGACGACCTTCAGCTCATCCTCGCCGTACCGGATCTGCTCCAGTTCAAGATATTTCTGAATATATTCCAGTTCCTGCGCGAAGGGGATGCGGTGCTGTGTCTCCATCACGCTGATCAGACCCCGGAGGTAATCCGAGAAACTGCTGACCGCCGTCTTCGCGGTCTCCGGATCCTGGTCGATCAGGACGTAAATGGTGTTAAGGACATTGAACACAAAGTGGGGACGCATCTGGGACACGGCACTGCGGATCTCCATCCGGGCAAGCTCCTGCTCCTGACGGATCAGGAGTTCCTGCTGACGGATAAGTTCTTCCTGCTGTTCAATGATGACCTGCCGCCGGTGGATGCCCCAGACAATGGACTGGCACAGTACTGCCATTCCCAGGCCGATGTTCGGCGTCTGCATCCGGACAAAACAGATTTTCTGCTGAATCATGAACAGGATGGGAAGGATGACGTAAAGAGACAGGACAAGACGCCGGTCGGGATTCAGCGTCTTTCTCTCCTCATGCACGCCGAGCCAGGACAGTAGGATCGCAAAGAGAAACAGGAGCACGACATAACCGAATCCCGGCCCTTCCTGATAATAATGTCTGCTGTCAAAAGTAAACAGGAAGCCTGTCCATAAGGAAGAGACTGTAATCAGGGAGAGTACCCCGCAGATTCCATATACCGTATTCCGTACCAGACGGAACAGCGGCGTCATTTCCACCATTTCCGAAACGTAGGATATATAACAGAACAGGGAAAGGAACGCCAGCAGGTGGTCCATGACGGCGCAGAACCGGAAAAGCCGGTAGCCCACAGGGTCAAAACTTCCCTCCAGCATCTGGGCGCCCACATCCACCAGCAGGAGAAAGCCGGTGGATAACAGCAGTCTGTTCAGCCAGAGCCGCTCTTTTCTGTCCTCCTGCCGGTCGGGGGTCCTTACCGGATCCACGATATACACCAGGATCATGTTCAGCATGCCTGTGATCAGACAGATGAAACCCAGGATACAGCTGACTGCCGAAAGATATACGACCATACCGTCCCTCCGTGGATGCCGTTCCTTTTCGGGAACGAAAAAAGACCCGCATCAGCGGGTCTCTCCGAGAGCGATAGACGGGACTCGAACCCGCGGTCTCGACCTTGGCAAGGTCGCGCGTTACCAACTACGCCACTATCGCATGTGCTGCTCTCGCAACACAGGAATCTTAACATATTTTTTCCCGGAGGGCAAGCCCTTTTCCGGGAATTTCATTCGGAATATCCGCCGGACCCGGCGAAGTCTTCAGAACACGCCGCAGCGGAATACCGCGGCGTATCCCTTGGAAACGTCGACCGTCATGATCCGGCCCTGGACCGCATACTCCATCATTCCGACATTGTAGCCGCTTTCCGTGGTCAGCATGACTCTGCGGACCAGGTCATACTCCCGGATCCCCAGGATCCAGATCGGAAGGTCGATGCTTCGTTCCTCCTCGCCCGTATAGACCAGGACCAGCATCTTCTCCCTGCCCAGCATCCGCCCGTAGGCCACAATATCCTGCTCCATCATGACCGGGATCAGGGATCCCCGCCGGGCCGCGTCAGACTGCCGGTGCAGACTGCACATATAGTGGTGGAACTCCTGGAGCTCCACATTTTCCCGGCCCCAGGGGAAGGTCCGCCGGCTGTCCGGATCCGTCCAGCTGCAGGTGCCCGCCTCATCCCCGTAATAAATGGTCGGTGCGCCGGGCCAGGTCATCTGCATGACGACTGCCTGCCTCATGACCGGGAGATTGACGTCCTGTTCCGCCGCCGCGCTGCCTAACGTCGCGAGACGTCCGGTCTTGCGGTTCGTCCGGGTCAGGAAGCGGGAGTGGTCATGGTTCGAAAGTTCGTTCATCGCCGTCAGAAGCGAAGGCGTCGGAAAACGGGACATGGCGTTCCGCATGCTGATCCAGAATCTCCGCCCGTCCCCCAGAAGGGATGCGTCGCTCCGGTCGGAGTGCTTTTCCATACCCGTCAGGAACCAGCTCACCGGCTCCATGAAGGCGTCGTAGTTCATGACGCTGTCCCACTCGCTGCCGTTCAGCCACTCTTCCGGATCCCCGTAGTGCTCCGCCAGGATCAGGGCGTCCGGGTTCACTCCCTTGACCGCCTGCCGGAACTGCTGCCAGAACTTGTGGTTAAAGCGCCGGGAATGTCCCAGGTCCGCCGCCACGTCCAGCCGCCATCCGTCCACGCAGTAGGGCTCCTGCAGCCATTTCCGGCCCACGCCCATGATAGTCCGGACCAGACGGTCGCTGGCCTCGTAGTTCAGCTTCGGCAGCGTGATGTTGCCCCACCAGCCGTCATAACTCGCGTTGTCCGGCCAGTCGGAGGGATTTTTCTCCGCGAAATCAAAGTAGCTGTGATAAGGACTGGAATAGCTCTCGTAAGCGCCCGGCGCATACCCGCCGGAATTGTCGTAGATCTTCTCCCGGTCCATCCATTTGTTGAAGGAACCGCAGTGATTGAACACTCCGTCCAGAATGATGCGGATGCCCATGTCGTGGGCCTCCCGTACCAGGTCCGCGAAAAAGGCGTCGCTGGCTTCCAGGTTCTCCGGATCCGCGGTCCGGGAAATGTACTTCGTAGCCCTGGAGTTGTCCGACGCCCCCGGCGGGAGCACCTCGCCCTCATCCTTCACGATCTTCGCGAGATGGGGGTCGATATGGTCATAGTCCTGGGTGTCGTATTTATGGTTCGACGGTGAGACAAACAGCGGGTTGAAATAGATGACCTCGACGCCGAGATACCTGAGGTAGCGCAGCTTTTTCCGCACACCCTGCAGGTCTCCGCCGTAGAAATAGCCCACATCGAAGGTGGAGGGATACTCATTCCAGTCGTCGATGTGCCGGACCGGAAGTCCGAGATAGATATACTCATCGTCCAGGACGTCACTCTTCCGGTCAGACCGGCAGAACCGGTCCACGAAGATCTGGTACATGATGGCGCCCTTCGCCCAGTCGGGCGTGTGGAACCCGGGAATGATCCGGAAAGGCCGGTCCGGTCTTCTCGAGATCACGAGGCCGATGCTGTCGTAAAGGAAAAGCTCGTCGTCTCCGACGATCTGGAAATACCACTCCAGCGGCGCGGTCCCGGTCTCCAGCTGAATTTCGAAGTAGCGGAAATAGCGGTCCCTGCCCATCTCGTACATCGGCACCGCTTCTTCTTCGTTCTGCAGAACGCGGATCAGATCGACCCGCACCCGGTCTTCCCGCGCCACGCGGAAACAGATCCGGACAGGCTGACCCGGATCCGGCTCCGCCGGTGTGCAGTAATTTTCAGTTGTGTCACTGAAAAACGCGTCTGTGTTCATGTGTTTCTTTCTTACGCACGGAACAGGGCCTCAAATTCTTCCTGTCCTATCTTCTCCTTTTCCAGAAGCAGCGCCGCGCAGCGGTCCAGGACGGACCGGTTCGCCTCGATGATCTCCTTCGCCTTCGCGTAGCAGTCGTCGATGATGCGCTTCACTTCCTCGTCAATAATCGTGGCCATGTGCTCGCCGTAGGACTTGGTCTGTCCGAAATCGCGGCCGATAAAGATCTCATCGCCCTCGCTGCCGTAATTGACCAGTCCGACCTTCTCGCTCATGCCGTACTGCATGACCATGGATTTGGCGATGGCCGTGGCCTGTTTGATATCCTGGCTGGCACCCGTGGTCACATCGCCGAAGATCAGCTCCTCCGCGATGCGGCCGCCCAGGGAGACCTGGATATGCTGGAGCATGCGCCCCTTCGTGTTGAACATCTCATCCTCGCCCGGCAGCGGCATGGTGTAGCCTGCTGCGCCGATCCCGGTGGGGATGATGGAGACGGTGTGCACCGGTCCCATGTCCGGGAGGACGTGGAACAGGATCGCGTGGCCCGCCTCGTGGTACGCCGTGATCTTCTTCTCCTTCTCGGAGATCACGCGGCTTTTTTTCTCCTCGCCGATCCCGACCTTCACAAAAGCGCGGTCGATATCGTTCTGCTGAATATACTTCCGGCCTTCCTTGGCAGTGATGATCGCCGCCTCGTTCAGAAGGTTCTCAAGATCCGCGCCGACAAAACCGGCCGTGGTCCGGGCGACCCGGTTCAGGTCGACATCGTCCCCGATGGGCTTGTTCTTCGCGTGGACCTTCAGGATCGCCTCGCGGCCCTTCACGTCCGGTCTTCCCACCGCCAGCTTGCGGTCAAAACGGCCCGGGCGGAGGATCGCCGGATCCAGGATGTCCGGGCGGTTCGTCGCCGCGAGGACGATAATGCCCTCATTCACGCCGAAACCGTCCATCTCCACCAGCATCTGGTTCAGGGTCTGCTCGCGCTCGTCGTGGCCGCCGCCGAGGCCGGAGCCTCTGCGCCTCGCCACGGCGTCGATCTCATCGATGAACACGATGCAGGGAGCCATCTTTTTCGCCTCGTCGAACAGGTCACGGACACGG
>ODAI012040019.1_pt1 | contig 10915 bp, 9 predicted proteins | sample 1539321 | NCBI WGS metagenome assembly ODAI01 (sample SAMN02144231, study PRJEB22623) | gut metagenome | biome: sheep rumen | host: Ovis aries | place: New Zealand | reverse complement strand
CCACACTTAACATCGAATTTAATCCTCCTCGTTTGTAACACGCAAAACTTCTTCTGCGGTTGTAACCCCCTCAAGCATCATGCGAAGTGCGTTTTCTCGCATGGAAACGAATCCCGTCTGGGATGATTTTAACTTTTCTTCAATAATGGAGCGCTTTGCTCTCTCGGAAATGAGTTCACGAACTTCCGAGCTCATTGGAAGCATTTCAAAAATCGCAGCACGTCCGCGATATCCTGTATTAAAGCATTCCGGACAGCCGGCACCTTTGTAGAATTTCATACCCGGCTTTTTCGGAAGGCGAAGATCCTCAAGTTCATCCATGGAAGGTTCATATGCCTGCTTGCACTGTGGACAGATACGACGAACCAAACGCTGGGAAATAATTCCTCGAAGAGCGGATGCCGTGAGGTATGGCTCCACGCCGATATCGTAAAGTCGTTCAATGGTTCCCACCGCATCGTTGGTATGAATGGTGGATAATACCAAACGTCCGGTAATAGCGGCACGCATGGCAATCTCTGCGGTTTCGCCGTCTCGGATTTCTCCCACAGCCACGATATCCGGATCCTGTCGTAAAATCGCACGAAGTCCGGCTGCAAAGGTCATACCTGTTTTTTCGTTGATCTGCACCTGGTTTACACCGTCAACGTTATACTCCACCGGATCTTCCAAGGTAACCAGGTTGACCTCCGGTTTGTTTAACTCATTAATCATGGCATACATGGTGGTGGTTTTACCGGAACCCGTAGGTCCTACAAGTAAAAGCACGCCGGAATGCCACTGCATCATCTTATCGAAAATCTCTTCGTCTCGACCGGTAAGTCCAACCTTTTCCTTTGTCACACGTCCGTCGGACTTATCCAAAAGTCGTGCCACGATTTTCTCACCGTAAACCGTAGGAAGTGTGGACACACGAAGGTCGATATCCTTTCCTCTGGTATGAACGTTAAAACGTCCGTCCTGAGGGATACGTCGCTCGGAAATATCCAGTCCGGATATAACTTTTAAACGGGAAATAACAGAATTTTGCAAATCCTTGGGTACCGTTAAAATCTCACGCATGATACCGTCGATTCGCATACGAACATATAAATCATCTTCACGGGGTTCAATATGAATATCGCTGGCTCTCTCATCCACCGCGCGCTCGATGATGGAGTTTACCAATCGAATGGTAGGAGCATTGGAAACGGAATCGTCTCCGATGACATTTGCCGAGAAGTTATTTAACTGTGGAGTCGCATCCGTATTCTGAGAAGCGGCTGACTCCATCTTCATTTCTTCAATCGCTTTAGCGGCACCCTCATTTCCGTAAAGTACCTGGATGGCATATTCTACGGAAGATGCACGGGCAACCATGGGAACTACCTTTTTACGGGCAGACTTTTTAACTTCCTCAATGGCATAAAAATTCAGAGGGTCGCTCATAGCAAGATATATTTCATCTCGCACAATCCGCACCGGAACAACGCCATACTGCTTCGCGATGGTCTTCGGCACAGACGAAGCTAACTCAATGGGAATCTTTACCTTGGTAAGGTCCACATACTCAATACCCAACTGCATCTGCAAAGATTCAATGAGCTGATCCTCTGTAATAATATTATTCTCTATTAAAACCGTACCTAAACGGTCTTTGGATTCTTTTTGTATCTCAAGAGCACGATTTAACTGTTCCTCATCAATCGTACCCGCATCAATTAAAAGCTCTCCAAGTCTTCGATACTTAGCCATAAAAGCTCCCCCTTTTGGATGTAAAACCCCCGATTAGTCAAGACATTTTCGCACGCAAAAATACCTATTCTTTATTTTAACCATTTTGAAGCCGTTATTCAACCTAATCCGGTTTAAAATCCGTGTCAAAAAGCAAATCCTCAGCTTCTTCCAAAGTGCGGAGCATTTTTTCCTGTTCTTTCAAATGCAAATCGAAAATCAAGCCGTCCGGCATGCTTGTAATTCGGCATCCGATGGCCACACGACCCTGAACATCAAAGAAGCGAACCACCTGGGCGGTAAGTTCATAAACATGAAGCACCTCTCCCGGATCTGCCATGGTAAATCGAATGGATACCTCATCCCCGATTTTCATCTTAACATTTCCATCCAAAATCACCGCCACACCGGTTTCGGAGATATCATAAATAATGGCCTTGTAGTTTACACCGTGAACAAAGCAGCTTCCCAATCGGATGACTTCCATACGCTGTGCCACACGCATCTGCTTTTGTTCTCCTTCGATTTCACAGATGATACGATGCACCACCTGGCCACGAACCTGCACCGGTTCAATGGAAATGGCATTAAACACATAGGTACGTCCGTCTCCCGTGTTTTTCACCACCACTTTACAGGGGCGACGCCAGATTAGATCTCCGTCTCCGATCATGATGCGATCTACTAAAAGTCCTGTTCCCGCACTTAAAAGCGCCGTGGTTGAGATGGAAACATTCTGTCCCTGAATTACAATATCTATGGAAACCTCCGATCCGTTTTTGATTTCGGATATTTGCATGTTTTAAAAACTCCTTTTACTTTTTCATATGTTATTTTAATTTATACAAAATGGTCCCCGCCATTCTTATCCCCTCTTTTTTCTTCCTTCTCTTTCTCTTTTGATACGTGACTCAATTTTGCACCGCCCTGGATAAAATGCATCTTTCCTGCAGCGGACATATCCTTGTCAATTACCATGGAGTAAATTTGTTTCTCCTGCTTTGGTGAAAGTTCTTTCTTAAGCATATCCAGTTCTTCCCCCACCTTCTTCTTACAGTGGTCGCAGTATTTTCCCTTTAATATCATACTGCCACAGCGACAACAGGTAAGCTTAATACAGGAATCCGGCGTAATCTCAAGCCGTTCCTCACGAAGCCATTTCGTCACTTCTTCGTGAGTTACTCCGAATAATTCCCGAAGTTTCGCCTCCGTGGTACCCGGATAATCCCAAAGATAATCCTTTACCTTTCGAAGAAGTGTAGATTCCTGATCTCGACAATCCGGGCAAAGCTTATATAAGTCCAGATAATCATCGAAAATTTTCCCGCACCGAATACAATTCTTAATCATGTAAAAAACCTCTAAAATATATTATATTCTTTGACAAGATATACCTCAATCATTTTTTGTTGTAGACAAAGAGATCTATCGATGCTAAAATGAATCTCACAAAAAATCCATTTCCCATCGATATGTCCATACGGAGGACCTATGACATATCAGGATTTTAAAGATTATATCTATAAGGAAGTAGCATCTCGCTACGAATCACGTGCCACTGTGCACCTTTCCACTTTTACAAAAAATAACGGAGTTTTGTTGGACGGACTGGTCATTTGCGAAGATGATTCTCGCATCTCACCGAATCTGTATCTAAACGATTATTACGATTTGATTTTAGAAGGTCAATCGAAGGAAGACGTTTTGAATAAGATTCTAAAAAAGTACGAACAAGCAAAAAGCATTCCGAAGTTTGACCCGGATATCTTTTCGGATTTTTCTGCCGTAAAGGATAAGATTATCTTTCGTTTGATCAATCAAAGCACAAATTCCGAGTTGTTGGAAGACGTTCCCTATCTGCCCTTTTTGGATTTGGCCATCGTATTTTCCGTCATGATTGAAATTTCAAAAGACAACTTCGGAACCGTTTTGATTCGAAAGGAATTTTTACCTCAGTGGAATATCGAAAAAGAAGAGCTTTTTGAAATCGCAAAAGAAAATACCTATAAGGATTTGCAACCGGAGTATTGTTCCATTGAAGATGTGGTGCCGCCGATGTTTGATGAAAAGGATAAGGATCTTTGGGGTGTTCCCATTTCATCTTTTCCCATTTACATTTTGTCCAACAAAAAGCGGTTTCACGGAGCCGGTGTTATCTGTTATCCACAGTATTTAAAATCTCTGGCAGAACAATTAAACTGCGATCTCTACATCATTCCTTCATCCATTCACGAGGTTTTAATTGTACCCATGGCGGATTACATCGATTTAAACACCTTAAGTGAAATGGTGCGTCAGGTAAATGCCACGGAAGTTCCGCCGGAGGAAGTATTATCAAATCATGCCTACTACTTCCTTCGCGCAAAGAATCAGTTACAGTACTGATTTTAATTTTTAACTTAAAAAAAGAGCTTGGCTGAAAGGAGGCATATCTTCCTTTCACCAAGCTCTTTTGTAATATTTAACTTCTAGGAAACGTACTGTGTAATTCGCTCCACCGCTTTTTCGTACTCTTCCTTTACCTTCGGGAATTTTTCCTTTGCCAAAGAAAGATTTTTTGCACGAAGGGCTTCCGTGACTTCCACGTCCGCATCATAAAGAGGCGACAGTGCCAGATTCTGACAAATGCCCTTTAGTGTGTGGGCAGATACAAACCCGGTATCCACATCATCGGCTTCTAAAGCCTGTTCCAATTTTTTATAGTTTTCATCCTGTAAAAACAGGGTTAAAAACTTTTTGATTTTTTCTTCGCCACGGAATAGGGAACTGATGGTATCATAGTCACCGATGCCGTTGTAGCAGTTTTTCAAAGTCATCATATGCACACACCAATTAAAAAGCTGTTATACTCTCTATTACTCGATTTTGAAGGTTCCAACGAAGTCTCCGATGACGGTAGCACTTTCCGCAACGGTCTGTGCGGAACGATCCACGCCCTGGCTGCCCTCAGCTACCTGCTGAGCAGATTCCACCACCTGCTCTACGGTATCGGTTACCTCGATGGTACTTGCTGACTGCTCTTCGGAAATCGCTGCAACGGAAGCTGCGATTTCATTTACGTTATTCATCATCTGAATCATTTCTTCAACGGTATGACCGGTGCTGTCTAAATCTCTGAAGATTACCGCAAAGGTTTCTCCCGCAGCCGCTACCGCTTCGGAACCCTGCTCGATTTCTTCCATATTGGACTTAGACTTATCGGACAATGCCTGAATCTGCTCGGTAATGCTGTGAATAATACCGGCGATTTCTGTGGTAGCATTTGCACTTTCATTTGCCAAGTTACCGATTTCATCAGCAACAACCGCGAATCCGCGTCCTGCTTCACCGGCACGAGCTGCCTCGATGGAAGCATTTAAGGAAAGCAAATTCGTCTGGGAAGAAATGGAGTTAATCATTTCTACGATGGAGTTAATCTTCTGTGCGGATTCATCCACACTCATAACCACATCGTTCATTTCTGACATGGAGTTTGCTACAAGAGACATACTCTCTTTTAATTTTTCCATGTCGTTCTGACCCTGGTTCGCCTGAGTTACAAGTGCTGACATGGTCTCCTGAGTTTCATTACCCTTGGTAGTCAAATCGGAAACCGCACCTGCTAATGTGGTAGCATTTTCAGCCAATTCCGTAACGGAATCGGAAATACCGCTCATGGTATCTCTGATTTGTCCCATGGAATTGGACTGTTCTTCTGCCTGTCGATTTAAGTTTCCGGAAGCATCCTGGGAATTGGTAGCCTCGATGGAAAGCTTATTGGTAACATTCTGCATATCCCCCAAGGTCTTTCTCATGGATGTGATGAACTGGCTCATATTCGAATTCATCAAACCGATTTCATCATTTCCGCCTTCTTTGATGGAAACGGTAAAGTCACCGTTTGTAATGCGTTCAATATTCTCGGTAAGCTCTGCAACCGGTTTTGTGATAATATTTTTCACCAGCTGCATCATAACAAATGCGATTACCGCTATCATAACCACCATTAAAATCCAGCAAATCATCTGGAACTGGTTCATGCTCTTTAAGATATCCGCTGAATTTACGGAAGATACCAATGACCACGGTGTACCTGCTACCGGTGTTACCGCTACAATATACTCGGAGCCGTTATTCTTCATGGAAAAGACACCGGCTTCTCCTGCTGTTGTATAAGACGCAATCTTTGTAAGGAACGCATCCTCCGGATGCTCGGAAGCCTGTGTTCCGTTGAATTCCGGGTTCGCATAAGAAAGAATAAAATCGCCGCTAAACAGCATCGTCTTTCCACAACCCATAGGAATAAAACTTTCCGCCGTCGATACAATACTGTCCAAAGTCAAATCCACGGCAAAAACACCTTTTCTTCCATCCGGCAAAACAACCTTTCGAGAAGCGGATACCACCATGCTTCCACTGTCGCTGTCCACATAAGGAGCACCAAAGACAAATTCCTCGGAATCTTTTCCGTCAACATACCAATCACGTTCGGTAATCACGTAATCCGCATCCGGCACCCATCCGGACGGATCTACCCAGGTACCGTCTTCAAATCCTCCGTAAATTCCGTTCGGTGCCATCTCCGAAATAGACATAGTCGATTCCAAATATGCGTTCAACGCTTCCGCAGTACCAGACGGTATGGCTTCCGTCACTTCCTCACCCTCAAGCGGTATGGTTTCCGTCGTTTTCCCGCTCTCAAGCGGTACGGTTTCCGTCGTTTCCACATACACGTTATAGGATGCAAGTAGCGTTGTAATATCTGCTGAAATCTCCGCTGCATTCTTTCCGGATTCGCTGTTAAGTGAAGCCACCGCATTGTCAGCGATGATACTCTTTGCACGAATGGATAAAAATAAAATAACAAAGACGATGGCAACGGCAATCATAGGCATTAAGATACCGAGAAGCTTATTGCTGACACTCATTTTTACCTTTGGTGTCTTCTTTGGCTTCTTCGTCTTTTTCGCCTTCTTCTCCTCTGCGGATGTCTTTGTTTCTTCTGGGATTTCTGGTTCTTTTAATTCAGTCATATCACTCATAGAGCGCCTCCTCAAGCATAATATAATTGTATAAAACTTAATATTATTATACAACGTATTTATGATATACCAAGAAAGGACACAAATTCGGTCCTATATACACTATTTATAAAAAAATCCCAAATGTTTTAATTCAAAAACACAGATAAATCGTGGACCGATTTAAAGACATAGTCGGCGTGGGTGCGCATAAAGCACTCGTTCTCCGGTATATCGAAACACCAGCATGCGGCGGCGAAGTCGACACCTGCGGCGCGGGCCATATCATATCCCGGCTTTAAATCGTCAATAACTAAGATGTCCTTTGGCTCTAAACCAAACATTTCTTCAATCTTATAGATGGCGGTAGGAGCCGGTTTTCGCTCTTCCTTTGGCTGCTCCCATCCGAAAATCACATCCGGTGTGGGAAGAGCATTATGAGCATAATCCTTTAGGATGTTTTCCGCATAGGAATGGGAAGCCACAGCCACATAGCCCCCCTCTGCCTTTTGACGTTCCATAATCTCTTTGATTCCCGGGAAGGCATCCGCCACATGAGTCTTGGCATACTCATACCAGAAGGCTTCTTCCTTAACCAGTTCCTCTTGATCTAAGCCGATGATATCCGTGAAAAATTCCATCACCCCCGGATGAAAATTATATCTTACATAATCCTCCAAAGAATAGTTCACTTCCGGATGATATATTTTCATATATTCCACAAAACTAGGATAATGTATCGTTGCAGTAGAATTTACGGTTGTATCATCATGGTCAAATACTAAACATTTATATTTCATAAACCAATTCCTATCTGTCCGCCTCCCGCAGGGGAAATATCAATAACAAAAGAGACAGAGAATTCTCTGTCTCTCATAAACCTTATTCTTCCGGCATATTGATTGCAAGATGAAGCTCGTCGAGCTGGTGCTGTGATACCGGCGACGGCGCATCCATCATAACATCCTGCGCATTCTTATTCATCGGGAAGGTAATAACCTCACGGATGGATTCTTCTCCGGTAAGAAGCATAATCATACGGTCAACCCCGGGAGCTGCTCCTGCGTGTGGCGGTGCTCCGTAAGTAAATGCGTTGTACATTGCAGGGAACTTCGCTTTTACTTCTGCCTCTCCGAGACGTACGAGTTCGAATGCCTTTACCATGATTTCCGGATCGTGGTTTCGTACGGCACCGGAAGCAGACTCGTAACCGTTGATTACCAAGTCATACTGGTTTGCCATAATATCTAAAGGATCCATTTCACCGCGTTCTGCTTTTAACAAAGTCTCAAGTCCGCCAACCGGCATAGAGAACGGGTTATGGCAGAATTCAAGTTCTCCGGATTCTTCACCGATTTCATACATTGGGAAGTCCACAATCCAGCAGAACTGATACTGCTCTTTATCCATATGATCCGGGCAGAGATTTCCGAGTTTTGTACGAAGTACACCTGCAGTCTTTAATGCAACTGCCTTCGGGCCTGCTGCAAGACCAACAAAGCATCCCTTTTCAAGTCCGAGCTTTTCGATTACTTCGTCTTTGATTGGCTGAAGGAATTTTGCAATACCTCCAACGATTTCACCATTTTCATCTACTCTGAACCAGCAGGTCTTTCTTGCTGTCTGAACTTCAACATCAGCTACCAACTGATCGATCTGTTTTCTTGAAGCATTAAAGTTTGTAACAACAACCGCTTCAATGCAAGCATCCTTAAAGGGCTCAAAGTCAATTCCTCCAAGCACATCCGTTACATCACGAAGTTCAAGGTCGATACGAAGATCCGGCTTATCGGAACCGTATTTTTCCATAGCTTCACGGAAAGGAATTCTCTTAAACGGAGCCGGAGTAATGCGGTCATAAATACCATATTTTTCAAATACAGGAACAAGCACCTTTTCAAGCACGTTTAAAACGTCATCCTGCGTTGCAAATGCCATTTCCATATCCATCTGATAGAACTCACCCGGAGTACGGTCTCCTCTTGCGTCCTCATCTCTAAAGCATGGTGCAATCTGGAAATAACGGTCAAATCCGGATGTCATCAAAAGCTGTTTAAACTGCTGTGGAGCCTGTGGAAGGGCATAGAACTTACCCGGATGCTTACGTGCCGGAACAAGATAATCTCTTGCGCCTTCCGGTGAAGAAGCGGTAAGAATCGGGGTTGTAATCTCCAAAAAGCCCTCTTCTGTCATAGCCTTTCTAAGCTCAGCAACAACATTACATCTAAGAACAATGTTTTTCTTAACTTCAGGATTTCTAAGGTCAAGATATCTGTACTTTAATCTGGTTGTTTCGTCTGCTTCTCTTGAACGATTAATTTCAAAAGGAAGTTCTGCGTTTCTGTTTTTACCGAGAACCTTTACTTCAGAAGGAACAACTTCTACTTCACCGGTTGCCTGCTTGTCGTTTTTCGCACTTCTTTCGCGAACAACACCGGAAACGGAAATGGTAGATTCCTTTGTAATTGACTTAAATGTCTTTACGGTTTCTTCGTCTTCCGCAACAATCTGAGTGGTTCCGTAAAAATCACGAAGTACGGCAAATCCAAGGTTTGCGCCAACTTCACGGAAGTTTTCCATCCAACCGACTAATGTCACTTCTTTTCCTGCATCGGAAAGTCGAAGTTCTCCACATGTATGTGTTCTGGACTGTGTCATTTTTCTAATCCTCTTTTCTAATTAATCCGCAAAGAACTCTTTGAACTCATGATATCCCTGAGTCTCTAACTGTTCTTTTTGGAATTTCTTATTCTTATTCATCTTAACAACCAAAACCTGACGACCGGCTGCACGCTCTTTTGCAGCTTGTTGCATAATTTCTGCCAGGCGCTGTGCAGGCATCTTCTTGTCTACAAGGAAGGCCACCTTTTCATCACTTCCCGGAACTTTAAAGTCCTGTTCCAAAAGAAGTAAAATGATTCGTTCAAAGCCAATGGAAAATCCGCAGGCCGGAACATTCTGTCCCGTAAACTTTCCGATCATCTCATCATATCTTCCGCCGCCTCCGCAGCTTCCGCCAAATTCCGGAATGGCAATTTCAAAAATTGTTCCGGTGTAATAGCTCATACCGCGAACCAAAGTCGGGTCAAATACAAGTGCAAAATCTGCTGCTTTATTTGCATTTACGGCAACTGCGATTTCCTTTAAGGAAGTGGCAGCTTCCTGACTTACCTCGTCATCAAGTTTGGAAAGTAAAACTTCAAGAGCTTCCGATACGTCCTTTTTGCCATCCAGTAATGAGAACAGATTTAAATAGGTTTCCACTACTTCGGCTGCGTATCCATGAGAAATCAAATCCTCTTTCACGCCCTCCAAACCAATCTTATCCATCTTATCCAAAGAAATGAATACATCGTCGAATTCATCTTCTTTAAATCCGGCATAAGAAGCCATAGCCTTTAAAATACGGCGCTCATTGATGCGGATTTCAAAGTTTTTAAATCCCAGTTTTCCAAGACAGGTAGTGGTGGCGGTAATAAGTTCGATTTCCGCAATATTTCCTGCTTCTCCTAATATATCGATATCGCACTGAGTAAACTGACGATAACGTCCTCGCTGTGGACGATCCGCACGCCATACGTTTCCAATCTGAAGTGCCTTAAAGGGAGAAGGCAAATCATTTTGATGATTTGCATAGAATCTGGAAAGAGGAAGGGTCAAATCATAACGCATACCGTAATCCACAACATCTGCTTCTTCCTTTGCTTCTTCCAGTTTTAATTTCTCGCCTCTTTTTAATACTTTAAAAATCAGCTTTTCGTTTTCTCCACCCTGCTTCGAAGAAAGGTTATCGATATCTTCCATACATGGTGTCTCTATTGGGGTAAATCCAAAACTTCTGTATGTTTCTTTGATTACTCCCGTTACATAATCCCGGATTTCCATTTCGCGGGGCATAATATCTTTCATTCCGTTGACCGGTTTCTTCTTTAAGGCCATGAAATCCTCCTAATATTCACGAATTTGCAACAAATGATATTATAATATGTGTTGTTTTTCTACGCAAGGAAAGAAACCACTATATTCGAAAAAGTTTTTTCATGTTTCACAAAATGTTCACAACTTTTCTATTATTTGTTCACAAATGCTTGTTATATTAATACCATCAAATCGAACAAACCCTCCCGTTTCGTTTGATTGATAATTTTTTTCATATTACTCTCCCCTTTTTAAGACGACTCCGCAAGTCGTCTTATTTTTTT
>ODAI010891368.1_pt1 | contig 10915 bp, 5 predicted proteins | sample 1539321 | NCBI WGS metagenome assembly ODAI01 (sample SAMN02144231, study PRJEB22623) | gut metagenome | biome: sheep rumen | host: Ovis aries | place: New Zealand | reverse complement strand
TCAAAAAGAACACGACCTTCTACATCTCCAGCAAGACCAACCAATGCAGCAACACCCATAACAGGCATAGCAGTTGATTTCAAATACAAATCACCGCGTTTTACCTCTGCGCCACCGAGCACTTCCTGAAGCACACGGAATGAAGTTTCAACGAACGGGTTAATATACTCTACTCGCATCTTAATCTCCTATTTTATTTGCTTTATTAATCCTTTGTATACGCCACAAGCGCACCAACCGCATTCTCACCAAAACTAAAGGAATCTGGCATATCTTCGTTTTCTCCGATAATTGCAATTGCATTGCCCTTCATTTTCTCGATAAAGTCGGCAACTACAGATTCCTGAGCCTTTTCATCCAGCAGAGAAAGAATATCGCGTGCAAAAATAACGTCTACTGCTGGCAGTGCGTTAGTGTTCTTGCAGTCGTGATACTCAAACATAATACTGTCTTTAATCTCCTGACTAAAAGTATACTCTCCATTTGCTTTTTTTGTCAAATAAGGAGCGTACCAATCTGAAGCTAGATTTGCTGGAACAGACATAAGCCCCGCATTAGAAACATTAAGAAGATCGATATCCTGAGCATAAATTCTGATTTTTGCTCCAGGGTAGCGTTTCTTAAGAACACATGCCAGAGAATATGTTTCCGTGCCTTTTCCACAGCCCGGATTCCATACAACTATCTGCTTAGCAGAGTTTTCAGGAAGAACCTTGGCAATAGCATCAGCATATTCTGATGACCACCAGTTATTAGTAAATGGTGACCAGAAGGTCTTGAGGAATGAATCAGCATCGTCTGAATTCTGAAGCTGAGTCTTTTTTGTTTCCTTAGACCATTCCAAATATCTGTGCTTTACCCAAGATGAATTCACTGACGATACAGTGAAATTCTTATAGGTAAGAAGGCTTTCGCTTATGAACTTAATATCAACAGAAGATGCTTCATCTTCTGCAGCCCCGCCCGAGATACCCTTTGCGATATCTGCCGGAGATTTTACCATTCCGCCCTGTACTACAGCTGCGGCCTGATTTTTAGGAACTGCTGTAGCCTGCTGTGGTTGCTTCATTATTTTCTGAGGTTTCTCATAATTTGCACCAGGAGCAACTGCTTCTGCAGATTCCTTTGAAGAGAAGATACGTGTAATGTCGAGGAGGACATAAAGTCTGTTATTACTCTCAACTACACCATCGATGTATTTAATATTGATATCACCAAACAATGGGTGTGGTGGCTGGATTGTGCTCTTCTGAACACCAATTACCTTATCAATCTTATCTACTACAACACCGAATTTCTGATCTTCGACTGAAAGAATAAGCATATTTTCAAGCTTATTTTCATCGCGAGGAGGAACTTCAATATTGAAGAAGATTCTTAAATCAAGGATAGGAATGATTTCACCACGCAGATTGTAAACACCAAGTGCGAAAGGAAGTGTATTTGGAACGTATGTAAAACGTCCGGCTTTAGCAATTTCCTTTACATGCATAATGTCGATTGAGTAATCTTTATCTGCGAGCGAGAAAGTTACCATCTTAAAATCAACAATAGCGGCATTTTCTTTCTTTTCTTCAAGCTGCTGCGCAAGTTCTGTTGCAACTAAAGTCTCATTTTCTGCACTCATAAAAAACACCTCTATTACTGAACATACTGAGCCTGTTCCTGTGCCTGAGCAAGAAGCTCCTGCTTAACACCAAGCTCAAGAAGCTGACCAACATCAATAATCAGCGAAACAGAACCATCACCAAGGATTGACGCACCGGCAATACCTGGCGAGTTTGTGAACTGGTCTTTCAGAGGTTTGATAACGACATCCTCTTCTCCGATAAGGGCATCGACCATAACACCGATCTTCTTTTCCTGTGTACCAACAATTACGATGTAGCATTCATCTGTCTGAACAGACTCTGTAATGCCGAACAGTCGTGAAAGACGAAGTACACTGATAACCTCGTTACGAACGTTCATAATTTCGTAATTATCAATATGGTTGATTTCTGAAATATTAATACACTGACTTTCAATTACGTTTGCGATAGGAATTGAGTAAACCTCGTGACCTACGCGTACCAAAAGTCCCTGAATAATTGCAAGTGTAAGTGGCAGTTTGATGATAAAGGAAGTTCCCTTACCCTTTGCAGAGTTGATGGAAATTGTTCCCTTAAGGTTGTTAATCATTGTCTTAACAACATCAAGACCTACACCACGACCTGAAATATTTGAAATCTTATCTGCAGTAGAGAAACCTGGCTGCATAATCAGATTGAAAGCGTCCTGCTCTGTAACAGCCTTGTCCGGATGGATAAGACCACGCTCTACAGCCTTCTTGCGAACCTTTTCTACATCAATTCCAGCACCATCATCTTTTACTTCGATTACAATCTGGTTACCTTCGTTTGAAGCTTTAAGAAGGATTGTACCTGTTTCTGGTTTTCCGGCAGCAATACGAGCCTCTGGAGCTTCAATACCATGGTCTACAGAGTTACGAACACAGTGCATGATTGGGTCGAGAAGATCTTCTACAACCGACTTATCAAGTTCTGTATCCTCACCTTCAATTACCAGGTCAATCTTTTTATTAAGATCTCTCTGGAGGTCGCGAACTACACGAGGGAAGCGGCTGAAAATCTGGTTGATAGGAACCATTCGGATTTTCATTACGCCTTCCTGAAGGTCGCCTGCAATTGTTCCAAGGTTCTGAGTATAAGAACGGAATTTACCCGAAATGTTCTTTGCCTCTGATTCATATTCATCAAAGATATTGCTCAAAGAACCGTATTCTTTAAGAATATTCTTTCTGATATCTACAGAAGAAACTCCATCTTTAACCTGCTCCATGTAATCTGGAAGCTTGTCGAAAAGGTTATGAAGTCTTTCTTTGTATTCTGCTTCGATAGACTGGAAGTGAGAAAGCTCTGCAGCATTCTGCATTGCCAGCTGGTTGAATGAAGCTTTATTGATTACTGCTTCTGATACAAGGTTCAACAGGTTATCAATACGGCGTGAGTCAACACGGAGGATTGAGCCCTGCTGTGCATGAGCAGCATTTGTTTCTTTCTTAGGCTCAGGCTTCTTTTCTTCTTTCTTTGGTTCCGGCTTAAGAACATTGTCGTTCAAAATGTCGCCAAGGAGTTCTGCCTGAGCTGCAGTCATATTTCCTGCAGGAACATCATCAGAAGGTGTAATTGGAGCCGAAGCGGCAGGTTTAGGTGCAGCAGCTGGTTTAGGAGCGGCAGCAGCAGCCTTAGCTACAGAAGGATCTGCAGCAGTTCCAGTAGTATAGTCTTCGAGAAGATGAGCATCTGTAATGAGAGTTACGTCGCTAAGGAAGGCACAGTCTTCAATTTCTGGTCCTTCTGCTTCTGTTGCAACATAATAGAATACATTCTCATAGAACTGATCTTCGTAAAGAGCATCGAAATCAGGAACAGTCTTAAGTACGTTACCAACATTCTTAAGAGCAGCGAATACCTGGATTCCACCTACTGTATTCATAGGATTGTTTTCATCGAACTTAACAGCAATACACCAGAGCTTCTGCTTGCCTTCGCATGTCTGTTTGAGTTCTGTAAAATCGTCTTCTGTAATATCTGGAAGTACGAGTGTTTCCGAAGAAGCAGCAGCGGCTGGCGCAGGTGCAGCGGCTGGAGCCGGAGCTGGTTTTGGTGCAGTCGGCTTTGCAGCAGCCTTTGATTTTGCAGGCGCCTTTCCATCTTTAGAAGGAATAAGTCCCTGAAGCTTTTCGATAATTGGGTCAATATTCTCTTCGTATACACTGCCATTCTGGCGTGCTTCAAGCATTGCCTTAATTACGTCAATTGAGGTAAGCAGAAGATCTACAACGTCTTCATCTACTTTGATTCTGTCAGAACGAATCTCATCAAGCACATCTTCTACAGTATGTGTAAAGTGAGAAAGCTCCATCATTTCTACGGTTGCAGAACCGCCTTTTAAAGTATGTGCGGCACGGAATATCTCATCGATCGCTTCGTGATTAGAAGGATCATTTTCAATAACGAGAATATTACTCTCCAACTGTTCTACCTGCTGTTCTGCTTCTGCGAAGAAGTCCTTCAACAGTTCTTCGTTATTTGGGTCAAGATAATCACTCATATAGAACTATTATACCCCGAAAATCACATATTTCAAGTTAAAAATAATTTTGAATGATGAATTTTCTTTTTTGCAATTTTTACACTTTTCTTCTATTATTAAATGATTCGCAGCAGATTTTTCTAATGATGAACTTATTTTCTGCCGATAAAGAAACAGGAGTTTTATATTATGAATAGAAAGCACATTATTATACTGGCGGCAGTTATATCTTTCTCAACAGGACTATTCGCCGCAACCTCCTTCAGCGGATATGCGGGCGGAAAGCTCAATTATACTGCAAACCCGGAAGCAGAAGAATACGACCCGGACCTCAAACTTCAGGCATTCTTTGCCGGACAGTTTAACTTTACTCAGAACCTCTGGAGTCATCTTGAATTTTCTATTAATACAAACGACCTTTTAGCTCAGTCAATTTTCCACGAAACAGAATCTCTGTTCCAGATTGATGAAATCTCATTGATTGCCAGAGCTAACATGTACAGCAATGCAAACTATTTCAGTGTCTTTATGGGAACTTATGATCCAATCGGTTCAGATATTTTCCTTCAGAGATATTTCAATATTAAACCTATAAACTCCAAAATTACAGAAAGCTACCTTGGTCTTGCAGGTTCTATCCTCTACCCTCACTTTGGTGTTGGTATTGCAGATGTTATTAAACTCTACAATCAGCCGATTGCTTTTGGTGGCTACGTATATTTGAATCATGAAGATACTGATTACTATGTATTGAATACAGACCTTCGTTTTGCTACTAACCTTAGCTACCTCACCTGTGATTTAGCCGGTGGAGTTGGTGTTCCTCTTGCAGACAAATACAGAGGAGAAGATGTAATTATTGCCGTTGAAAAAGTTTACTGGCATGCCGGTACAACTATTCTTATTGGTAACAACTTTACAAACTCTCTCTTTATGCAGGGTGGTATTTACAACGCAAGCTTTAAGGCAAAACAAGACAGCTCTATTGTAAGTCCTGATGATATTTACATTCTTATTGAACCTAGAATCCTGTTTAAGAATTCACACTTCAATATGAGTCTTTATTCTCTGCCTGAGAAAACTGTAGCTGAACTTTTATTAGTAGAAGATACTCTTGGAGTTAATCTAAACCTTTATTCAGAGGCTTCTGTAACTTCTTCCAACTCAATTGTATTTGGTTCTCATCTTTCAATTTCTTTGATTGATAAAAACTTCAAAGACCTTGAAAACATTGCAGATTTTACAACAGATGATTACAACATTTCTTTGACTCCATATATTGAATCTCAGTTCCTTTCAGGACAGCTTCACGTTCAGGCAACAGTTCGTTTTATGGAACTGCTTCGCGAACGCGCCGGAAAAGCTTTTTCGGTTGATATTGGCTATCGCACAAAATTCTGATAAAATAGTAAATCATTTTAATATTTAAGGTATAACAAATATGAAAAACATTCAGAACAAGTGGATCCGTGGTGCTATCCCGGCTCTTCTTCTCCATTGCAGTATCGGTACTGTATACTGCTGGTCAATTTTTAGCCAGGAAATTGCAGACTACATCGGCTTTTCAAAGGGCGCTGTAGAATGGGCTTTCAGCTTTGCAATCTTCTTCCTCGGTATGTCAGCTGCTTTCCTTGGCAGCCTTGTAGAAAAAAATATCCACAAGTCTTCTTTGATTGCTTCAATCACATTTGCACTTGGTATGGCTGGAACAGGTTTCTTTATCTGGTACGGCGGAAACAATCCTCACAGTGTACTTTCTCTTGTTGGTATTTACATCAGCTACGGCTTTATTATGGGTATTGGTCTTGGAACTGGTTATCTTTCTCCAGTTAAGACTTTGATGCTCTGGTTCCAGGACAAGAAAGGTCTTGCAACTGGTCTTGCTGTAGCAGGTTTTGGTGCTGCTAAAGCTATTGCTTCTCCAATCATGAGCCGCATGCTCGTAAGCCTTGGAGACGGCGGTGTATACAAGATGTTCTACATTCTTGCATGTGTTTACTTTGTAATGATGTTCATTGGTCACCTTATTCTTGCTAAACCAGAAGGATGGGTTGAACCACAGAAAAAATCTAAGGAAGAAGGAATCATTGCAACTCTTAAGACAGAACCAATTGCTTCTTACATCGGTATCTGGCTTATGTTCTACATCAACATCACTTGTGGTCTTGCAATCATTTCTCAGGAAAAGATGATTGTTAAGTGTGTAGGTCTTGGAGCTTTCGCAGGAATTATTTCTACAATTTCTGCTCTCTTCAATGCCGGCGGACGTCTTGGTTTCTCTGCATGGGCAGACAAGCTTAAGGACCGCAACACAATCTATAAGTTGATTTTCACACTTTCAATTGTTTCAACTGTAATTGTTCTCTGCACAAAGGGTATTGCTAACGGTGCCGGAAATACACTCCTCATCATCTTCGTACTTGCTTTGATTTTCATTGTAAACGCTGGATATGGTGGAGGATTCTCTAACGTTCCTACCCTCCTTTCTGATCACTACGGAATGGGTAACATTTCTGCTATTCACGGAATTACACTTTCTGCATGGGCATTCGCAGGTCTTACAGGAAACCAGATGGCATCTTACATTGTAAAGCACACAGGTGAGTTTATTGATGTACACGGAGTTCAGGCTAACCCGGCTGGTTACCAGAACGTACTCATCGTAACAACAATCCTTTATGCTGTTGCTATGTGTTTGAGCTGCTTCCTTGTTCGTCCTATGTCTAAGAAAAATGCATAGATAATATCAGGTCCCTTCGACTCCGCTTAGGGACCGTTAAATGAGAACACCAGCGATTAATCGCTGGTGTTTTTTTATATATCAAGAATGATATAGTTTGTAATTACCATAAACGATTTATCCGGCTGCTGAACTCCGGTAGCAATAATCCTTACCATTGCATAAGTTCCATCACTCTTTATAGCACGATAATCATAAGTAAACGCATTCTTAAACTTTCCAAGAAGTGCTTTAGCCATCTTAACCTTAAAGCCCAGAACATCATTTGGATGAATTACCGAAAGAGCTTCTTTTGACGTCCAGCCCAAAACCTCTTCTTCTGTAAAACCAGAAATTTCCAGGAAGGTTTTATTAACACGAAGCACATGAAGAGAAAGACCTGTAACAAGTCTCTTTAAATCAACATCAATATGCATAAGACACATACCAATCTGAGAATTCTCCATCATCATTCCAAGCTGGGTATTTGCAATTTCAAGCGTACTTTCAGTGAGCTTTTCATTGGTTATATCTTCGAGAAGCATATAGAAGGAATGCTTGTTCTCGTTAGCGCTGATTTCCCACATATGAATCTTTACCCATACTGGAGTATTTGTTTCATACGTACGCATTTCAACATTGAAAATAACCTCCTGCTTATCTGAAATAGACTGTTCTATCTGTTTAAGCATATAACCGAAAGGTTCTTTTCCCAAAAGCTTTATAAGATTTTTGCGAACCTCTGCAAAAGAAAGAGAGTCCATTTCAAAAAGAGATAGGTATTTTCTGTTTGCGCGAATCAGCTGGAAAGATTTTGATTTATCATCAAATTCATAAATTGCAGCAGGGCCGGTAAAATCTTCAAACATAAGGCTTTCTGGAGAATCCGGAGAAAGGAAGCGGCGAACGTCAATCTGACCAAAGGTTCTTGGACGTAAAACAGATGTGCGCTCTTTGCTCTTTTTAAGTATTTCAACAAATTCTTCTTCCGGCATTGGCTTTGCATATAGGAAGCCCTGGAAAACATTTACACCAATACTTCGCAGGAAGTCTGCCTGTTCTGAAGTTTCAACACCTTCGGCAACGGTAATATATTCAAGGCCCTGTGCCATGCGGACAACATAATTTAAGATTGTTCCGCCGCGGTTCAGGCTGTCATCGCCGCGCATAAAGCCGATATCAAGTTTAAGGATATCAATTGGCATATCCTTAAGAGAGTTCAGTGAAGAATAACCGCTTCCAAAATCATCCATTGCGATTCTAAAACCAAGTTCACGGATCTTTTGAATGCGGCTGTTTAAAACTCCCTGAGTTGTAATAGACGCACTTTCGGTAATTTCAAAGTGAATGTATTTTTCAGGGATATTATATCTTTCTTTGAGGCGCTTAATAATATAATAAATCTTATCTGTCTCAAGGCTTACACGGGAAATGTTAACTGAAACTGGAACCGGATCAATTCCAATATCAAGCCAGGAACGAACTGCTCCAAAAACATTTGTCCAGATTTCTTCATCAAGAGTTCGGATAAAGCCGTTCTTTTCTGCAATTGGAATAAATACTGTAGGAGAAATGATTGTACCGTCTTCTTTTATCCAGCGGCAGAGAACCTCGGCACCAACCAGTTCTCCATTTGCGGCAGTATACTGAGGCTGGAACCAGATTTTAAATTCACCGTCTTTGAGCGCCTGTTGCATAAGCGAAGTAATTTCTGCTTCAAGATGTGTATCTTCTACATTCTTTTCGGTAAAGGCAGTAAAGGTGTTTTGTACAGAAGAAATATTGTTATCCATACAAAGAGAAGCCTGGTCCAGGGCAACGGTAAGTCCAATCTCTGCATTTGCAATTCTGATTCCAAAATGCATTGTGATTGGGAAAGACATGTGAACAGAACCGTTATCAAAAACCTTACATGACTGAAGCTTCTGCAGATTGTCTACCGAGTTCTCCATACAAACCGCAAAAGCACCACCACCGAGTCTCGCAACGAGCCCCTGCTCTCCGGCAATCTGCCGCAGTGTTGCAGCAATCTGCTTGAGCGCATCATTACCTGCCGCAAAGCCGTACAGGTCATTAATAACCTTAAGCTTATTAACATCACCAACGGCAACAATAAAGGTCTTTTTAGGATTATCTGCAAAAAGTTTATTTCCTGCCTGCAGGAAGGCAGCACGGCTCATTAAGCCTGTTTCAGCGTCTGTGTAATAACGCTTAATCAAAAGTTCCTGCATATACTGAATACAGTTTTCCTTACGGCTGTATCCATAAGCAATGGCACGAACCATATCCTTGCAGGAATTGTAACCACAAGAACCACAGTTTATGTTCTGCTTCTGAACAGTGTCCTTAAGCATATCGGTAAAGATTTCTTCAAGGGCACTCTTTGGAATCTTAAATTGCTGACGAGAGCTGTCTGTATACTCACGCTTAAAGTCTTCCGGACGAATATACTTAAACTGAGAAGAAACATGCTTCCAGAATTTATCCGGATTATCAATATCTGAAAAAGCCTCATAGGCATCTTTTCTGAGCTCTATGGCATTTGAATAAACGTCGCCGCTGTTGTAATTAGTACGGTCAATTCCAGGACCGCCGCTACAGCCATTTTTGCAGGCTGTAATTTCGGCAAACAAAGGCTGATTTTCCTTGAACTTGTCATCAAGCGACATGTACAAAGAATCAATATTATCCTTAGAAAACCCCTGTAAAGAAAGAACAGTTTCTGTATGAGAAAAGAAATAAGAGATGATATTTGAGAACTGTCCGCCAATAGAAACAAGCGAACCAAAGCCAATACCCTTTAAGTCCGGCTCACAGCCCTCGGTAAATTTCTCATTCTGATATTCCTTAAGATGATCCATTACATGGGCAAAGGTAAGATTATATGAAATTACACCGTTTGTATTTTCACTTTCCACTTCTGTCTTATTGGCAACACAGGCGCTAAGATAAGCAATCTTATTATCATCACCAAGATATTTATGCGCATAAATTGCACCGCAGACCGGAGAAGGCTGAACAGGAATCATCTTTTTAAGAAGGAAAGGATGATATTTCTGAACAACCGCAATCATAGCAGGACAGGCATTACTGATAAATGCACGCTGATCAACAGGAAGATTTTTTGCTTCTTTAAGATATTTAACAGTCAGGTATGCGCAAAGCTCACGGCCATAGGCACCATCATAGATTTTTTCAACACCAAGCTTTCTGAGGCAGCCTACAATGCAAGGTGCTTTTTTCCCGTAAATGGCGTAGAAGGTTGGATCCAGAATTAAAGAAATCTTTTGACCTTTTTTAAGGTCTGCAAAAAAGGCATCGGTATCGTCACGGAAGTCTCGCGCATGATGTACACAGATATTGATACAGCGTCCACAGTCATTACATTTTCGTGAGTCAATTTCCATGTGGGCTTTTCCATTTTTAATAATGGAAACGTTAGCACCCATAAGAGAACAGTTACTTATACATCTGTTACAGCCGATACAGTTATCATTTGTAAAAATTACGCCGCTATTATATCCGCCCATGTATGCCTCACTCAAAAACCAGCAGTATCATTGTCTGATTTAAATGTACGAAATTTAACTGTTCGCCATATCCAGAAACGCCAATAAAAGTTCCATAATTTCGAAGAACGTTTACAAACTCACCAAAGCAGTTTTCGTTTTCAAAAAGTCTGGAACGAGAAAGACAGTTTATAGAAATTGTAAAAGCTGGCTCCTTAAAATCATTTTTTACACGCTCAACAGTTTCTTTCCATACACGTTTGATATTGTCTGTTTCGAGCAGGAGCATTTTAGTATGATTGTAAATAGTTGCATAATAAGAAATTGAACCATCTGCATAAACTTCATCTGCTTCGGTGATGTTTATTGCGCCGTCTACAATGCGGCCCATTGGATGAGATTCAAGTTCTTTAGAAAGCCGGTCTACAGGAACGTTCAGGGCACGCGCAAGTATTTCTGCGGCAGGCTCTTCGTTATATTCCATAACAACACGGTCTTCGCAGTCTGCGTAGGTTGCGGTAAATCTATATGAAGTTGGCTTAAAGATATTTTCTCTGTATAAGCCGATTTTGCCTTTAAGATTATGAAT
>ODAI010542080.1_pt1 | contig 10915 bp, 6 predicted proteins | sample 1539321 | NCBI WGS metagenome assembly ODAI01 (sample SAMN02144231, study PRJEB22623) | gut metagenome | biome: sheep rumen | host: Ovis aries | place: New Zealand | reverse complement strand
TCTACACCTTATGACCTCCCGGGGTTTAAACGTTTATTGGGCGATGGATCCGACTATGGTGTCCATTTTTCCTATGCCGAACAGCCTTCTCCCGATGGCTTGGCTCAGGCTTTTATCATTGGTGAGGAGTTTATTGGTGATGATTCTGTTTGTCTGGTTTTAGGAGACAACATCTTCCAAGGCAATGGTTTCAGCAAGCTTTTGCGCGATTCTGTTGAGGCTGCCGAACATGAGAAGAAAGCCACCGTTTTTGGCTACTGGGTGGCTGACCCCGAGCGGTATGGCGTGGCTGAGTTCGACCAAAATGGCAATGTGCTTTCCATTGAAGAAAAGCCCAAGGAGCCAAAATCTAATTATGCTGTTGTCGGACTCTATTTCTATCCCAACAAAGTAGTTCAGGTGGCCAAGGGTATCAAACCCTCTGCCAGAGGTGAGTTGGAAATCACTTCCGTTAATCAGAGATTCTTGCAAGATGGTGAGTTGAAGGTCCAGATAATGGGCCGTGGTTTTGCATGGCTTGATACCGGAACCCACGATTCCTTGGCAGAGGCTTCAACCTTCATCGAGGTTATTGAGAAACGACAAGGGCTCAAAGTTGCCTGTTTGGAGAGCATAGCCTATGAAAAAGGGTGGATTACCGCTGCCGATTTACAACGTATTGCACAGCCTATGGCCAAGAATCAGTATGGCCAGTATCTACTGAATCTTATCAAAGAGCAGTAGCTGAAAGATAAAGCAAAGTTTGATTGAATGGAAGTTATCAAAACTAAAATAGAAGGAGTTCTCATAATAGAACCTCGCGTATTTGGCGACGACCGAGGCTATTTCTTTGAGAGTTTTAATGCCCGTGAATTTGCCGAGAAGACGAACCTGCAAGTGAACTTCGTTCAGGACAACGAGTCGATGTCCCATTATGGTGTTGTCCGTGGATTGCATTTTCAGCAGCCTCCCTATGCCCAAAGCAAGTTGGTACGTGTGGTGAAAGGTCGAGTCTTAGATATTGCAGTGGATATTCGAGAAGGTTCTCCTACGTATGGAAAGCATGTCTCGGTGGAACTTACCGAGGATAACCATCGCCAGTTCTTTATGGGTAAGGGATTTGCTCATGGTTTCTCCGTTCTGAGCGATGTGGCTATTTTCCAATATAAGTGCGATGCCTTCTATGCCCCTCAAAGCGAGGGGGCTATTGCATGGAATGACCCCGACTTGGCTATCGACTGGTGTATACCGGCCGACAAGGTAATCCTTTCGGAGAAAGATAAGAAGCATCCGTTCCTCCGTGATTTTAAATCACCTTTTAAATATTGATAGTAATAACAATAGGGTAGGGCTTTAGTCCCTATTCTTTATATATAGATTTGTATGAATATCCTTGTTACTGGGGCCAATGGTCAGCTGGGTACGCATATGCGTCTGATAAGTTCGCATTCTAGTCATCGATATTTTTTTACAGATATCGAGGAGTTGGACATCACCGACAGGGCGGCAATAGATTCTTTTGTCAAAAAGAATGCTATCCAGGCCATCGTTAATTGTGCTGCCTATACAAATGTCGATAAGGCAGAGTCGGATGAGGCAACGGCAGACCTAATCAATCACATTGCCGTGGGTTATATGGCCCAGATCATGGCTTCTGTGGATGGTCTTTTGGTGCATGTTTCCACGGATTATGTCTTTGGAGGAACCATTTACAATACCCCTCTTCCTGAAAATGCTGCCCCCAATCCCACAGGTGCCTATGGACGCACCAAGCTTGCAGGCGAAAAGGCTGTGATCGATTCGGGGTGTCGTTATATCATTTTCCGTACGGCCTGGCTCTATAGTGAGTATGGAAAGAATTTTTGCAAGACCATGCTCGCCCTTACAGCCTCCAAACCCAATCTTACTGTCGTGTTCGACCAAGTGGGCACCCCTACCTATGCAGGCGATTTGGCTTCTGCCATTTATACGATTCTTGAGCATGATTTGGACAAAGGGAATGAGGGCATCTATCATTTTACCAATGAGGGTGTCTGCAGTTGGTTCGACTTTGCCAAGGAAATTGCCCGTCAGTCTGGCCACACAGATTGCGTAATTCAGCCCTGTCACAGTAGCGAATACCCTACTCCCGTGGTCCGTCCTAGTTTTTCTGTCTTAGACAAGACGTTGTACAAACAGACGTTTGGCTTATTCGTTCCCTATTGGGTGGATAGTCTTTCAATATGTTTAAAAGGTTTATTAAATAATAGTACTTTATAATGTCTTTACCATTTGTTCACGAAAGTAGCTATGTCGACGACGATGTCGTCATAGGCGACGATACCAAGATTTGGCACTTCTGCCATATCCAGCGCGGTGCGCGTATTGGCCAACGTTGTTCTTTTGGCCAGAATGTCAATGTGGGTAATAATGTAATAATCGGCAATGGTGTCCGCATCCAAAACAATGTGTCCGTGTACGAGGGGGTTGAGATAGAGGACAATGTATTTTGCGGTCCTAGTTGTGTATTTACCAATGTCACCACACCTCGCGCACATTTCCCTTGTCATGGTGTCTATGCCAAAACGCTTATCAAAGAAGGCGCCTCCCTTGGTGCCAATAGTACGGTGGTTTGTGGTCACACTGTCGGACGTTCTGCACTCATTGCTGCCGGCGCCGTGGTCACAAAGAATGTGCCTGACTATGCACTGATGGCCGGGGTCCCGGCCCGCCGCATCGGGTGGGTCTGCGAGTGCGGCAAGCGCCTCGACGATTCCCTCAAGTGCTCTTGTGGACGACACTATCATTTGTTGCCTGATGGCAATCTGACTCAAGATTGAACAGTCCCCAACCTAAATATTTTATATCGTGAAAAAGAGTTATTTGTTTTTTATCCTCTTCCTTGTCACCGCCTTGGTGTGTCAGGCTAGACCCAAACCGTCGTGGATGACAGAACTCCCCTTGCCGGGTAACAACACCTATATCTATGTCAAAGAGGCCGGTCAGGATAATGTACCTTCTGCTTCCTTGAATAGGGCTTTGGTGCATGTCTTTGAAAATACCGCCAAGCGTATTGGTAAGGCCTTTGATGCCGAAGAAGCCTTCGCTCAATTGCAGGCAGGTGTCAAGTACGAGGATATAGTGCTGCAATATAGTGTGCCCGTTAATTTGGTAGACCACTATACGACCAAAGATAAGAACGGCACCTACTGGACCTATGTTTTGTGTCAGGTAAGTGCCAGCAAAGATGTACCCCCGATTTGGGACCGCGGCAAGAATATTGATATGAATTACAATTGGACCTGCCTGTTTCGTTCCATTGTCCCAGGTGTTGGTCAGATGAGCAAAGGATATACGGGCGAGGGTGTTTTCACCTTGGTGGGCGAAACCTTGCTGGTGGGTGGTGCCGTCGGATGCTATTTCCTGGCTGAGAATCAATTTGAAAAGATGCAGACCGCTGTCTATGGTGACCAAACATTCAATACGGCGCGTTCCAATTACAACACCCTTAAGAGCACACAGTCCTTTTTGTGGGGTGCAGCCGGTGCTCTGTACATCCTTAATTTTGTCAGGGCCTTCACTCTCGACCCTAAATCAACTACCAATCTGGCTGTTGCGCCTTCCGTCATGAGCTCACCTTATGTTACTGCTCCTACATTAGGACTCACGTTGAAATTCTAACATTGCTGCTTCTGCACCTCGGTTCCCATTTATGAAAAAGATCTTATTTTTATCTCTTCTGGTTGGATGCGTCGTCTTCTCCTCTTGTATCAAGGACTTGCAGACAAGGGGCATATATGAGACCACCCGTTGTTATGGCGTTGTTTTAGATAGCCGAACGGAACAGCCGTTGGCTAATGTCCGCATTGTTACAACCAATCATACTAGTGTGGACGAGACGGTCTACTCCCGGTCCGACGGTACTTTCGAAATCCCTGTCCATGTCGAGAAACTGAGTGCTGACTATTATATTTATTTTGAGGCTGATACCTTGTTCCAAAGTTTCGAAATCAAGGTGAACGACCTCAAATTGGGTGAAGAAACCTACGACTTGGGGAAGATTTACTTCCTCGGTGCTGTCGTTCCCTCCGTTTATACCAATCAGCCGCAAGACATCACGCCCTCTTCGGCCCATTGTGTAGGTGTTGTCACCGATTTCGGCTTCTCTGAGATTACCGAGCGAGGTTTTGTTTTCGGCACAATGCAGTACCCCACCATGAACAATACGGTGGTTACTGTCGACAATGTGAGTGATACCTTTGCAGCTGATCTCACCTTGGCACCCCACACCACCTATTACATCAGAGCCTATGCAGTCAATAGCAAGGGTATCGGTTATGGAAATCAGGTTGCCGTTACTACCCTCAGTGGTCTGCCTGTTGTCACAACGAGTGATGTCTCCGACATCACTGCTGCTTCTGCTGTCAGCGGCGGTTGCGTGAACAGCAATGGCGGTTTCCCCATTATCTCACGTGGCGTTTGTTGGAGTACCACTGTCAATCCTACCATTGCCAATATCCATTCTTCCGATGGTGCCGATACGGGTTGTTTCGTAAGTGAGTTGCTCAATCTCCGTCCAGGTACGACATATTATGTCCGTGCCTATGCGCAGAATGAGGCTGGCATCTCCTATGGTCCTAATCACCAATTCACCACCTTCAGCGGTCTCCCCACGGTAACGACCGGGTCGGTGAGTAATATCAGCCAAACCACAGCCGAAGCTGGCGGCTCGGTCGTCGCCGACGGGGGATTCCCTGTGCTTCGTCGTGGCATTTGTTTCGACACCACTCCCATGCCTACCATTGCCAATGCCCATACGACTGATGGTACGGGGCTTGGCGACTATGTCAGCATGATGACTAACCTTATTTCAGGCACCACCTATTATTATCGTGCCTACGCCACCAATGGTGTTGGCACGGTCTATGGCACCCAAAACACTTTTGAGACAGAGTGATTATTATGTTTATTTTTTAGCAAGGAGAATTAAAATGTGCAGTAAAAATCCGATTGTTAAAGCATTCTTGCTGCTTTTGCTTTCGATGACTTCGATATACACGGCCCAAGCCTACAGCTTCTCTGCAACTGCCGGCTCGGGACAGGTGTTGTATTACAATATTTTGTCTGATAGTACAGTCGCCGTAACCTATCCTAACCACTTTCTAGGCTCCTATTATAGCGGATATCAGAAACCTACTGGAAACTTGACCATCCCCTCCTCCGTTACATATAGCGGTACTACCTATCAGGTCGTTTCTGTTGGTGACAATGCTTTCAATTCCTGTACGGGTCTCACGGCTATTGTTATCCCCAACGCGGTTGCTTCGATTGGGTCGTCTGCGTGCAGTCAGTGTACGGGCCTTACCACCTTAACGATTGGCAGTGCTGTATCGTCCATTGGCGACAATGCCTTTATGGGCTGTACCTCATTGGCTTCTTTGGATGTCCCTAATTCGGTAACCATAATCGGCGTGGGTTCCTTCCAAGGGTGCAGTGGCCTGCAGACCATTGCCTTGGGGTCTTCCCTTTCCACTATAGGTAATGTTGCTTTCGAAGGGTGCAGTGCTGTCACTTCTCTAAGCATCCCCAATTCTGTCACGCTGATTGGCAACTGGGCTTTCTGCAATCTAACCAGTCTCGATTCGCTTTATATCGGTTCTTCCGTCTCCTATTTTTTGCAAAATACGTTTGCCGGTACCAATAATGTACGGTATCTTCACTATAATGCCAGAAATGCCAGTGCCTATTATTTGTCACTTCTCGGCTATCAGTCTGCGCTGCCTGTGAGTGGTCTTACCCAGCTGGTGGTAGGCGATAGTGTGCGTATGGTTCAGCAGTATACTTTTTCGGGTGCCGATGCGTTGGATTCAATCTATTTAGGCTCTAGCCTTATTGCTATCGACAGTAGTGCCTTTAGTGGATGCACTAATGTCCATTATCTGAATTACAATTCAGGGCGTTTCAACGACAATTCTTTCCCTTTTGCGGCTTTAGGTGTATTCTCTCACCTCACTCATTTGGTTGTGGGAGAAAATGTTTCGCGTATCCCCGTCTCTGCCTTCAGCCATAAAGACAGTTTGCAGTCTGTGGTTTTGGCCAACACGGTTGATACTTTAGGCGATTCTAGTTTTTATGCTTGCTCGCAGTTGGCCAATGTTCAGCTTTCCAATTCTTTGTCTGTGATAGGTTCATCCGCCTTTCAGGGCTGCGCTAGTTGGGCCGGAACGCTCTCTTTGCCCATCACTATGGTCTCCATTGGCGACAGGGCATTCTATGGCTGCACCTCTCTTAGTGGCAGTCTCAGCATTCCTTCTTCGGTTACCACGATTGGTCAAGGGGCCTTTTATGGCTGCTCCCATCTGGTCGCGCTCAACACCCAGCAGTCCTTTGCGGCTATCCCCGACAATGCTTTTTCCAATTGTGAAAGACTGTACCATGTCTTTTTAGGCAACCATACTCCTTCCATCGGTCAGAATGCTTTTCGCAATTGTGTCCGTTTGTCAGATATCGCTCTGGGAGCTTCGCTTACTACCATTGGACAAAGTGCCTTCAACGGCTGCGTCCACTTGACGAATCCCACCTTCCCTGGTAGTTTAACTTCCTTGGGTGACAGTGCTTTTTACGGTTGCTCTTCGCTCGGTGGGCACCTTACGTTCCCGTCCGCCATTACTTTCATAGGCGATTATGCCTTTGCCAACACCAATTCCGTTGTCGCCCTATCCATGAAAGCCAGTGTGCCACCTACCATTTCTGCCAATACCTTTGCTTCGGCTTCCTTATCCATCCCAGTCTATGTACCCTGCGGATCATTGGTGAGTTATTATGTTTCGAGTTATTGGGATGACTTTACCAATCTTACCGAGGTTGCTCCTTTTGATTTGATAGTCAGTTCTAATGACACTCTTATGGGTTCTGTTGCCATTGTTCAGCAACCTGCCTGCGATAACTATTCGGCCCGCATTCAAGCCATTGCCAATGCAGGTTATCACTTTATCCGTTGGAATGACGGCAATTCGGCTAATCCTAGGCAGATTACACTTTCTTCCGATACTTCCTTTGTGGCGGTCTTTGTTTCGGACTATTCCTATGTCTCGGTGCTGACCAACGACACCATTGCTGGCTCTGTTTCTGGTTCGGGATTGTATAGCTATAACGATTCTGTCATTCTCATTGCTACGGCTAATGCCGGTTACCATTTCCAGTATTGGAATGATGGCAACACATCCAATCCTCGACTCCTTTTCGCTTCTCAGGATACCTCTTTCACGGCAATTTTCCTTTCCAATACTTCCACCATAACGGTTTCCAATAATAATCCTACCATGGGTTCGGTCAGTGGTGGCGGAACCTATTACTACCAGAATCTAGCCGTCATTACTGCTACACCTTTCTACGGTTACCATTTCACTTCCTGGAATGATGGCAACACATCCAATCCCCGCACTGTGTCTGTCTCACAGGATTCTCTCTTTGTTGCCAACTTCGCAGCCAACATCTATACTATTTCTGCTTCAGGCAACAATAGTACCATGGGCACCGTGACCGGCGGTGGCAGCTATGGCTACCAATCCTCGGCTACCATTTCTGCCACAGCCAATTTTGGCTACCACTTTGTGCAGTGGAACGACGGCATTGTCGACAATCCCCGCACACTTACTGTCGTAAGCGACTCTTCTTTTGTGGCCCAGTTTGCGGCAAACAGCTATTCTGTTTCCGTTTCGGTCAACGACACTGCCATGGGTACAGCCTATGGCAGTGGCTATTATAACTATAACAGCATTGCGGCGGTCTCTGCCGTTCCTGCTTATGGCTATCATTTTGTTCAATGGAACGATGGCGATACCAGCAATCCGCGTATGGTGACGGTCTTGGGCAATTCTTCCTATATAGCGCAGTTTGCTGTCAACAGCTATTCCGTTTCCGTTGTCAGCGCCAACGCTTCGATGGGTTCAGCCTCTGGTGGCGGCAACTTTGTCCACGGGGCCAGTACCTACATCTCTGCCACTCCCACCAATGGTTACCATTTCACCCAGTGGAGCGACGGCAATACCGACAACCCCCGTTTGATTTCCGTAACCCAAAATGCCAGCTATGTGGCTCAGTTCGCCATCAATAGTTATTCCGTTTCGGCCACCTCCAACAACACGGCTTTAGGCAACGTCGCTGGTGGTGGGGTTTATCTCTACAATGCCCAAGCAACGCTGACGGCAACGCCTTTCTATGGTTTCTATTTTGTACAGTGGAGCGATGGCAATACCGACAATCCCCGTACGCTTACCGTCACAAGCGATGTCTCCCTGGTCGCCCAGTTCGACTCCATCCAGTTCACACTCACTGCCACTAGCAACAACTATGCTGCCGGCAATGTCATCGGCGGCGGTCCACATGCCTATATGAGTCGGGTCACCCTCACTGCGGTGCCCATGCCCCACTATCATTTTGTCCAGTGGACCGACAGCATCACCGACAATCCCCGTTTCGTCACCATCACGGGCGACACCGCCTTCGCTGCTGTTTTTGCGCTCGACACCCATCGGGTTACGGTTCTCTCGCAGGACTCCCTTCGTGGAACCACTAGCGGAACGGGCTCGTGGGCTTATGGAACGGCCACCTATATCTCCGCACTGCCCAACTATGGCTATCATTTTGTCAGCTGGAATGACGGCAGCACATTGAACCCACGTCGTGTGGTGGTCTCTTCCGACTCCGTCTTCACCGCCCGCTTCGACCCCAATGTCTACTCCCTCCAGCTACCTTCCAACGACACAACTCTGGGCATCACTTCTGGCTCTGGCCGATACAACTATCTTACCGAGGTCACCTTCACCGCCACACCCGTAGGCAACAGCCGTTTTTTAGGATGGAGCGACGGTGTGCAGGACAATCCTCGTTCCCTTGTTCTTACTTGTGACACCATCCTGACTGCCAATTTCGCCTCAAATGCCTGTGACATCCTGTGCCAAGCCAACGACACGACTTTGGGCTCTGTGTCAGGTTCGGGTGTCTACAACTATATGACGCAAACTGTTCTTCAAGCCATCCCCAACAGCCACAGTCATTTTGTCTCTTGGAGCGATGGCCTGACCACCAATCCGCGGTTAATCACGGTTCTTCACGATAGCACATTCACTGCCATTTTCCAGCCCAATGCCCAACATTATATCGCTGCTAATAGCAATGACGACTCCTTAGGCTCTGTCACCGGACAAGGTTACTACTACTACGGCGACCAGATTGTTCTCACTGCTGTCCCCGCCGAAAGGGCACACTTCGTCCAGTGGTCCGATGGCGTAACCGAGAATCCCCGGACCGTGCAAGTGATCTCCGATGCGCAGTATACCGCTATCTTCGAACCACAGACTTTTGTCGTTTCCCTTACGTCTAACTATCCCAATTTCGGAGCCCTCTATGGCGCAGGTGAATACACTTATGGACAACAGGTTACTCTCACCGCTGTTGCTTTCCCCGACGTTGAGTTCCTTTCATGGAGTGATAGCGTTGCCGACAATCCCCGCACGATTGTTGTCACAAGCGACACCACCTTCATGGCCCTCTTCCGTCACATGCTTGGCATCGACGATGCCACCCCTGCCACCCACTGCGTCATTTCTGTAAGCCAGCGTGTGATACATATCGATGGATTGCTCAATAACAATGTGTCAGTCTTCGACCTCTATGGGCGTCGTATCGCTCACACCCCCTCGGCTTCTGGCACGGTAACCATTACGACTCCCACTGCCGGAGTTTTCCTGGTCCAGATCGAAGGATGTAAAACACAAAAAGTTGTGGTAATGTAGCCATTCCAAGTCCTCCTTTTCGGGATGTCATCAGCATAGGAGGCAAGCTATAAATTGTCCCGTTTGGCAAGAGAACTCTAACTGGAGGTCTCGCCTACAGAAAACCAACGAGGGTGTCTCTAAAGTCAAAGACACCCTCTTTTATTAAACCAGTAGTTTGAGGTTTGTACCACATAATTGATTCTCGTTAGTGGATAATATTCTTTTGAGACACCATCACACTACATGATGTAACTTTTTTATCCTCCACCCGAACCCATTCATCTTTCGCCGATGTCTCAATGATAGCCGGCCCTGGCTGCGGAGAATAGCCGAAGCCCAAACGTTTCTGATTATTGGCAGAAAGGGGATTTCCCCAAGGTTCTAAGAAATCGCTGTCGGTCGTCCTTCGCCAGATGGGAGTGCTCCACCGTAGATGTCGCGACAAATATATGCTGCAGAGTGTTGGCTAAAGAAGAAAGCCCTATAGTCTGCCTTCCAGTCGACAGCTAGGCTATTTCAATGGGAATTGGGCTTTGAGAGTTACAATTCGTTGGTCCGGCAGCCTTACCCTCACCTGCTCGATATAGATGGTTTCGTCACGGCGGGCCTTGGCAAGCATGTCGCGGACTTCGTCGGTCAGTCTGTTTCCCTCTACCACTACAGGCAGTTGGAATGACTCTGAGCGGTTGAACTCATAGCCTAGCACTTCCGGAGCATCCAAAGGAAAATTAAATCCTTCCAGCTCGGCTTTCACCTGTATGTAACCTTTGTTCAACAAGTCGTCGAGTGAGACGGTGTCCCCCTGACGCACATAGCCCAGGAATAGGGTGGGGTTGGGGAGCGTGACGACTCTCAACCGCACAATTCCGCGGGTCTTGGTCAATTTCCCCTCAAGCCGTTCGTCCACATGAACGTCTATGGTCCCGACGGAATCTTTGGGCCTGACGATGAAATCGTTTACGTTGCTCCCATCCGGGTCGCGGTGGATAAATGCCTTATCCTCGCCAATATATACCAATAGGTCCTTTGGCATCAGTCCGGGTACCGAAACCGACATAGGATTATCTATATTATAATATACATAATCCAATCGAGTCAGTGCCACCACAGCGCGGTCGTATTGCCCATAGGCAGGCATCATCATAGCCGTAAATAGTAGCATGGACATAATAGTTGCC
>ODAI012695908.1_pt1 | contig 10916 bp, 19 predicted proteins | sample 1539321 | NCBI WGS metagenome assembly ODAI01 (sample SAMN02144231, study PRJEB22623) | gut metagenome | biome: sheep rumen | host: Ovis aries | place: New Zealand | reverse complement strand
TTTTTCCGAAAAATCCGTTATAATACAAGTACAGTAAATAAAGAAAAGAGAGGTATCCCAAATGTATACAATTTATTTCGATATGGATGGTACAATTGCTGATTTGTACAACGTAGTTGATTGGCTTCCTAAAATTCGTCGCTCAGATTCTTCACCATATTCTGAAGCCAAACCATTGGTAGAAGTCGGTGAGTTTCAGATTTTACTTTCAATCCTAAAAAATAGAGGATTCAAAATCGGAGTTATTTCCTGGCTTGCCAAAGACTCCGAAAAATCTTACGATAAATTGGTAAGAAATGCAAAGAAAGAATGGTTGAGGACAAACTTTCCCGAAATTACTTTCGATGAAGTACATATTGTAAAATATGGCACAAGAAAAGATTATGTGGCTAAAGATAAGTTTGGAATAATTTTTGATGATGATGAAAGAGTCAGAAATACTTGGCGAGGACTTCCTATAAATCCAAACACAACAGACATTATAGAAAAGTTAAGAGAGATAAAGAGAATGACCGATTAATCGGTCATTTTTCCTAAAATAAAGTTTAGACGTAATACGCCTAAACCGCACTTGACTTTTTATTCCGAAAATAGTACAATAGACTTGTCAAATGAAAGAGATAAATGAAAGGAGTCCGAAAATGAAAAGAGAAATTGAGAGACTTGTAATACTACTGGCAAATAGTAACATTCCTTATGAACTTACAGATGATGTAGAAGGAAATTCTAATAATCAAATATGGTATCCTAATCATAATGAAAATATTTGTGATGTAATTTGCCACAAATATTCTTATGGCGGAAGTGATGGATATTTGGAAATTATGGGACTTTCTGAAAATGAACATGATGATGTTGAAGGATGGTTGACAGCAGAAGAAGTATATAATAGAATTTATGAAAATTATTATGGAGTATAATGGTTTACCTCTTTTCTTTCTTTAGTATTTCCCTCTTCATAGAAGAGGGATTTACTCCTAACAAAGTTTAGACGTGTTACGCCTAAACCGTAGTTGACAAAAGGAAATACTTTTGCTATAATACAATTGTCAAGAGGAAAGAGGGAAAAATAAAAAAGGTTAAACTTCCTAATTAAAAACTTGACTTTCAAACAAATTTCCTGTATAATATTAGTATAGTAAATAGTTAAACTTAATTAAAGAAAAGGAGACAAAGTTATGACTAAAAGAGAAAGACTTGAAATGGTTATCGCACAGAACATCACCGCAGAACTCATCGAAGAATGTAAAGCAGAACTCGCCAAGATGGATGAAGCAAACGCAAAGCGTAGAGAAAAGGTTGACCCAAGAAAGGCAGAGAATGCCGAAATTATGGAAAAGGTTGTAAAGATTCTTTCAGAGTCAACAGAGCCAATGCAGATTGACCCTATTGTAGAGGCACTCGGAATTGAGGGACTCACAAGACAGAGAGTTTCATCCCTTTGTACTCTTCTTGTCAAGGATGGCAGAATCGTTTCCGAAGATGTAAAGGTTAAGGGTAAGGGTAAGAGAAAGGCATACTCCATCGTGTAGTCTTTCTCATTGAAAAGTCTCCCGAATTGGGAGACTTTTTTTGGAATTTTTTGGTTTAGACGTGTAACGTCTAAACTTTTCCAAAATTTCTCCTAAAAAATTTTTTCAAAATTTTTTCTTGAAAAAAATTTCCTAAAATTTTTCCTAAAATTTTTTCCTAAAATTTTTTCCTAAAATTTCTTAAATTTTTCTTTTTAATTTCTAAAAAGTATTGATTTTTTTCCTTAAAAATGTTATCATACTATTGTCAGATAGGAAAAGATTTCCTAAAATTTTCAGAAAAAGAAAGGAAGAAAAAAATGGAAACTATTACAAAAATCGCAATTATTTTCGGAATTTTCGCTGTTGCTCTTGCTATCGGTTTTGGAGTCAATGCACTTATTGTTTGGGCAGTATGTAAAATTATGGGTTGGACTTTTGCTTGGAAATGGGTTATTCTTTTTACAATTGTTTTTGCCGTACTCAAATCAATCTTTACAGTTAATGTAAAGTAACCTAAAATTCTTGCAAAAAGAAAGGGGTAGAAAAATGATTAGATATGATAATACGATAATTAATCCTAAAAATATTGATTTTGTAAAACCTTTTTTAGGTACTACAGTAGAAATAGTTTATGCTAATGGAGAAAAATGTAGTATTTGTACAAAAAGTATAGAAGAAGCAACGCGGTTAATTAATGAAATTTATAAAGATATGAATCGCAGTTGGGAATGCGAATTACGAACAAGATAAATTCTTGTAAAACGTACACCGCGCGCGGTCGCTATTTTATGAAGAGGTTGAACTTCTCCGAAAATTAGTTGACCGCGCGCAGAGTACGTAAAATTTAGGCGTGTTACGTCTAAACCATAGTTGACTTTTGCTAAGGCGTTTGTTATAATACTATTGTAAGATAAAGAGGATAAGAAAGGAAATAGAACAATGAGAAAAATTATTACTGAAGAAATGATAAAAAACAATATTAATCACGTATATAGCGAATATGATAAAGAGCATAAATTATTTATTTATGTGAAGTCTACAGAAGATAGAGAAAGAACAGAAAAACTTTTCTCGGTTATGGGAACACTTGTTAAAAAAGTATCTTCTTGGACAGAATATAAAATACTTGATTGGAAAGTCGTTTTAAAAGTTAATAGTATGATTTCAATTGTAAGGTAAAGAGGATAAGAAAGGAAATAGAAAAATGAAAAGAATAATTACTCTTATGATTCTCATCGTATTCGTTATAGGTTGTGTGCCTTGTATGGCAAAAAGTTGTTCGGATAAATCTCTTGTAAAAACATATTGTGAAAAACATTATAAAGGTTATAAAGTCAAATACTTTACCAAATGGAATGAAAAGAAAATGACAAATAGAACTAATAAAAAAGTTGTATATGTACAGGTTGAGAAAAGCATTTCAAGTGGTAAAAAAGATTCCTGCAATGGTCGCTATTGGGGTTATATCAAAGGACAACATTATTATAAAACTTGGTATAATAAGAAAGTTAAAAAGGGTAAAGAAGTAAAATCTTACTACATTTATAACCCTTACACCAATTATGAAGATGATATAGTTGCAGTTGTTGACAATAATTCTATTCGTTAAAAAAATAGCGTGCAGTAAATTGCACGCTATTTTTTAAATTTAAAGTTTAGACGTGTTACGCCTAAACCACACTTGACTTCTTATCATATATATGTTAATATTACATTGTCAAGAGGGGAGGTCATAAGTCCTAAGAAGGCAATAAAGTAGTCCTCTTAATCACTAATCCCTCTTCATTAACTAATGAAAAGAAAGTGAGGTAGTAAAATGAGTATCGGAGTATTAATTTATGTTCTATGGTGTTATTTAGGATTTTGTGCTTTTGTTTTCGAACAGAAAGAATATGAGGGATTGAGTATGTTCTGTTATGTCGTATTCTTTAGTTTCATTCCGTTCTTTCCATTTGTTTGGCATATGTGTGGATTGTTTTAAAAATAAAACTTGACTTTTTTATTAAAATATGATATAATAAATATATAAAATAAAGGAATTTTTAAAAATTCCTTTAAGGTTTAGACGTCATACGTCTAAACCAAGGGTTGACTTCCCTCTTCATTAGTAGTATAATATGTATATCAAATGAAAGGAGACAAACAAATGGCAGTTAGTAGAAAAGTCGAAAGAGAAATTTTAAGAGAAGAATTCATCAATGATTTGATTGAGCATTATGTATGTCAGAATGAAGAAGTATTAAAAGTTAAATCAAATGAAATTGCGATTCCTGTGGTAGGTTGTGAGGGCAATGAAGATTGGATAGTTATTACGGTAAAAGTTCCAACGGGAGCAAATAAAGGAACAGAACCATATGATGGTTATGAGATGGCAGAAGATTATGAATTAAAGTTAAAAGAAAAGGCAGAGAAGAAAAAGAAAGATGAAGAGAAAAAGGCAAAGAAAATTGCCAAAGATGAAGAAATAAGAAAAAAGAAAAAAGAATAGTTTTAAAATAGAGGACGCCCAAGCGTCCTTTATTTTTTTAAGGTTTAGACGTGTTACGCCTAAACCGCAGTTGACTTTTTTTTAGAAAAGAGTATAATAATAACTGTAAGATATAGATAACCGAAAGGGGTAAAAAAAATGAACATTATGATTTTTGACACTGAAACTACTTCTCTTGATAAACCTTTTTGCTATAACATTGGTTATGTTATTGTTGATTCTAATACTGAAGAAATCCTTTGTAAAAGAGATTTTGTTGTAGAGCAAGTTTGGCACAATCCAATGCTTTTTACTACTGCATACTATGCAGATAAAAGAAGTTTGTATATTGCTTCTATGAGAAGTCGTAAAACTTCAATGGATAAGTTCGGTTATATTTGCCAGCGTATGATTAGAGATATTAAGAATTATGAAGTAACATCCGCATACGCTTACAATTCACCGTTTGATGAAAAAGTGTTTAACTTCAATTGTGATTGGTTCAAATGCAACAATCCTTTTGACAATATACCGATTTATGATATTAGAGGTTATGCACATCATTACATTTGTAACGATGATTTCAAAGATTGGTGCGAACAACACAAAGCCTTTTCTGATAGTGGAAATTATTCAACCACCGCAGAGAATGTATACAGATTTATAAGCGGAGATGAAGAATTTATAGAAGAACATACCGCACTTGCAGATAGCGAAATTGAGACAGAAATATTACTCACTGCTTTGGGTGTAGGGGCAAAGATTGAAACAGAATATAAACCTTTTAGAACACTCGCCCGCCCGCAGAAAAAAGTCTTTACCGTAAAAAAGAATAATGAAATAGTTTTTACAGATGAAGTTGATTCAATTCGTTATATGAAAACCAACAACACAATTCTTCTCAAGGGTTAATCCCTTGAGTTTTTTTAAACAAAGGTTTAGACGTGTTACGCCTAAACCGCACTTGACTTTTTAGTTTAAATGAGTATAATTATAATTGTCAAGGGGAGAGTAAGACTTGATAAAAGGCGCCTAAAGTTAATACATTGGCAAGCATCTCCCCAAAACAAAATAAAAAAAATTTTTAAAAGGTATTGACAAACACTAAAAAGTTTGGTACAATATAGATACAGTAAAGAGTTACTAAAGTTTAAAAAAGAAAGGAAAAAGACTATGACTAACAGAGAATTCTACACAGCAATCATTAACGGAACAATTAATGAAGAGGTTATTTCCCACGCATCAGAAGCAATCGCAAAACTCGATGAGAGAAACGCAAAGAGAGCATCCAAGCCTTCCAAGAAGTCAATCGAGAATGAGCCGATCAAGGAATCAATCGCTAATCTTCTCGTAGATGGTAATGCACGCCTCGCAAGCGAAATTGCTTCCTCACTTGAACTTTCTGTTTCAAAGGTTTCGGCACTTTGCCGACAGATGGTCACAGACGGAGTTCTCCACGTAGAAGATGTTAAGGTTAAGGGAAAGGGTACACAGAAGTCGTACTCAATCGCTTAATCAAAGGGGGAGTTAATTCTCCCCTTACATGGGCCAATCTATAGGTGGGTCACAAATAATTCATCTCACCCACAGAGAATTAGGAGTGCTATAGGTTGGTCAATGTAAGGGGAGATTTTTTTACACTGGAAACGAACATACATTCGTGCGGACGGATGATAATTTAGACGTGTTACGCCTAAACTATAGTTGACATTTAATTCCGAATATGTTATTCTTATATTGTCAGAAAGGAGAAAATAGAAATGAGAGTATACGCAATACAAAGAAAGGCAGATAAGAAAATTGTTTTCTCCTCTGCTTCAAGAAGAGTTATTTTTGAAAGATTTAACAGATACTACGATAAAGAAACACACAGAATAGTAATTTTAGAAAGGGGTTAACAATGAAAAGATTTAATGGTCATTTACGAATTACATATAATACCGAAACGAAAAAAATAGAAGTAGACCCAACACGGTTTATGCATTTATTAGTTGCTTATAAACAAATATCAGAAGATGCAAGGTTAACAATGATAAAAGAAATAAAACAGTTAGCAAGAGAAGAAAGGGGTTAATATGACAAGACACATAGAATTTACAATTGACTTTGATTTAACTTGTTGGGCAGAAAGTATGGAAGATTTCGAAAACGATTCAACGGAATTTATCAATGAAGAAGTCGCAGATTATATTATAAATAGTTCCAGTGAATTGCTTGACCACTTGGTAATTAAAAAGATATGGTATGAAGAGGACTAAGTCCTCTTTTTTTTAATCGAACATACGTTCTTGGCGGCCGGTCGGTGGTTTAGACGTATCACGTCTAAACCGTAGTTGACTTTCTCTTATAATTTTGCTATACTATAGTTGTCAAGGGGATAAGGTAGAGACAACCTAATAGGTACCAAGGCAAACTCGATTGACAAGTTCCCCTTGACAAAGAACAAAGAAAAACAAAAAAAGGTATTGACAGATTAAGAAAAATCTGATACAATATAAATGTCAAGAGGAAAGAAAAGATTCCCATTCGGCAGATAAAAAAATCTGATACTAAATCTAAAAAACTCTTGACAAACTTAAAAATCTATAGTATAATATAACTACAGTAAAGATAAAACTTAGTCAGTAGAAAGGAAACAAAATTATGACAAAGAGAGATTTTCTGAACGCAGTTATCGCTGAAACAACCAACTCTGAACTCGCATCGTTCGCAGTTGCAGAACTTGAAAAACTCGATGCAAGGAATGCAAAGAGAGCAGAACGCCCAAGTAAGAGAAGTCTTGCAAACGCACCACTCATTGAGAAGATTAAAACCCTTCTGACTTCAGAACCAATGCTTGCAAGTGAAGTTGCAAACGCTCTCGAAATTTCCACGCAGAAAGCATCGGCACTTCTTAAACAGGTTGAGGGAGTAAGTGTAGTCGATGTAAAAGTAAAGGGCAAAGGCACACAGAAAGGTTATTTCTTCGCAGAGTAGTCTGAATAGGGTATAGTGGGCGCCCTTAAGTCCCACCCCAATTTTCTGAAATGTTTACCTCTTTTCTAAGGATTAAGCCGGCGCCGAGTCGACTTTTTCCTTTATTGAATAGGTTTAGACGTATCACGTCTAAACCGCACTTGCATTTACTTCGCGCCCATGCTATAATTAGGTATCAAATCAAGGAGGTAATTAAAATGGCAGTATCAAAGAAAGTAGAAATGGAACTTATCCGCAATAAATATCTCGAACTTATCAATAATTTTCTTGAATCTTTGGGTGAAGAAACTATGCAAGTAGAATCTAATCAGATTGCTTTCCCTTGTGTTGGTTGCGAAGATAACGAGTATTGGTGCAAAATCACTTTTACTGTACCGACTGGCGCAAACAAGGGAACTGAACCTTACGACGGTTACGAACTTGCACACGACTATAAACGCAGATGTGAAGAAAAAATTGAAAAAGAAAAAAAGAAAGCCGAAGATAAAGAACGCAAACGTAAACGCGATGAAGAAATTCGGAAAAAGAAAGCCGAAGCAAAGAACAAGGGTTAATCCCTTGTTTTTATTTTGGGTTTAGACGTGTTACGCCTAAACCAAAGGTTGACAACCGCGCGCAGTCGTGTTATACTTAGGTAACGAAATCAAGAAAGGAGTCAATACAGGAATGAAAATTGACAAAAGAAAATCATACTATCTCACAGTAGACACAGAAACTTGTAATTCAATGGATGACCCAATTGTATACGATATTGGCGGTTGTATACACGATAAGAATGGCAATGTATACGAGTCTTTTTCTTTCGTAATTTATGAAACATTCGTATGTATGAAAGAAGTCATGAAAAGTGCATACTATGCGGACAAAATTGATAACTATGAAATTGACCTTGCCAATGGTACACGTAAAATGGTGCAATTCATAACCGCAAAAATGCACATCAAAAATCTTTGCGACAAGTACAAAGTCAAAGCAATAATTGCACACAATATGAGATTTGACTATAAGTCAACCAATACAACGCAAAGATATTTAACTAAATCAAAGTATAGATATTTCTTTCCTTATGGTATCCCACTTTGGGACACAATGAAAATGGCGAACGATACAATCTGTAAAGAGTGGGGATATCAAACTTGGTGCAAGTCTAACGGATACGTCACTAAAAATGGACAAGTCAGAAAGACCGCCGAAATTCTCTATAGATATATCACAGGACAAAAAGAGTTTATCGAAAGTCACACAGGACTTGAAGATGTATTGATAGAAAAAGAAATATTTGTTGCTTGTATACGTAAGCACAAAAAAATGAGAAAGTCCGTCTGGTAAGACGGATTTTTTTTGAAATTTAAGGTTTAGACGTCATACGTCTAAACTACACTTGACTTTTGTTTCTCATAAGTTTATAATGTATATATCAAATGAACAGAAAGGAAGTAATAATATGAGAAAAGTATATGGAGAAGACATTACAATAAAAGAATTGAAAAAAGTATCTTTTGGATATGACGACAGTGTAGGTTATGATAAAATGGTAGATACTATCGAAGTTGGCGGAAGAGTTTTTACAGTTAATGAAGAAGGAGATTTTTATATCACTTTCCCTGTTGATTGGAAAAATGCAGATTTTTTTGCTGACTGCGCCCATAGAGACGAAGTGATTTCTGTATATGAATTTATTAGTAATTGGTGGTGTCTTGATGAAGAAGATATGGAAGATTTTATTTTCTATTTTATCGAATAATGAAAAAGGGGATAATAATTCCCCTATTTATTGTTTAGACGTAATACGTCTAAACCGCAGTTGACAAACTAATCCCAAAAGATTATAATATATATATCAAATGAAAGGAGAAAAGAAAATGGAATTTGAATACACGGCAATGATTTTTATTGAAGAATCTGATTTAAAGACAATGTGTGAATACGTTAGAGAGGGTGGAGATTTTGCTGATATTTTTGATACCACAATGAGTTATTACGATGACTGTGACTATTATGCAAGTGGTAATATTTATGACCAAGTGAAAGAAGAAGTCGAAAAAAGAGTTAAGAAAGCAAATAAAGAGGACTAATGTTCTCTTTTTTTATTTACAAAGTTTAGACGTATCACGCCTAAACTTAGGTTGACAAGTTTATCTCAAAAGATTATAATATATATATCAAATGAAAGGAGTATAACTATGATAAACTTTATTCTTGGTTGTTTATTTACTTGGTTAATAGTATCAATTCTATTATTTATCTATGATTCAAAAATTATATGTCCCGATGTATTATTTATTATATTATCTTTCCCACTGCAAATCTTATCTATTCCATTCTTTATTATTAAAACTCATCACACAAAGGAGTAACACTCCTTTAAAAAAGTTTAGGCGTGTCACGTCTAAACTTTTTTAAAAGTCAAGTTTGTTATTTTTTTCACAAAGTTTGTTAATAATTTATTAACAATTAGACTGTTCTAACTAAGTTAGTCTTGACTAACTCAAATCGAAAAATTCGTAGAATTCTACAGATTTTCAGATTGATTGTTAGTTAATTAACAAACGAACAAATGTTCGTCGTGGTCGTACGTCAGCGGCGCCGAGCCGTCAATTTTCCAGAACCACGCCAATGAGGGAGCTGCATTAGGGAGCTGCGTTGGAGCTGCGCCCAGGCCCTCAGAAGGAGCTGCGACTGCGCGCTGTCAAATTTCAAACGTTTCCGAAGGAGCTGCGCCGCCAAAATTTGACAAAAAATTTCAAATTTCCACGGGAGCTGCAGAAAAAATTTGACAAATAAATCAAATTTTCAAATAATTTTATATAAAAATTTGACTTTTAAAGTCAAATTTTCTGGGCGCACGCCCGCATCCATAAGCAAATTGAAATTTGAAAAAGTTTCAAAATTCATTTATAATATATATAGAAAGTGAGGGAAGAGAACGGAGAACTCACAGTTACGAACAAGTATTTTCCTTCACTTCCACGGGAATCGGCAAAAAGAAATTTGAAAAAAGCTGAAAATTCCTATATAATATATATAGAAAGTGAGAGAGAAAAGTAACTTCTCAAAGCTTTAAAAACTAAAATGTAACTGGCGCCCACTGCCTGAGTGTTGGGAGAAAGTAGGACAAAATGACTAAGAGAGAAATGCTTGTAGAAGTAGCTGCTGGAAGACTTACTGAGGAAGTTATGGTCAAGGCACAGGAACTTATTGAAGTTATGGATTCTGAGAACGCGAGAAGAAAGGGTAAGGCTGACGAGAAGAGAGCTGAGAAGCTTGCGGCTGAGGCTAAGCTTGTAGACGCTATCGTTGAGTTCCTCGGAGATGAGTACGTTACTGCATCCGACATCTGCGACGCTTTCGATGAAATCGGTACTGCTCAGAAGGCTACTGTTCTTGTAAAGAGAGCTGTTGAGGACGGAAGAGCTGTAACTGAGAAGATCAAGGGAGCTAAGGGTAAGGTAAACGGATACAAGAGAGCATAGTACGTACAACTAATACGAAAGACGGGTTATTAAACCCGTCTTTTTTTATTATACGTAATACGTATACGTTTGACTTGTGAAATTTGATTTATTTTTTCAAGTTTTCGCAGACAATTTTTTGTATTTTGCAACGGATTTTTATTATTTTTTATTAAAATTTGACTTTTGTCGTCGGCTGTGGCAGCCACTACTTTTCAAACAAAGCCGGTCTTTCCCACCACTGACAGTAAATACCGCCTTTTCTCAACCGCCTGCGCCAACCTCTACTACCGAAAAAACGCTTATCCCTCTCCGTCCACCCCTCGAACCATTTTTCCAGAGACACTACGTATACACGGTACATATACGTATAACGTATACGTTTAGGAACACTAGGCGAAGCTGGGTCGTTATATACGTATACATATAACGTATACGTTGAACGGTAAGGTTTCGCCTAACGGCGAAACAAAGTTAAGTTGGACAGTTATATACATATACGTATAA
>ODAI011609749.1_pt1 | contig 10916 bp, 11 predicted proteins | sample 1539321 | NCBI WGS metagenome assembly ODAI01 (sample SAMN02144231, study PRJEB22623) | gut metagenome | biome: sheep rumen | host: Ovis aries | place: New Zealand | reverse complement strand
TTACAAATGACTGCTACGCCGATTCCTCGTTCTATGGCCTTAGCTTTCTTTGGTGAGTTTGATGTGAGTATTATAGATCAATTACCTGAATGAAGACAAAAAATCGATACTAAAGTTATTTCTGCTAATGAATGGTTGAAATTAAAACCTTGGATATTACAAAAAATTGGTCAGTGACAAAGAGTTTTTATAGTTACACCACTAATTGAAGATTCTGAAAAAATGGAAGAAGTTCAATCTGCTGTAACAGCTCATGCAGAAATTTGTGGCTTATTTGAGGAATTACCTAATGATGAAATTGCATTATTGCATTGAAGACTATCTTCGAAAGAAAAAGATGCTGTTATGCAAAGATTCAAAGACTGAAAGGCTAAGATTCTGGTTTCAACAACTGTAATTGAAGTAGGCGTAGATATTCCAGAAGCAACAGTAATGGTGATAAAGAATGCTGAACGTTTTTGACTTTCACAATTACATCAGCTAAGATGAAGAATTTGAAGATCAGAATTAAAGTCTTATTGTTTTTTGGAAACTCAAAAAAAATCTGGCGATAGTTATAAAAGATTAAAAATCATGGAAGAAGTTTCTGATTGATTTAAGTTAGCTGAATATGATTTAAAAAATCGTGGTTCTGGAGAAATCCTCGGTACTATGCAATCATGACAATCTGATATTCCTATTGAAATCTTATCGGATTTAAAGTTTTTGGAAAAAGTTCAAGAATGAGCTAGATGGATTCTAAAACATTATCCTGATTTAAAAGAGTTGCCTGCTTTACAAAATTTCTTAAATGAGAAAATTTGAGATATTTTGGCATAAATTTGTGATTTAAGCTACTTTTTTATTGAAGTATTCATCAATTTCATCCTCCAATTCAAATGTGGAATGATTATGTTCTTTTTTCTTACTGATTTTATTAGGCATATCATAAAGGAATTTTAACTCTTCTTCTGAGATTCAAAATGTTGGATAATTTTCGATTCATAATTCATCTGTGTAATTATCAAACAATTCTTTTAGAATTCCCAATTTTGCAAGGAATATTGCTAATTCTGGAGTTTGTTCATATGAATCAATATCTTTAATTATTGATTTAATTTTTTTTGAATATCTCCATTGATTATCGAGAATTTCTTCTGTTTGTTATCTCGGATAATTTAATCTTTGAATGAGCTTCTTTTTCTTTTAGAATCTTTATAATTTCATTGTTACCCGTTTTTCGTGTTTTTGGAGCTTTATATTTTTTTCATACTATCTAAACCATCTACCATCTTTATTAAATTATTAAATAAAATTTCTATAATATTTTATATTCAAATTTAGATTTTTTGTCAAAATTTTTATGACTTTTTTTCATAGCATTTTTCTATTTTTATATTTACTTGATTTTATCAATAAAAATCCTACAAATAGTGTGTTATATATATTTATATAAAAAATAAAAGTAATGTGGACTTTGTTTAAGGTATTAAGATGATTCTTTTACTTTTTTACTGTTGTAACTGGAATTATCTATATGAGAGGTGAAGTTCTGTTTGAATGAAATTATGAGTTAATTAAGTCAATTGTAGTGCCTTGATATTTGGTATTTTGTGGGCTCATGCTTTGATATTTAATAGCAACTTTTTGGGTTTGAAGAGAAAAATATAAAGAAGAAATAAATAAAGAACGTATAGCAACTAGATCATTTTTGATAGGTTCTGTATGTGGAATTGTGTTTGCTTTAGTATATATTATGGCTATTGCGTAAGATGAAAAGTTTTTGAAACGTAAATTTGAATTTATTTTGGTTAGTATTCTGATTTTTATCTTGTTTTTTATTGAGTTGATGTTGAGATTCTTGATTGTGAAATAGTACTTTTTCTGAGAATATATATTGATATGAATTGAACTATAATGGTAAAGTTCAATTAGAAAGAGTGTTATTGAGTAATGATGATTTAGATGAAATTGTTGATTTATTTCAAGAGGTTTGAAATGATGTATGATATAGAGATTCTCTTTTAATAGCTAAAAAATATTCTCAATGACTTTGAGCTAATGCATTTGTACAGGATAATTTGGATATGCTACAAGATCAATGATTAACTTTATCAAATATTGATAAAACACAAATTTGACTTAAAAATAATAAGGAAAAAATTAATTGAGTATTGGTTGAATATGAGATAACAGAATGATTAGTAAATGAATTGCCATTACTCTATGTAAGTCAATTATTCATCCCTGAAGATGAGAATATGATACTAATATCTTTTATTACTGAAAACAAGTCTTCCAATTCTAGTGCTTTGGAAATGTTTAAAAGCATAAAATAATTCAGACTTTTTATTTATGATATATATTTATAATGACAGAATCTATTGTAAATCTTGATAATATCCCGACAATTGGGAGTTCTCAGATTTGAATATCTCCTTCGCAAGCTCAGAAATCTTTCAAAAAACCTGATATTGCGATGTTTGATAATGCGCCAAGTGATGTTACATTATGATCGTTTTTTGGTAAAATATTTATATGAGTTGCTGTCTGACTCTGTATTGTTGCATTGCTATTTTGAACATTGACAGCTATTGGTTGATTAACTGTAAGTGAAGACTGAAATGCGAGTACTGTATTAAAAATTATGCTAGCGGTGGTCTGATTTATAGTTCAATTTGTATGAGCTTTGGCTTTAGCTCTGATGTATAATATTTTTTTCAGTAAAAGGTATTACAATTTCGGCAAAATGGTATGATTGATATTTGCATCATCTATCATTTTCTTTTTATTCTTTCTTCTAATATATCTTTTGTTTGAAGACATAAATAATTTATATTTTGTACTTTGATTTCAAGTTATATTCTGACTTTATATTTCATTAAATTTAATAGATTTCTTGTCTCAACCAAATTATTCTGCTTCGAGCTTACTTGGGAATACGTTATGATGCATTTTAACTATTCTAGTTTATATTTTGTTTAATCAGAATTCAAACCTTTCTTATGTTTTCAATTCTTTGTTTGCTGTTATATTTTCTTATTCCTTAATGATCTTTTGAGCGTGACTTTGGGACGCTATATATTATAAATTTTATGAGTGGTGAAATAATCCTTTCTACTTGCCTTCATTAAATGAATTGAGAGAAGAACGTCAAAAAGAGGAGGTAAAAAAAGCGGAGGAAGATGAAGAAGTGAATGTGGAAATGAAATAATTGATTTAATTTGAAATTTTTTTAAAAATGATAATTCAGTCTAGTTTTTATAAATATTTATCATTAATTAAATTAATTGTATGATTATTAATCTTATTTGTGGATTATGTTGCAATTAATGTCTTTGAGGATCCTTTTGTTGCGATTTGAATTTTGCTAGTAGGTGGCTTTTTGGTAGCACGATGAGCTAGTTTTTTCTTTTTTATGTTCATTCAGAAGTTGTGTAAAAATAAAAATAGCCAAAACTCGTCTGAGTCTGAAAGCTATAAACTGTCATTTCTTTTTGGAATGTATGCGATGTTAAATATAATATTGATATTGTTGTGAAATTGGAGTAAAATGTGGGGATTGATTATTTTGTGATGATTTATTGTTCTACTTTATTTCCTGATGATGGATAGTTTTAAAAATGTGAAAGAATCCGAATAAAGAATTGGAAGAAAAAATAATAGCAAAGCTGAAAACTGTTTATGATCCAGAGTTTCCTCTTGTGGATATGTATACTCTTGGATTAATTTATGATGTAAAGTTAATTGAAGAAAATAAAGTATGTGATGTAACTATGACTTTCACTACTCCGACCTGCCCTATGGCTGACATGATTATGGAGCTCGTGAAAAATGCAGTTTTGAATGCGATTCCTGAACGGGAAGTAAACATAATTGTGAGTTTTGACCCAATGTGGAGTCCTGACATGATTAAAGATCCAGATTTGCAGAAAATGTTTTTATAATTTAGTTGTGAATTGAATATGAACTGAAAGACTATTTTTATGAATATATCTATAGATTCAGTGCTGATTGATACTGGAGAGAATTATAGAATTAGCATTCCTCGTGACCATGTTGAGGAACTATTATGAAAGGAACTAATTCAGCTTTATAGGGAAAAATGATTTGATTATGTGGTCGTTTTAAATGGACCGTGAGGATTTACTAATCTGAGAGTCGGAACCTTGTGCATGAATATACTGAATACATTATTAGAGAATCAGCTTAATTTTTATGATATTTCGAAAATTGATTTATATAAAAAGGCTTATGAAAAGTGATTTTTGCCTAAATATTGAGTAATTTATATTTGACAAAAAAGAAATGTTCGATTGCGAGATTTTGATAAAGATGTAATGGTTTGACAATATTCTTTCAGCGAATTGGAAGGATTAGAAGAAATGGAAAATTTTGAGAATATTTTTGTCGAAGATGTACAAGATATGGAATATTATCCAAAGTGGATGGATAAGTCATTAAAATATCATACGTTACTTAATTGAACTGATATTTACTTGGTAGACAATAAGACTGCTGATTGAAAGTGGATATCTATTGATGAATTTAAATTAAAACCTTTAAAATCTATTGCACCAAATTATATGATGGAGCCGAGTGTTACGTTAAAATAATTTTATAAAAAAAGCACCGATATGACGGCACTTTTTAAATTATTCTATTATCAATTATCCTATTCGTTAACTGCTTTTAGTTCTTCAAAAGTAAAAACACGAATTGAACGGGCATCATTTTTTCTATGTCATAATCATATTTCAACTGTATATTTTCAATTTTTTGGGTTAAAATATATAATTTTACCTTTTTGTCATCAAGGTATATCTATTTCATCTCATGTGTTATATTTGTTTGCTTTATCAAGTTCTTCTTTCGTAAAACTTCAAACATTACGAGCATTACCCTTTTTATGTCATAATCATATTTCAACTATATATCTTCAATTTTCGGGATTAATATATGTAACCGTACCTTTTCATCATAATGGAGTGTATATTTCATCTCAAACTTGATAATCTGATTTATTTTCTTTTTGTTCTTTTTTATCGTTGCCTTTGTTAGATTCATCTATTCTACTTTTTGATAATCGTTTGAATCAAGCCCTTTTTTCTTCAAGAGTAAGATACTCTTTTTTCTTTCCAAAAATTCAAGGTTTATATACAGTTCCTTTATCTATTTTCTTATCTATAAATCAAACAAAATACTTTTGTTCTTTATCATCATATCATAGAATGTAGGCTCTACTATACTTTTGAACAGTAGAATCTGTACTATTTATACTTCTTGGGATAAAGACAGCTTCTCATATTTTATAATCAGGTCACTGCTTTGTAACTGCTTCTAACTGTTTAATATTAAATGTTTTTTCACTGTTTTTAACATCATCTTCAGATAAATTCACAGTTTTTCATCCCTCTCATGCCATATAACCCACGATATACTTTCAATCATTTTTTCATATTACAATTCATAAAAGTGGTTTTCAATCAGGTCAAGCTACAGCTACCTTTTCTCAGTTTTTACGTGGCAAATTTGCAGATTCATCTAAATTATCTTTGTTGTCTGGATTCTTTGGTTCTCTATTCAGATTTTTGAAGAGCCTAGAAGGAAGCCCTTTAATTTTTTCCCACAATCATTTTCCAGCAGTTTTTTCCGGATTCTTCTGTCCATTTTCTAAATATTTTCATCCACTCATTTTTTTTAATTAGAATGTAAAAAGATGTTTTTAATAACTAAGCTATTATAATCAAAAAAAACTATTTGTCAAATTTTGATAGATTTTTTTATATAATGGATTAAACTTTTATAATTTTTATTTCATTGCACCTATTTTAGTTATATTGCTATTCTAAATTAAAACATATAATCTTGATAAAATATAGCCAATTTTTATACTGTTTTTTAGTTTAAATTTTAAAATGGCTATGTTGGAATTGAATTGAAACAGTAATAACAAAAAGTCACTATCGAGAGCTTTGATTTTTGACTCAGTTTTTGATCCATATAAATGAGTTTTAGCTTACGTAAAAGTGGTCGATTGAAGTTTTAAGGCTTGAAGCCCGGTTTATCTAATTCACTCTCAAACAGAATTTACTCCTACTGAAGTTGGATATTTTCAACCTGATTATAAAGCTGATTCACAATTATCTGAAGGTCAAATTTGATATATTATGACGTGAGAGAAATCAGTTAGAGATGTAAAAATCTGAGATACTATGATTTCGGGATATGGGTCTTTAAAACAAGAACTACAAAAAATAGAATTTCAAAAATCTGATAGCGAAGAAAAAAATGTAAATCTATTTCAGGATTATATCATTCCTGGATTTAAGAAAATGACCCCATTCGTTTATGCTGGAGTCTACCCCATCGATTCCACTGAATATGATAAATTGAAAGATAGTCTAGAAAAGCTTTCACTAAATGACAGTGCGATTGAATATGAAATGGAAGATTCTGGTGCTTTAGGTTTGTGATTCCGTTGTGGATTCCTTTGAATGCTTCACATGGATATCATCAAAGAGAGGCTCTGGAGAGAATATTGATTAGATACGATTTTTACTATTCCTACTGTGCTATATTTAGTAAAATCTAAAAATCTGAATATACCACAAATTAAAACTTGAGCAAATTTGAAAAATCTGGTTCAATCTGGTTTATATCAATATGTTTTGAAAGAAATCTGAATCAAACTCACACATCGTCAGAAACAACGTTTGGAAGATAATCAGTGAATCACTTCTGTAATGCAGGAAGAAACTTTTTGGTCAAGACTTGCTAAAGAATTCCAGTCTTGGATAGTAGTAAAATCATGATCAGAAATGATTGATCAGTGAATGATTGATAAGATATACGAACCAATTGCTGAAGTTGAGATAGTTTGACCTAAAGAATATGCATGAAATGTGATGGCTTTATCTCAAGAATATAGATGAAACTTAAAATCTATGGAATATTTGGATGAAAGCCGTGTAGTTTGGCATTATAATTTGCCTATGTGAGAGATAATTATTGATTTTTATGATAGACTGAAATCTGCTACGAAATGATATGCAACTATGAATTATGAATTTAAGTGATATGAGCAATCAGATTTAGTTAAATTAGATATTTTTATCAATAATGAAAGGGTAGAAGCTTTGACCTGGGTTGTACATAGAGATAAAGCATACTATTTATGACGTGATGCAGTAGAAAAATTAAAAACTCTGATTCCCAGACAACTTTTTGCTATACCTATTCAGGCATGACTGTGAACTAAGATAATCGCTCGTGAAACAATTTCAGCAATGAAAAAGGATGTATTGGCAAAATGTTATGGTTGAGATGTTTCTAGAAAAAGAAAACTTCTTCAAAAGCAGAAGGAATGAAAGAAAAGGATGAAGGCTATTGGGAATGTAGAAGTACCTACTGAGATTTTTGTAAAGATGATTACTAGGGATTAAAAATTAATTACTTATTTTGTGTTTAAGTGTATAATTTATTATTGCCTTAAAATTTTCATCATAGGGGATATTATCCATGTCATATCCTAGCCACATTTCTGACCATGTTTTATTTTCTTTTAATAATTTTTGAACTCTTTCATTCTCGATAGCACTATGACTTTCTTGCTTATTTAAATCTACTCATCATTCTTCATTGTACAACTTACATTGTAAATCACATTCCAATTTATCACATTGATAAGCAAAGCTCGCTTCTTTGGTTTTATGCCCATCAAATTCCAAAAATATTTTCTCAATCTCTTCACCATCTATTAAATCTTTCAATATATTATGAACAGCTTCATGTTCAATTTTTTCTTTTTCTTCTCTTGATATATCAAATTCCGTTAAATCTCAAATAACACTTTCTCAAAGTTCGTGAATTGCAATCATGAATATCACTTTCATTATATCAATATCGTATTGATATTCGGATTTCATTGCGATTGCTAGCATTTGTACTCCAAAAATATGCTCTGCTACGCTTTCAAGCCTATCCTTTTTTACTTCCCAGTGTTTCCAACCTGTTCTGATTACATTTTTCAATTTATTGCATAATACGTAGTAATTTATAACATTCTTCTCTTTCTCCATTAAAATTTTTTTATAAATAAAGTATAACTTATGTAATATAACAATTCTCTGAGTAAAAACTATTTTAAAATTTTGATTCATTTTTGTAGTGAATAGGGAACAAAAAATCTGGCTTATTTTTTGACTTTTAAATAGTTTTAGAATATAATATTTTTGTATTTTTATTTTCTATGGTTATTTAAATGAGCGAAAAAATATTATTTAAAGCAAACATTGTTTATACAAAAGAAAAAATGTTGCAATATTCAAAATCAAAGTTTATTATAGACTGAGCTTATTCTTGGTATTTTATTATTTGTTTAATTGGTTGATTAGACTTATTATCATGAGAGATAGTTTGATGAATTATACTTCTAATTATTGGTTTTTCATTTATGCTAATTTGGTATATAAGGAGACCTAAAATTGAAGCACAAAATTTTGCAAATATAATGGATGAGCAGCTTCATACAACAGAAATGAATCAGGAAGTATCTTTTACTGATAGTAGTATAAAAGTTAAAAATTTAACATCGTGAGCAAATGGAGAATTATTTTACAATCAAATCATAAGATTAATTAATAAAAAATGATTTTATGGTCTAATCTTTAGATATTCTAGCATATTCATTGATAAAGATTGTTTTACAAAATGAAATGAACTTGAATTTAGAGAATTTATAAACCAAAAAATTAATGAGAATAAAATTAATCAAAAATTAAATAGAAAATCAAATAAGAAATTGGATAGAGCGTTCAGAGCTAGTATTATTGTCATAATTTTATTCGTTTGATTAATAATATATTCCTGCTTTTTGCCTGAAGATACAAAAGATGAATTTGGTCAAAATTATGCATCAATGGAGCAAATTTATCAGACTCTGTCTGCTGATGATAGTAAAGTAGCTGAATGATATTCTATTCCTTTAGAATTTTTAGAAAGATATCCTGATGTCGTATCTTTGATATTAAATTCTGTGTCTTTAGAAAACAGTGAAGAAAAGCAAAAATGGTCTGATATGTACTATATTATGAATGATAACCAAATTAATGAATTGAAAGATATTTTAACTAGAGAAAAAGAAAAGTTAACAGAAATTGAAGAAAAATATAATGAAGAAATATTTGAAATAAATGAAGATGATAGCAATCAAGAAGATACTTGAGAAATGTTATAAATATTATTTCTTAACTTTTTTAAATTCGGATTTTAATTCATTTCTCATCTGTTGTTTTCTGTATGAATTAGAAAATCTATGAGCTTCATCACGAAGTTTAACCAGGAATCTATCAGCTTGGTCATAAACTAATGGAATTTCTTCTATATTAAATTTATCATCAGCAAAACGATAAATCTTTTCTCAAACTAATCATTCATGTCAGCGCTTTGATGCTAATCATATTCAGCTTTTTCTTCTTGCTTCTCATTTTCATAATGAAACAAAATCCACTTGCTGAAATTCTTTATAAAATTCTCATGATTCTTTGCATAAATCTTTAACTACATTCAACTGCCCTATTCATCAGTCTAAAACAAATACATCAGGATACTCTGATTTATCTTTTCACAAAAATCTTCTTTGCATCACTTCTTTCAAAGAAGCATAATCATCACTTTGCTCTGAAACAGATTTTATTTTATATTTACGATATTTCCTCTTATCAGGTATTCATCAGACAATACATGATAATCATCCACTAATCCAATCTCAATTCATATGGGAAATATCCACACATTCTATTCGATTAGGAAAATTCTTAAATTTATAACGATTTTGTAGCTGTTCGAGTAATTGATTATGTAATCACGGTCACTGTAAAGTCGAGGATATAACATATGAATCAAAGAATCACTCTAGCATATTAATCAATGCAGATTTTTCCTCTTTATTGAATGATACTTTATTTGAATAAGCCAAAAGAGAAAACTCTGAATTTCATTCTTGAGTATTTAAATCTCATATTTCTGCCTCAAATCACGATTTTATCCAATAAATGTCTCCATCATCGATTGGAATTTCTTGACGGATAATATCAATAAGCTTTCATTCATAGAAATTAAGCAATACACAAATATGAGAATATGCTATTTCTTTGATTGCTAATACATATCATGTTAAGTTTTTTCATAGTTCTACATGCTGTCTTTCTACTAATTCTTCTATATGCATATAAATGTCACGAATCTGACTTGCCCATTCGAAATTCTGTTTCGATACTGCATCATCTATCTGGGATAATAATACCTTTTCAATCGGTTTCGTATTTCATTTAAAAAATGAACTAAAAATATGAAGATTGTTTTTATATTCCTCTTTTAATTGTGGTAATTCTGATTTATTTTTACATTTTTCACACCATCCACCACATAGTCAGAAATAGAAATCTGAGCATATCTTTCATTCTTTAAACTGTGAATTTGAACATGTACGATATTTCAATATCGTACGAAGATATTGCATCAGTTTTTTTAATTCTTTTGTATTGTGCTTTGGTCAGATATATGTAGCCTTATCATTCCTCTTATTCCTAGTTGTTAATACCTGAGGGAAGTCTCATTCTGTTAATTTAATGTATGTATAACCATTTCATCATTTCAGCATACAGTTGAAAAATGGTTTATGCTTCTTAATTAAGTTATTCTCTAAATATAGAGATTCACTTTCATTTGCTACCACAAAAAATTCTACTTTTGATGCCTTGGCTACCATCTCCTGTTTCCAAAGAGAATTTGGAGTGAAATATTGAGAAACACGTTTTTGGAGATTCTTAGCTTTTCAGATATACAAAATAGTACCTTTAGAATCTTTGAAAAGGTAAACTCATGGCTCTTGTGGAATATGAGAAATATCTATCTGCATATCTAAAATAAGAATA
>ODAI011243899.1_pt1 | contig 10916 bp, 7 predicted proteins | sample 1539321 | NCBI WGS metagenome assembly ODAI01 (sample SAMN02144231, study PRJEB22623) | gut metagenome | biome: sheep rumen | host: Ovis aries | place: New Zealand | reverse complement strand
CTTGTGCTCTTTCTTCGACCGATTTATTCTTCCCACGTCATCTTCACCAATATCATTTGCCTCTCTCCGTCGTTTCCCGTAGTCGGTATAAGTGATAGGGAAAGGCTGAATGTGGCTTTTTAAGGATGGACTATATTAATTCAAAACATTATCAAATTATGGAACAGGATTATTTTTATTTATGTGACAAACAATTTGATGCCGCATTTGACAAAATTGAAGGGCTCGCAAGATATCCTTGGGTGGGTAGTAAGTTTGCAAATAGTGATTGCCGTCCATTAATTATTGGTGATAGTCATTATGCAACGGATGGTAAGAATTTCTCGCAAGAAGCTTTAGAAGAATTTCAGGATAAAGACTCAACACGAGGAGTTGTAAATTGTGTGATAAAAGACAAATGTAAGGGTGAAACCACCTGGAATATGTATGAAGGGTTATTAAAGACTTTTATTGAAATATCTCCAGATAACGTAAAGGACTTTTGGTCAAAAGTAGCATTCTATAACTTTATTCAACGGATTATGGAAAGTTCTGACCAAGAACCATCAGATGACGATAAACGAGAGGGATGGAGTTGCCACGCTAGTGTAATAAAGATATTAAAGCCTACATCTGTTTTAATAGTTGGAGTTCGTAATGATGGTGGTTCGGACTATATAAATAACAATGGCGTAAAACTTGAAGATTTTAAAGATGACAAAGAAAATAAGGTTAATAGATGTGCTCCACGCATTGGAAGAATTCTCACGTCCGAATCCATTATTCCTTTAACACTAATCCACCATACATCACAACGTTATATCCCTGATAAATGGCGAGAATATCTTAAAAAAAGAGACCCACAATTGATGGCGTATCTGTCATAGTAACTTACGAATCGCAGTCTTCACATTTCCTCTTGACCGACTCATATAATGGCATAACAAAAGAAATTGCAGACAAAGCAATCTTTATCCTCAATCAATAACTTTTTGGGTTAATTGAAATTAGATGTGACAGGCTATAAAAAGTTGGCTACGCGGTAGAGGAAGAAGTCAAGGTCGCGTGAGACTCTGTTCTTGATGGTGGCGAGCTGGATTTGGGCGTTGGTGCTTTCTGCGATGGCGTTGGTGTGGAAACCGTCGAATTAGTTGACGATGTAGTCGCGGTTGGCTTCAACCAAGGAGCAGAAGTTGTTGAAAGGGGACTGCTTGATTTCCCTGGCGTGCTTGAGCCACAGTGACAGTTGCCAGTCCTTTAGGTCTTTGCCACAGTCTGGATCCAGGGTGTACCATTTGCGGAATCGTATGTACTGGTCGTAGGCGTCGCTGAGGTTTGGGTAGTAGGAGAAAAGCAGTTTGGCCCGCTGGCGCTGGCTGTCGGTCCAGTCTTGCGGCGACTTGTAGAGCAGGTAGCGGCATCGGTGCAGCATCTCGGCACGGGTTTCTCCATTGGGGAGAGTCGGCACGCGGCATTTCTTCTTCATCGGCAGTCTGTCGCCTACTGGCTTTGCGGCGTTGGCCTTGTATTTTGCAGCGTGGTTCTTTGCCGCCTTTTTCTCCTGCCTCTCGGCCTCTTTCTTCAGCCTCACGCGGTAGTCCTGCAGCGCCTTTGTCAGGTGCATCACCACGTGGAACTTGTCCGCTGTCTGTACCGCGCCGGGGAAGACCATCGTGCAGACCGACTCGAAGGTGGTCAAGAGGTCTCGGGTGACGGTTTTCACTCTGTCCAACACCTCTCAACCAAGGCGCAGCAGCGCCACGACAAGTGTCGGGTAGTCCATACTGCGGCACATCATAGCAATCCTTCCAGTATCGGCATTTGTGAGGACGGCATAGAACTCCTGCCCGATGTATTTCTCGTCAACGGCCATATGCTCTCCCACATCCTCGGGACGGAACAACGGAACCCCGACCGTCCCTCCGCCGCCATACACTTTCGGTGTGTCAAAGTCCATACCGTGCAACTCCTCCTGCACCTCGGGCGAGTCTATCTGCAGTATGCAGTCGCGCACCCAATGACGCAGGGTGTCGTACTTCACCTGCAGCACGTCGCTTATCACCTTCAGGTCAAACGGGTCTTTTGCCGTCAATCTCTTTTAAAAAAGTCGCGAACTGACGTGTCGCCTTGCACCCCTCCTCGGTGTACGAGTACTGGTTGTAGTAGCAGCGGCTGCGGTCCGCCTTGCTCACCCAGCGGCGCCTCTTCAGGCGTATCGTGCAGCGCTTCATCCCTGACGGATAGTGCACGACGTCCTTCGGGCGCATATACCCGTCCTTCATCAACTCTTCGCCAGCCTCGGGCTTCCGGCTCTCCTTTTCCACCATATGGAACACCCGCTCCTCTTCGCGCTCCTCTATCCTCTCTATTTCAAAGTCCTCCAATATCTCTTTAGGTATCACTATACCCAGTATCTGTTGTATCAACTTGTCGTCCATCTTGCGTTTTCTTATTCTAACGCTTGATGGCTTGTATTAGTGTCTCATCACATCACTTTTCAAATATCCCGATATTTTTTGTATATTTGTCTTTAGAAAAACAATGTAAATAATTATTTATTTATTTGATTTACAGATATAAATATAAAAAATTATTTGATTTAGAAAGACGGTTTAACAATTAGTGCTTGTTAAATGCAACATACATAAACAAAAAATCGAACTCAAGTTAATAGAAACTATGCAAACAAAATCCGCAACATTTTTCATGGTACCTTTCTATTATTCCGCCAATAATACCGTGCCTAATAGCTCCATCTGGGAACTGCGAAAAAAATCGTTTGTAAAGGAGAAGGATGTCCTGTTTCCCTATATCATGGATACTATTCTAGGCCAGACTTATTCTGATGAAGAGAGAGAAAAACTTGGTGTTAGGTGTTTGAAGATTTATCAACTTAACCAAACTGATAATAAATGGGATGGGGGCAAGGGGTCTTTCTGGACTAAGATTTGGATACCTTTTGCTAGAAAAAAGCAAACAACCACAGTCGATGGGAAGGAAATCACTTTTCATTACTCTACCAAAGGTAACATAGAGTCACCCCATCTGTTCGTGTCTGAAGAGGCCAAAATTGGGGTAATGACCTTTTTGGTAGAGACAGATAGCAGCGTGGAGGACTTGGTTTTGCTTAACTATGCATTGCATAAGACTGATGAATCTTTTGGACCATGCTGCTATCAGAATTCGACACATTGCGGAGCCTCTCAGTCGGAAGAGGAGTTGTGCCGTGTGATAACTGGAGTTGATAATTACTCATGGAGTGCAGGAGCAATTATTGAATGGAAGATGCGGCAAGTGGTCAATCTAATGCTGCAGGGAAACGCAAATGGGGGAGACACCTTTTTCCCCTTCAGTAATATTCGTATGCATCTCTTGACCTACCATATCACTAACGGAACGGAAGCGGGCTGTTCCACATATAGTAGTATTATCAAGCATGTTTCTTACCTATCGCACTGCTGTAAGAGCAGTTATAGTTTGCCGTTGCAACAAATAGAGTCGGACGGAATGATATTAAAGACATTTGATAATATATATATTGGAACATCTGTTGAGGGGTGTTCTATAATGGCCATTGCCGAGCCTAAAAATGAGTCATTCACTGAAACTTTCTATTCTATTATTCAAGGTCGCTACTTCTGGATATACCTGTTGGTGGTGCTGCAACGGTATACCATGTTCAACATAATTCGGCAACTGGTCGAGATAGAGGCTCAAAACGACAACGAACGGCTATGGCAATTGTTGGATACATATAAACACTTGAAAACCACCTGCTTTTGGGGCGACGTTTCGCCATACGTACAACACACGCAGTTTTACCATCACTGCTGCAAGGGGATGCGGGTGAACGAGTTGTTCGACGAGATAGACCGAAAGACTACGTCTATACGGTTGATAACAGAACACAACGTACAAAAATTACTAGACCAACAGCAGCGAAACGAAAAGGCACAAGAAAAGAAAAATCGAGACCGTGAGATACGTCTGGGATTACTGGTGGCAATCATGACCGTAGCCCAAGTGGCGGGAGCCACGTATGAAATATTTGAGCATTCTTTCATGAGGTTGTGGCTGACCATAGGAGCTACGGTAGCAAGCATCCTAGCCATATTCATTATTTGGAAGTCGCATAGCGGAGGCACTTTTCCAGAATAATTTCTTCAAATGAAATCATTTGGAATAAATTGTCAATGGTGGCAAAAACTTTATATCTGGGAAAAAAATCGTATTTTTGCATCGTGATATAGCGGTGTTATTATTTTGTTTTACACCGCAAAATTACTAAAAATTAGTAATTTGTGCAAGCCTTTATGTTACATTTATTAACAAAATAACTTATCAAACTTTAGTATAATATGGGATTAGCGTTTAAGTTACTTAAAAAAGCTTGTAAAATTGGCGATAGGGTAATAATCACCAGTTCAACAGGGACATCTGAAGGAGTCATCATTGATATAGATGATGTTGAGGTTGCATTAAAACTTGATGATGGAGGATTCTTAACAACTCGTGGTGATGATATTGTCGCAATGAAGACAGTGGATGCATCATCGTTGAATAAAACGACATATGACTCTAATAAAGATTGTGAATTCATTGAACCGCGGCCACAGTCTCTAACACCTGCTGATGTTGACAAAGCACTAAAGAACACTGATTTTGGACATGAAAATAATGATTCCCCCTCACCTCATCATGTACCCATAATTATTGAGAGTGAAGAAGAAAAAAAAGATAATAAAGAAGAAGAGACCAATGACCATTCTGCCGAACCTACGGAAACTGAAACCATAAATGATAATGAAAATTGGCAAGATACAGAACGTACTTCAAATGAGCCACAAAAGAGAAAAACTATCTCTCTTGATGAATTGCTTTCTATGCAATGGAAAGGTCAGATATGGAAGCGTCAGACATATAGAAAAATGCTAAGCGCCATAGAGAAAATAGGTGATTATCGAAATGAAAATGAACTTAATAAGAGCCTTCCTCAAAAAGGGCAAATTTCACAGAATGCTAATGGTATAATAATAGACTCGATATCTGGTAATAAATATTTTTATTCTCCAGACGATCTCCTATTACCAAAACATTTTTATGGAACTTCTGTTTATTTTATTAAGGAAAAAGGAGGTTTAAAAGATTTATTGCCGGCCCGCAAATTTTCTGATATCATTGTTATTCTTGAAAACATGATAAAAAATGAAAAATTGGGTAACGACCCAAAGTTACCTATTATAATTGTTAAGGCCCTCCTACGTATTCTACCCGACAACTTAATTCTTTCCCAACTCTGTAACAATTTAGAAGATATTATATATAATTTTGCTATTGATACAAAGCCTGTACAACGTAAACTTACCGCATCAGAAAAAAAATCCAATTTTCATACGGCCTATCTAAAAGCCAAACAATTGACCAGCCAGAAACGCCATGAAGAGTCTCTTCCATATTACTTAGAAGCCATAGCCAACGGTGATAAAATTGAATCTAGCATACCAGATGCAGCTTCTGCTTACTTAGCACTCTATAAACAGGCGCAGAAATCTACCGAAGATGATGCAGCTGAGAAAGCCGAGAAATGGCGACTTGAGGGCATAGAATTTATGCGAAAAAATAGGAATCAGCTACCTAATAAGACTGAGACAATTAATATGTTGGAGAACTTCTATTACAGCATACGAGACTATGACAGTTACTTTGAAATTCTACCAAAATTGATGAGGAATGTGAAGAACGATCTCATCAAGTGGTCAACCTACATGAACAAAAAAGCAAGTGCCCTTATAGCTGTGAAACGCTACGACGAAGCCCAGCAAACCATCAGCGATGCTATTAAGGCCAACCCTGATAATGTTGGGGCACAGCGTATACAGGAAGTATTGAACGATGTATTAAACCAACTGAACGAGGCTTTGGAGCATGATGATGCCCAAAAGGTAGAGCAAATACAGGAGGAACTGGAAAAGAAGATTGGTAGCCTTGTTTTTTCGGTGATTAAAGATGCCGACTTAGGTATCTTCATTACTCAGACCCTTGACGAATACACTGAAATGGAAGGTCTGCCTGAGATTGTTAAGGTAAGTCAAGACTATACAGAACAGACGCTTCGTACTATCAGAAATCGTATTGGTGAAGCAGGGAAGAGTCGTCCTGCAGAGCGTGCTAAGCTGATACTAACAGAGGTGAAACTAATGCAGATGCTTGACATGAGTGATGATCGCAAAACGATTCACGGCGAAATGGCTCAATACTGTCAGGCCATGGCCGAATTAATGTTGTATCAGAATGAACCTGATGCAGCAAGGTTCTACTACGATCAGTCATTTGCCCTAGAGCATATTAGTTGCATGTCAACAGATCGTTATATATGCGTCTACTTACAAACGCTGTCTTATACACCTATAGAAATTCTTGGTGAGATTTTCAAGACCCTACCGCCAGTGGAGGATATGGTTAATCAAGTACTAACTGGCAAATTAACACCACAGCAGTGGGAGATCATCATTACCCTTTTGCTATACAACAAAGATGTGGTGGAAAAGATTGTGCCTTGTCTATACCGAAATGAACAACTACGCCAACAGTCTCTTGAACTGATGGATGGCTTTAGTATTAGCCAACCCATTGACGTGTCGTTAGAAGAGTTTAAGAAGTGCTGGGACAATGTATGTGCAAAACGACGTAACGATCGGCAACGTGTATCAAACCAAATAAAGTCTCTTATTGAGAGTTGTACTAAGTTGGAGGACGTAAGCACCAACATCAGGACGACCCTAGATGCTTGTCGCAGCGAAGAATGGTTATCTAAAACATTGGACAAACAACGAATAGATGCCATAATGGACACAGTACTTAGCCCTGTAAAAACTTACATTGCCAGTAAAGGTTTCACGAATAAATTCAATGCTCGTAATAATATCAACAGCCAAATAAAAGCCATACAAGATGATATCAAACGTAAGCCCACAAAACTATCGTTTGAAGCCATACTACCACTACTTAGCCACATACATCAGCTGGTAGAGGATGCTTTCAATACCGTTGAACTCACTAGTAAACCCACAATTAGTATCAGTTTACCTGCTGATGAGACTGTGATAGAGCGTGGTAACATGGTGTCATTACAGGTGAAGGTTGCTAATGATGAAAACTCTGCTCCTATCAATAATGTTACCGTTGAAATTATAACAACCAACGGAGTTCTGAGTGACATGGCCTCAACTGAAGAAACGGGCATTCAAATAGAAGGTGGAAAAGAGCATATTTTTAAGCGCCGTATCAAAGTGAACGATGACGTGATACACAATGAGGGTACCAGTGTTAACATCGTTTGCCACTACCGTGACCGCGAAGGGGCGCCGCAAGACACCAAGCCATATGCGTGCTCTTTGACACTTTATTCGCGCGAGAACTATATAGATATAGAAAACCCCTACAAATGTGGTGCACCTTTATCATCGACAGATTCTACTTTCAAGGGACGTTCCTCGGATATTCAAGAAGTAGTAAATGAAATAAAAAAGGATCCAGGTTATCAGGTAATAATTTACGGTCAAAAGCGATGTGGTAAATCATCAGTTCTTACACGCATTAAGGCGCAGCTAGAGGCAGCTGGCTATTTCTGTATTTATTTCTCCCTTGACATGCTTGCAAAAAAAGGTAACGAGTTTACTTTCTATCACAAGATTCTACAAGAGCTTCATACAGATCTGACCCAACTAAAACGACATGCAAATGATCCTAAAATAGTAGAACGATGGGGGAATGAGATTCCCATGTTTGACTTGCCTGACATTACTGATTTCGAAAAGATAGATCCCTATAATCCTGCTAATACATTTGTAAACTTTTTGAAAGAATTCCATTCAGCATGTGAAAATATACCAAAATGGAAAGAATGTCGAATGGTGCTCATGATTGACGAATTTACTGCCATATATACGGGCGTAGAGAACAAGCGCATAGACCCAAGCATCATGAAGCAATGGAAAGCCATTACCCAAAATCAGGCTTGCATATTTTCTGTAGTGTTGGTCGGACAGGATGTCACTCCCACCTTCTTGGACAAGTCATACGCTGCCAACGCATTCCAGATTCTTACCCAAAGGCGACTGACTTATTTACCAAAGAAAGATGCCATCGATTTAGTGGTTGAACCTATGACTGCAGTTTGTAGTGGGCAGTCTCCATATATTGGTAAAGCCGTGGAACGTATCATCGATTACACCTCATGCAACCCATTCTACATACAGAAAATGTGTTCACGATTAGTTAACTACATGAATGACAACAAATTGAAAAAAGTGACTGAGGCCGATATAGATGATTTAGCCCATATTATGTTAGCAGTTATGAGCAAAAGTGACTTTGACAACCTTATCAACCCTGGTGAAGAGGAGGAAGACAATCCTGAGTACCAACAAAAGAAAAATGATATTATGAGAGTGCTTATTGCGCTGGCTAAACTATCGAACGATCGAGGTTACGACTATTGTAGCAACAATGATATAGAGGGATTATCTGATAAAGCCAAACAAGAGGTTATTCTCAAAGAGCTTTACAATCGTGAGGTGTTGGCCATGGACGAAGGTAACTATAAAATACATGTAAGATTATTTAAAGAATGGTTATTAAGACAATGAAAAAAGAAAATCCTTTTGCAGATTATGGCACTATCGTTTCTGGTAGTCGATTCATCGGCCGGAAAAATGAGTTAATTCGACTGCGGCAACGTGTACTCCCTCGCGAAGGAGAAGGGGGAAACTTTGCAATAATGGGACTACCACGCATTGGCAAGTCGAGCCTAATGTGGCAGGGCGTGATGGCTCGTAAGCCAGAGTTGTTAGAACGGAATACTATACCGGTGTGGTATACGGCAAGCAAAGTTTGCGACACTTTCTTCTTTCTGCGTGGTGTGTGTAAAGAAATCATTGATAATGCCAGACAGATTGCTAATGAACAGTTGAGCAACTATCTATCCGATTTAAAAAAACAAATAGATGAAGCAGAAAACAAAGAAAAGGTCAAAGAAAAAATAGAGGAACTGATAAAAGAGTTAACCTATCAGAAGATAAAGGTCATTTTGCTTATTGACGAGTTTGATGCCGTTCAAAGCTACATGACTGGGGATGATTTTGGGTTTCTACGTACTATCTCTTACGAACCCAACAGGAAAATCTGTATTGTCACTACTTCCCGCAAAGCAATCAAAGACATTGAAGCTATAAACGGAGCTGTTTCCAATTTCTATGGTACATTCGATACCCTAAGACTGGGGCTTTACGACGAAGACAGTTTGGACGACTACTGGAATTGGGTGGCTGAGGGCCAACCACCTTTCTGTTTAAATAGCGACTATAAGCAAAATGCTGTCTACATGGTTGGGGCACATCCTTTCTTACTTGATTTCTACAACTATCATCACTGGCTTCAAACTGAAGAAAAAGGTATGGGAACTGGCGAAAAAGACTTTCAGATACAATTGAAAGACATTTTTGATACTATGCAGGGAACGCTTTCTAAAGAGAAACTTTTAGATGCTGCAATACAGCTTGTGGTAGGACCAGTAATGGATATTGCACCAAATAGCGATAATATACTGGAGGCCTACAATTTCATCGTGAGAACAGATGTTAATGAAAAGGCAAAACTCTTAGGCAATTACTATGGTGTTCGCTATAACGAAGGGTACGCTTATTCTTGTTTTTCGCCCTACCTTACCACTCTATTTGCATACCAACACTTATTTGACATTCCCTACTGGCCGGAATGGCAGAACACTGAAGTACGCGTACGTGGTGCTATTAAGAAATATGTAGAGTCTTTAGGAACTGACTGGGAACAAAAGTTATTGAACCGATTTTCCAATAATAAAAACTGGATGGATAATTACAAGGCACTAAAGACCTTACGCAGTCGGACATTGAAACGTTTTCCTAATGCATCCCCAAATATAATAGACTACACATTACCAGCAAACATGTTCAGTATGTTTATCGGTCCAGCATGGGGAGAATTTTTTGCTAACGTTTTTTTGGGTACAGGTGGCAATCGATCTGGCAACCGCGATGAGTGGAGGCGTAAGTTCCAATTTCTGGCAGAGGTACGCAATCCGCAGGCTCATAGCAATGGTCTGTTTGTTGATAAAGAAGAAATTAACCAAGCCAAATTATTTTGTAGAGAGATAACACAAACAATTAATTTCTGGGAGCAGAATTATCATACTCTTTGATTTGTTTCTCGGAACCCGATAAAAAAGTGAGACGATACTAGCCACCATTGAAGTGTCTAACAGTAAAAGATGGGTTTTTAGAGAGTACATTGCTGTGGTAGGGCAATCCTGTCTCCCCTTAACATCATTGGATGGCTGATCTTTAAGGTGAGGTCTCGTAAAGTTTGAAGTTTAAGACATATTGCCTCATGATTTCTAAGGAAACAAGAAACATCCAAATAATACATCATCATCTGCTGCATTGCGGTGATAAGGTTGGAGAAATACAATAATGGTGGCTCACAAAAGAAAAAAGGAGTGCCGACGATGGCACTCCTCAGTATTTCAATTACTCTTTGATGCGTTCCTTGATGTTCTTTACCTTCAACTTAAGTATCTCCCATAACACTCTAAAGACAAAATAAGGTTCATTCAGTATCATGGTACATCCTCCTCTATAACAGTGAATTTATTGAAACTGTAGAAAGCATCCTCGTTTTCTTCCAGCTCTTTCTCCTCCAGTTCATCAAGAGCGGATGTGATATCCTCTTCGGTCTGGACATCATTACCTGTCAGATTCTTCGGGCTAATGGACAAATTTTAGGCTATAATTCTTGTAAGGCCTATAATATTCTGTAAGTTGTAGCGTTCAAAGGTTATGAACAAAAAAAGTGCATACACTGCGGCAGCCCGATAACAAAGAAAAATGGCAAGGTGAACG
>ODAI010415665.1_pt1 | contig 10916 bp, 8 predicted proteins | sample 1539321 | NCBI WGS metagenome assembly ODAI01 (sample SAMN02144231, study PRJEB22623) | gut metagenome | biome: sheep rumen | host: Ovis aries | place: New Zealand | reverse complement strand
TTACCATCTCGTATGAGTTTGACCCCTGCGACTATCTGAAGGCCCAGGAGTTCCAGCAGAAGCGTGACAATGCCAATTTCAAAAAGAGCCGGCAGGATGACCTTGACAACATGAAGACGGGTATCTTTGGCTACAAAGGCCGGGTGCACTATCGCTGTGCACACCCTGTCAACACATGGATTGACGAATTGGCAGGACTGCCGAAGAATGAGTTCTTTAAAGCACTGTCTGAGCGTCTGGACAGGGAGATTCATCGTGGCTACCATCTCTATCCTTGCAACTACATTGCCTTGGATGAGCTGGAGGGTACCAGGAGCCATGCCGACCACTATACTCAGCAAGACCAAGAGCTCTTTGAACGGTATTTGCAGAGACAACTGGCAAAGATCAAGATAGACAACAGGGATGATGCTTTCCTTCGTGAGCGTATGCTGACGATGTATGCCAATCCGGTAAGAAACTATATGAAGGCACATGAATAAGGCGCTGCTCTATTGTGTGATGCTGCTGCTCATGGCTTGTGAAACAGACAGCTATGAGAAAGGTCAAGGCAGGTATTCGCTGATGCAGGCCGACCTGTCAGAACTGGCTGTTGACGCAGAAAAGCGGGCTGTTGCCTTCACGACCGACGATGGTGATGCCTATAGGATTGCCAACCCGTTCACGGCTCAGTGGATCAGTACGCCTGACACCACTTATCGTATGGCTATCTATTATAATAAGGTGGAAGGGCAACAGGCAGAGGTCGTCGGAGTCAACGCGGTGTCTACCCTGAAGCCGCGTGAGCATTGGAGAGTTCGGGAACAGCCCGATGACCCTGTCGGCATAGAGAGCGCCTGGATAGCAAAGAATGGCAAGTACATCAATCTTGGGCTGATGTTTAAGAGTGGGCGCATAGAAGATGAAGAAGGTCCTCATGTCATTGGCATCGTTCAGGATACTGTCCTTGTCAACACGGATCAGACGCGTACCGCCTATTATCGTCTTCTTCATGACCAGGGCGACACCCCTGAGTTCTACACTACGCGTCACTATGTCAGCATCCTGCTGCCTGAGGAACGTCCTGACTCCGTCCGTCTTTCCATGAATACTTATCAGGGAGTGATAGAACGGTTGTTCCCGCTATGATTTATAGGTGAAACCGCCTTTTTACTAAACAGAAAGCAGCTTCCGATAGCAACGGTGGCGGCGGTGCTGACGGTGCTCCAGATACTGCCACTGAGAAAGGACACTCTCGTTGGACTCCATCTGTGGGCCGGTCTCAGCATATTCGAAACGATAGCGCTGGAACCAGCGGATGAGGTCGTCGAAGATGAGAGCGTTGGCACCCTTGGCGCGGTACTCGGGCAGTACACCGATGAGCAAAAGGTCAACAATGGGTGTCTGATGCCACTTGAGAATTTTCAGCATGTGCCACCAGCCAAAGGGCAGGAAACGTCCGTCGCGTGTCTTCTGCATCGCACGTGAGAATGAAGGGAAGGTGATGCCGAAGCCTACCATCTTGTCACCGTCCATGACGGCTGTCACCAGATTGAGGTCGGCTATCCTGATATAGCTGTTGACAAGCTTGTCTATCTGGCGCTCGGAGAGCTGACTGAAACCGTAGAGGTCTTTGTAGGTGGCGTTGAGGAGGTTGAATACCTGACGTCCGTAGCCTCCGTCAATCAGTTCCTTGCGGGTGAATTTATGGACATGCAAGCCATAGCGCTTACGAACCATCTCCGTTATCTTGGAGAATTTCTCCGGCACTGTTTCCGGCACCTTCACCCGAAGTTCCACGTAGTCGTTGTCTTTCTCGAAACCGCCTATCTGCTCCATGTGCTGCGGATAATAGGGATAGTTGTAGTTGATGTACATGGTGGAGAGCTCGTCGAAGCCTTCCACCAGCATACCCTCCCGATCGGTGTCGATGAACCCCAATGGTCCGGCAATCTCTGTCATGCCCCGCTGGCGTCCCCATTCTTCGACGGCCTTCAGAAGCGCTGTGCTGACTTCCAGGTCGTCCACGAAATCGAACCATCCAAAACGCACCTGCTTGCGATTCCATCGTTCGTTGGCACGGTGGTTGATGATAGCGGCTGCGCGCCCCACCATCCTGCCATTGTTGAAGGCCATGAAATATTCTGATTCACAGCATTCAAACGAAGGATTCTTGTCACGGCTGAGGGTGGCCATTTCGTCATTGAACAGAAAGGGTACCACACAGTCGTTACCACGATAAAGGTCATAATAGAATTGGACAAACTGTACCAGTTCCTTACGATTAGTCACTGTCTTGATTTCAATGCTATTCATTGCGCAACTCACCCTTTTATGGTGCAAAAGTAAACTAAATATCGGAGATTACCAAATTTTAGTCTCGCAAACTGTCAATATAGTGGCATAATTGTCGATAAAACGGGTGGCGGGTCATCGTTGGACGGTCTCCAAGAATGATGAGTTTCATGCGGGCACGGGTGATGGCAACGTTCATGCGTCGCAAATCACGCAGGAAACCTATTTGCCCGTCATCGTTAGAGCGTACCAGGGAAATGACGATGACGTCGCGCTCCTGACCTTGGAAGCCGTCAACGGTATTGATGCTGATGAAACGGCGAAAAGGCTTGAAAAACTCCTGTTTCACCAATAGCCGTCGCAGCAGTTGTACTTGGGCGCGATAAGGTGATATGATGCCAACGTCGATGCGCTCGTCCAAAAGCCGTTGCTTACCAATACGGGTGAAGTAGTTTTGCAGGGCCAGCAGTGTGACTTCCGCTTCTGCCGGGTTGATACGGCCGTAGCTCTCGCCAATGTACTGTTCCCGGAAGGTGACTTCACTGTCGGGTGGCAGGTCAAACTGTGAGGTGTCTATCCAGGTGATGGGGGTGTCGAGGTCCAGGATGCTGCGGAATTTCACCTCTGGCGCACTCTCCACCTGTCCGTTGTAGAAATAGTTGGATGAAAAACGCATGATATCATCGTTCATGCGATATTGTATCTTCAGCAGTGTGACGGCCTCGGGGTGTTGCTCCACAATACGTTCCATGAGCGTTTTGCCTAAACCGGCCTTCAGGGCGGCTATGCTCTTGACGGTAGGGGGCAGCTGGCAGTGATCGCCGGCCAGGATGACGCGGCTGATGCGACGCATGGGTATCCAGCAGGCTGCTTCCAATGCTTGGGCAGCTTCGTCTATAAATAAGGTGCCGAATTTTTGCCCGTCTAATAGCCGGTTGGCTGATCCCACCAGCGTGGAGGCAATAACACGTGCTTCGCCAAAGAGTTCTGAGTTGATGCGGATTTCCAGTTCCGTAGCACGGCTTTTCAGACTCTCTAATCGCTGGTGGTACTTTTCGTCGCCGCGCTTACGGTGACTGCGCAAGTCGCGGATGGCCTTGCGCAACGCCCAGAGTTGGGGGTAGTCGGGATGCCCTTCGAAACGGCGCTCATAAGTGAAACTGAGCATCTTGTCGTTTACACGTGTGGGATTCCCTATTCGAAGCACATTAATACCACGATCGACCAGTTTTTCGGAAATCCAGTCTACAGCCATATTGCTTTGTGCGCATACCAGAACCTGCGATTCTCGCATCAGCGTCTCGCGGATGGCTTCTACTAATGTGGTGGTCTTGCCGGTTCCCGGGGGACCATGCACAATGGCTACGTCCTTGGCCCGGAGTACTTCGTTGACGGCTTGCTCTTGGGTAGGATTCAGGTAGGGGAAGTGCATAGGGCGGAAAGAGAAGGTCTCTGGCTTTTGGTGGCTGTAGAACAGGTCTCTCAAATACCCTAAGCGCCCTTTTCCGCGAATGACACGGTCGAGAGCTTCCATCATCAGACGATAGGAGGTCTCGTCGAATGACAGCTGTACCCCTATGCGGTCTTGCAGGTCGGTTATACGGGTATTCTCTGGCACCGTGACTACCATCCGGTCACCATCGACGTAGCTGACAGTCCCGGTGAAGCGGAAGTAAGTGATGCGATTCCTTTCAGAATCGACGGTTTCATCGGAAACTCTGAAAAACACAACAGGACGGCCGAACTCGAAATTGTGTTCAATGTCTTGGTCTGCAGTGCGGAAAACTTCAATGGCTAATTGGTTCAGTGAATTGTAGTAGCTCTTCCCTATGCGCAACGGCCACCAGGCATCGCCGCGCTTCACCTTACGGCCTATTCCGATGTGTTCAGTCATTTGGCGGAAGGCTTCTTTTTCCGTGTTATACTCCAACTGTAGCAGGAGCTTTTGCTGTTGGAGTGCCTGAATGGGCGAAGTCGGGGCTGTCATCGTCATTTCTTTCTTTTGTTAACTGCTAAACGATAGGTAGTGAGATACCGTTGATTTTCTGGTAAACGTCGAGGGCATAGACATCCGTCATTCCTGCTATGTAGTCAATCACTGCCATCAGCCGGGTCTCCAGGTCAGGGTCGCAGATGTCGTACTGCGAGGATACACGGTCGATAAGTTGCTGGGAATAGTAGCGGTCAGGATGCATCACAGCCTCAGTCATCTGCTCCATCAGTGTGGCCATGATTTTATAGCCGGACAATTCTACGTCCAACACAGGACGGCTGCGATAGATGCGTTCTACCGACAGCTTAGCACAATGGCGGTAAGCATCTCGTTGAGCAGGACTGATATGGTCGATTAGTGAGCCCTCCAGCGTGCCGTTAAGGATTTCGTCCTCATGGTCCACAAAAGCTTTCACGCATTCATTTTCGAGCTTCCCTATCACGCAAGCCCTCATATATACGACCTTCTCGTTGGGGTCTTGTAGCTCTTCGTCGGTGATGCGGCCTAGAATCTTTTGTCGGTTTTCTTCATCAAAAAAACCTAATAACAGATGTTGTGTCTCCTCATAGCTGAGAATTTTCAACTTGTGGGCGTCTTCTATGTCCATGATCTCGTAGCAGATGTCGTCTGCAGCTTCCACCAGATAGACTAACGGATGGCGGGCATAGCGTAATGGCTCCCCTTCACTGGAAAGGCGAATAATGCCCATTTCATCGGCAATTCTCTGATAATAGGACTGCTCGCTTTGAAAGAATCCGAATTTCTTTTTTCTTCCGGATGCAGAAGAGGCATACGGGTATTTTACTATGCTGGCCAAGGTGGAATAGGTCATTACGAATCCTCCTACCCTGCGCCCCTTGAATTGATGGGTAAGCAGGCGGAAGGCGTTCGCATTGCCTTCAAAGTGGGTGATGTCGTCCCAGAATGCCGATGAAACGGATGATTTTAGTCTGTTTCCTGCCCCCTCTGTAAAGAATGTCTGGATGGCTTTCTCGCCTGAATGTCCAAAAGGCGGGTTGCCCAGGTCGTGGGCCAGGCAGGCCGTTGATACAATCTGTCCAATCTGTTCAAAGAGGGTGGCTCGCAGTTCCGGTCTTTTTTCCGTGATGATACGTTGAGCGACGTCAGAACCCAGTGACATGCCTACGCTGGCCACTTCGAGAGAGTGGGTCAGTCGGTTGTGTACAAATACGCTGCCGGGTAGCGGAAACACCTGAGTCTTGTTCTGTAGCCGACGGAAAGGAGCGGAGAAAATAAGACGGTCATAGTCGCGCTTGAACTCTGTTCGATCGTCGTGCCGTTCCGTATGACGGTGCTCCTGTCCGAGTCGTTTGTTGGATATTAGTTGCTGCCAGTTCATCATAATGGCTGCAAAATTACAAAAAAAATTTGGTTGTTTGAAGAGAATTATGTACTTTTGCACATTATTTTAAAGAAGTTTAGAGATATGGTGAAAATTCAAGTCGTCAATCGCGGCCACCAGCCGTTGCCGGTGTATGCCACACTGCAGAGTGCAGGCATGGACCTCCGAGCCAATCTTGATGCATCCATTACGCTACATCCACTGGAACGGAGGCTGATTCCGACAGGACTCTATATTGCTCTGCCTGAAGGTTATGAAGTTCAGGTGAGACCACGCAGCGGATTGGCTTTGAAGTATGGTTTGACCGTGCTCAACACGCCGGGTACTATTGATGCCGATTATCGTGGTGAAATCGGCGTGGTGCTCATCAACTTGTCGCAGGAGGATTTTGTTGTTAACGATGGTGAGCGCATTGCTCAGATGGTTATAGCACGTTGTGAGCAAGGTGAGTTGGTTGACGTCGAGGTATTAGATGAGACGGAACGGGGTGCCGGAGGATACGGACACACGGGAGTTAAGTGAGATACGCAAGATACATATTCATCCTGATAGCAGTGCTTGCTCATACGGCTGCAACTGCGGGTGACGCCGATAAGAGTCGGCGTTACGATGCTTTTTTCCTGGATGCAATCTGCCAGCAGGAAAAAGGACACCACGATGCCGCCTTCGACTTGCTGAGGCATTGCGTTGAGATTGACTCCACCCGTTCTGAAGCCTATTATTATCTTGCACGCTACTATCGCTATCTGAAAAAAAAGGACGTAGCGCTATCCTATTCAAAAAAGGCTGTGGAATTGGAACCTGTCAATGAAACTTACTTGGAGACTCTGGCCACTGCTTATGTCGAACAGCGCCAGTATCGGGAGGCGATAGATGTGCTGGAGCGTCTCTATGCCGGTAACCGTGATCGTGAGGATGTCTTGGGAATGCTGGTGCAACTCTATGAACAGGAAGAAGATTATGATCATGCCATCGCTACCTTGTCGCGGCTGGAAGTCATGGAGGGCAAAAGCGAACGCTTGTCGTTTGCTAAGAGTCAGCTGTACACCAAAAAGGGTGATAAGAAATCGGCTATCAGTGAGATGAAGAATCTGGCCGACCAATATCCCAATGATGCAAATTATCGGTGTCTTTATGCCAATGCTCTTTATATGAATGGTCAGTCAAAGAAGGCGCTGGCAATCTATGACGAGATACTGAAACAGGAACCCGACAACCGTACTGCGAATATGGCTATGCTGTCACATTTTAACGAGGTGAACGACAGTGCTAAGGCCAATGAGTGGCTGGAGCGGATATTGCTGAGCAAGACGGCTACGACTGAAGATCGTGTGATGATGCTGAGGCAGGTGATAGGCGACAGTGAACGGAATGGAGGTGACTCTACGCGTGTTTTGCGCCTCTTCCGGGAGGTGTTGAAATTGCCGTATGCCAATGCTGACTTGGCCATCTTCTGTGCTACTTATATGAATCTGAAACACATGCCCAACGACAGTATCAGCCCAGTACTTGAACGTGCCTTGCAGCTGGAACCTGACAATGCGTCAGCCCGCTTGCAACTGGTCAGTTATGCCTGGCAGGCTGACGACAAAGAGCGTGTCATTGAACTTTGCCGTGAAGCTCGTCAGTTTAATCCCGATGAAATGGCCTTTTATTACTATCAGGGCATTGCCTATTATCAGAAAGAGAGATTGGATGATGCGCTGAATGCTTTCCAGAATGGCATCGGTGTTATTACGGATCACAGCGATCCTGCCATCGTTTCTGACTTCTATGCCGTGATGGGTGATATCCTGCATCAGAAGGGTAAGGAGCAGGAGGCTTTTGCTGCCTACGACTCATGCTTGCAGTGGAAAGACGACAATATCGGCTGTCTGAACAATTATGCTTACTATCTGAGCGAACTGGGCGAACAGCTTGATAAGGCGGAGCAAATGTCGTATCGCACCATCAAGGCCGAACCCAAGAATGCCACCTACCTTGACACTTATGCCTGGATACTCTTTATGCAAAAGCGGTATAGTGAGGCCAAGATATACATCGATCAGACATTGCAGTGCGACAGCGATACATCAGCAGTACTGCTCGAACATGCCGGCGACATCTATTATCATACCGGCGATGCAGAACGTGCTGTCGGCTATTGGCAACAAGCACTGGAACGTGCCTCTGAGAAATCGGAGATAAAAGACAATCGCAAGAAGATACTGACCCGGAAAATAAAACTAAAAAAATATCTGAAAGAATGAAGACAATTCGTATTTTCAAAGTAATCGCACTATCCCTTTTGGTGACCCTGGCTTCGTCGTGCGGAACCAGCCGTCGGACTGTGAAAGAAACACCTGCTCCCGTCACCAGCGAGACCTTACAACAACAGCAGTTCCTGCAGAAAGTGAATGACAATGCCCAGCACGCACGTTTTATTACGTCGAAGGTGAAGTTCTCCGTAGAGGTTGGCAACCAGCAGATGACGTTGACCGGCAATCTTAAGATGAAACGCGACGATGTCATCCGCCTGCAGCTGATGGCTTTCGGTTTCGTGGAGGCTGGTCGTCTGGAGTTCACCAAGGAGTATGTCCTCGTGATGGACCGTGTGAACAAACTTTATCTTAAAGTTCCCTATGCACAACTCGATTTCATGCGGAATGCCGGTCTTGACTTCAACGCCATTCAGGCCCTTTTCTGGAATGAACTGTTCCAGCCTGGCAAGGCCAAGATGACTGATGAACTGCTGAAGAATTATGATGCTAATATGGATGGAGACGATGCTGTCATCTCGATGGAAAGCGGTAAATTGTCATACCGTTGGCTGGCTGACAAGGTGTCCGCTCAGGTGAAGATGGCTAACATCATGTTCAAGGACAAATTCCGCGGTAACTATCAGCTGAACTGGGACTATGACGACTTCCGTACCAATGCACGCAAAAAGTTCCCTATGAATCATAAGATAGCATTTACCACTCCGGACAAGGAGGTGAAGTTTGGCATGATATTGAACTATATGGGTGCTGACGAGGATTGGGAACCCCGCACGGAAGTTTCTGCCAAGTATCGTCAGGTTACCGTTGACGAGATTCTGCGCCGTTTCATGTCTCTATAATTCCTCTGGATGAAGCGCTTAGTCATTGTTTTGTTCCTCATGGCTTTTGCCTTGGCGCCGTACGCTCAGCAGAAGCGTAGGGTGAAACCTGCTGCCAAGAAGACGGTGGTGGTAACTAAGAAAAAGACGACGAAGAAGAAGCTGTCTGCCCAGCAGCCTGCCAACTCTGTGCAGTCCTTGCAAAAACAACGCCAGCAGATTCAGAAGAAAATCAAAGAACAAGAGCGGCTGCTTGTCACCAAGGAGAATGATGTGCGCAAGCGCCTGCAGAATCTCATGCTTATCAACAGTGAGATAGAGGGCAAGCGTCGTACTATTGATACCATCAGACGCGACATATCCTCTCTCGATGTTGAGATAGAGATGTTGCTGACCCAGCTTGACGTGTTGCAAGAGCAGTTGGATGGTAATAAGCAAAATTACGTGAAGTCCATGCGCTATATGCACCGCAACCATTCTCTGCAGAGCCAGCTGATGTTTGTGTTCAGTGCCGAAAACTTGACACAGATGTATCGTCGGTTACGCTTCATGAGGGAGTACGCTTCCTATCAGCGTGTGCAAGGTGAGCGTGTGAAATCCAAGCAGGAAGAGGTGAACCGGAAATTCCAGGAGATTTCTGTGGCCCAAAGTCGTAAGCGCGACCTGTTGACGCGAGACGTGGCTGAGCAGCGCCAGCTGGAAAATAAACAGACTGAACAGAAGAATGTGGTCAGCACATTGCAGAAAGAGCAGAAGACCATTCAGAATGTGATTGCTCAGCAGAAAAAGAAAGATGCCGCTCTCAATGAGCAGATCGACCGTCTGATTGCTGAGGAGGTGGCGCGCCAGAAAGCCCGTGAAGCAGCAGAAGCCAAGCGGCGGGCCGAGGCTGAGGCCGCTAAGAAGCGTGCCGCTGAGTTGGCGCGAAGGAAAGCTGCTGCCGAGGCTGCAGCCCGTGAGAATGCCCGGCGCATTGCCGAGGCTAAGGCCAAAGAAGAGAAGGCTCGCCAGGAAGCCCTTGCCGCCAAGGACAGGAAAGCTCGTGAGGCAGCTGAGCGTAAGGCGCGAGAAGCTGAGGAGGCACGCCGTGCAGAGGAGCGCCGTGCAGAAGCTGAAGCCCGTGAACACGCTAAGGAAGTGGCATCGGCACGCCGTGATGCGGAGGAGGCTTTGAAGACTTCTTCTTCCGAAGATGTGCGTATTAGTGGTTCGTTTGAAAGCAACCGTGGACGTCTGCCCATTCCTATTACAGGGCCCTATCGTATTGTCAGCCATTTCGGTCAGTATCATGTGGAAGGCCTGAGCAATGTGACGCTCGACAACAAGGGTATCAATATTCGTGGTGAGTCAGGCTCTCAGGCCCGCAGCATCTTTGATGGCGAGGTGAGCACCGTGTTTAGCTACAGTGGTCTGATGGGTGTCATGGTGCGTCACGGAAGCTATATCTCTGTCTATTGCAACCTGCAGAGTGTCAGCGTCAAGCGTGGACAGAAAGTCAGCACTCGCCAGGTCCTTGGCAGGGTGGGCCGGGAAAACATACTCCATTTCCAGTTGCGCCGGGAAACTGCCAAACTGAATCCCGAGAGCTGGCTGGGCCGTTAACGGATGATGTCGACGTAAGTGTCTATTGCCTTCCTGATTTCTGACAGGCAAATGAACTCGTCGGCAGAATGGCTGCGGGACGACTCTCCCGGACCAAGTTTGAAAGAGGGAAAGGGCATCAGGGCTTGGTCGCTAAGCGTCGGTGAACCAAATGGTTTCATGCCGAGTTGCAGACAGCGCTGCACCAATGGGTGGCTATCGCTGATATGCGATGACGAAAGGCGGAACGAGCGGGCTTTCAATTCGCATTTTTTCATGTGCTTCTGGAGGAAAGCGAACAAAAATTCGTTCTGGTAGTATTCGTTGGTGCGCACGTCTATGACGAAATGGCACTCGTCGGGTACGACATTGTGCTGTGTTCCACTGTTTAGCATGGTGACAGTCATCTTCGTGTCGCCTAACAGCAGACTCGTCTTGCGGAACCGGTAGTCGCGCAGCCAGACAAGATCGTCCAGGGCTTCGTAGATGGCGTTAATACCTTCTTCACGTGCTGCATGGCCACTCTTGCCATGGGCTATTCCGTCAATGACCATCACGCCCTTCTCAGCGAGGGCAGGCTGTGGCTCTGTAGGCTGGCCCCGACTGGCTCCGTCAGTTCTGGGTAC
>ODAI014558745.1_pt1 | contig 10917 bp, 9 predicted proteins | sample 1539321 | NCBI WGS metagenome assembly ODAI01 (sample SAMN02144231, study PRJEB22623) | gut metagenome | biome: sheep rumen | host: Ovis aries | place: New Zealand | reverse complement strand
TGGCGGAATGTCGGCCCTTTCAGGTCAAAGGAAACCGCCAGATACTCCGGAGCGTAGTCCTGGACAACTTTCATAAACATGGAAAGAAAGCCGAAAACGGCATTGATAAAAACCCCCTGTTAATTTGAAAGGGCAGGGAGTGCATGAAACGCCCGATGCATCAGGCTGTTGCCATCTAAAATGACAAATCGTTTATTCTCTGACATAAGAATACAAAACCTCCCGTAAGACGGATCAATTCAGCTTTCACAGAGTCATCATAACATAAAGGAAGTGAAAAGACAATTCCCACAGAATCTGTTCAAAAATTCAGGAGTCTGTGGTATACTTGAACTGCAATATACTGTTTTATCCGCACCGGGAGGACGCCTCCGGTTACGGATGGATCCTGTATTCAGGGAGGACAGACTGTCGATGAAAAAGAATCTGATCATTTTGCTGCTGTTTCTTCTTCTTGTCCCGTTTTCAGCCTGTTCCGACGGGGGATACGGAGGATATCAGAGTGGGGACTATCTGGCCCGGCAATATTCCGGACCTTTTGCTGTCGTCTGTACAAAAAGCATCACGGTTCGGGATCAGCCCTCCTACAACGGGAGAAAGGTGACCACTGCCTCAAACGGCGATTTCCTCACCGTTGTGGACCGGTCCGGTGACTGGACCTGCATCCTTTGCCAGAAGGACGGAAAAGAGTATACCGGATGGGTACTGACCCGCTATATTGTCATCCAGCCCATGACCATCACACTGCTCTCCTCCAACATTCCCGCTTACTGCGCGCCGGACCGCTCCTCCAAACAGGTCGGTTCTCTGGCCAGACAGACCGAGCTGACGGTTCTTGGAACCTGGGGGGATTTTTACATCGTCAGTCTGCGCAATGCCTCGGCATTTATCGCCATGGACGCAGACCTGATCACCTCGGATGAATTGTATCTTTCGCTCTATACCGCCTCCGGAGTTGCACGCACGCTCCGAAATACGCAGATGCACAGTGGTCCCGGTGATGACTGGAAAACCGTTGCGACTGTACCGGCAGGGACTGAAATCCATTGCGGCACCCTCCGGGATGACTGGCTTCTCGTCTTATATAACGGCATTCCCGGCTTTGTCCCCTTCGAGGATGTCCAGATTGTCCGGACGGATGACGGAAACGGCTGAAAACCTGTCCCTGACCCGGGCTTGGCAAAAACTTGACATCTTCAGCCCGCACGAGTATACTCTGCGTGTCTGATTGAGAAGAATAAATGAAAGGAGTCCCTGTTCTTTTCTGCCGGTGCAGGAAAGGATTATCTCCAATATGGGTAAAAAGATAACTCAGTACTGGACTATGGATCGTATAAAAAAGGTCACTCAGTATTGGACGCTGTTGCTTTTCTGGCCTCTGTTCGGCATGATATTCGGGTATCTGGAGCGCTACCGCAATGTCCAGGATTACATCGTGTCCTATTGCCGGATGGATGATTTTATTCCCTTTAATGAATGGTTCATTTTCCCGTACATGTTCTGGTTCGTCTATCTGATCGGGATGCTCGCATACCTGTTTTTCTGTGACAAAGAGAATTTCCGCCGCATGATGAAATACATCATCATCGCCAACTCTTTCACCCTGATCATCTTCATTCTGTTTCCGACGGTTCAGAATCTCCGGCCTGCCGTGTTTCCGCGGGACAACCTGCTGACCCGGTTTATCGGCCAGTTCTATTTATTTGATACCAATACGAATGTCGCGCCTTCCCTGCATGTCATTGATTCCATGGCCGTCATGACCGCGGCACTGAACTGCAAACGGTTCAGTTCGTTTAAATGGAAAGCTGCCTTTATTATCGTGGGTCTTCTGATCTGCGTGTCAACCGTGTTCCTCAAGCAGCATTCCGTCATTGATATTTTTGTTGCTCTCCCGATCTGTTTCCTGGCTGACCATCTGGTCTACGGGGAACCGGCTTTCAGCAAGAGAAGGGTAGAAGTGTGAACCCGGACAGCCTACAGGCTGTCTTTTTTTGTTTCCGAAGCAAAAAAACAGGAAAACAGGGTTTACAAACGCTGCACAAGCTTGTATACTAGTATACAAGCTATTAATCAATCAGGAGGACTTGCACCGATGAAAATGACTTTCAGATGGTATGGCAGCAACAGCGATACCGTAACCCTTAAACAGATCCGGCAGATTCCCGGCATGAGCGGGCTGATGGGCTTCCTCGATTATAAACCCGCAGGCGAGGTATGGACCGAGGAGGAGATCAAGGCCTATATTGATGAGGTCCATGCCGCCGGCCTTGAGTGTGAGGTCATCGAGAGCGTCAATGTCCATGAGGACATCAAGCTGGGTCTCCCGACCCGTGATCAGTACATTGAAAACTATCGGATCACGATCCGGAATCTGGCCAAATATGGCGTGAAGGTAATTGTCTACAATTTCATGCCCGTTCTTGACTGGCTGCGCACGGACCTTGCACGGATCATTCCGGAGGATGGATCCAACAGCCTTTATTTCGACGAGGCCGAGCTGGGGGAGATGTCCCCGATGGACATCGTCCGCAAGACAGCCGCCGACTCCAACGGTTTCAGCCTGCCGGGCTGGGAGCCGGAGCGTCTGGCCGACCTTGAGCGGGTGATGGAGCTGTACAAGTCAGTCGATCAGGAAAAGCTCCTTGAAAACTACAAGTATTTCCTCGAGGGAATTATTCCCACCTGTGAGGAAGTCGGCATTAAAATGGCCTGTCATCCGGACGATCCCGGCTGGCCGATCTTCGGTCTCCCGCGTCTGGCACACGATCAGGCAGGCTTTGACCGGATCGTCAAGCTGGTGGACAGCCCCGCCAACGGCATCTGCCTGTGCACCGGATCCCTTGGCAGCAATGTGGCCAACGATATTCCGGCCATTATCCGGCATTTCGGTGAAATGGACCGGATTCCGTGTCTGCATGTACGCAACATCAAGCACCTGGGGAATGACCGGAAATTCCGCGAGAGCGCGCATCTTTCCTCGGATGGTGATCTGGACATGTATGAAATCATGCTGGCCGTGTATGACACCTGTCCGGATGCCTATATCCGTCCTGACCACGGCAGAATGATCTGGGATGAGGTCGGCCGTCCGGGCTATGGCCTTTATGACCGCGCTTTGGGTGCCACCTATCTGAACGGACTCTGGGAAGCCATCGTCAAGAACCATAAAAAGTAATATAGCGGAGGTTCCAATATGAAAGTTGCACTGAATGCCCTCAAAGACCGGGAGGGATGGGGAAAAGCAGGCGTTGCCCTTCCTGAATTTGATGTTGCCGCAATGACCGAGGCAACCCGGGCCAATCCGATCTGGCTTCACTTTGGCGGCGGCAATATTTTCCGTGCGTTTATCGCCGCTCTTCAGCAGAAGCTGCTGAATCAGGGACTCTCCGATCGCGGCATCATCGCCGCGGATACGTTCGATGTGGATAATATCCGTCTGATTTACGGCGGCTATGACAATCTCACCATGAACGTGACGCTTAATGCCGATGCCACCATCGACAAGGAAATCATTGCCTCCGTTGCCGAGGCGCTGGTGGCTCAGCCTTCCGAAAAAGCGGACTATGCCCGTCTCATTGAGATTGTCCGGAATCCCTCTCTTCAGATGATTTCCTTCACCATCACGGAAAAGGGATATGCCCTTCGCGGAATGGACGGGGACTACTCGCCGGTTGTCAAGGCCGACATCGAAAACGGCCCCTCCGGTGCCCATCATGCCATGAGCATCGTCTGCGCGCTCCTTTATGAGCGGTTCATGGCAGGGAAGAGCAAGATCGCCGTCGTCAGCATGGACAACTGCTCCCATAACGGCGAAAAGCTGCGCGGCAGCATTCTGGAAATTGCCCGTCTGTGGCATGAAAAAGGCTTTGTGACGACGGATTTCGTCGCCTGGCTTTCCGATGAAAGCAGCGTCTCCTTTCCCTGGAGCATGATCGACAAAATTACGCCCCGTCCGGCCCCGGCTGTTCAGGAGATGCTGACCAAGGCCGGTATTGAGGGAATGGAGCCCGTTGTCACGCCCCGCGGAACGTATCTGGCCCCCTTTGTCAACGCCGAGCGCCCGCAGTATCTGGTCATTGAGGATCGTTTCCCCAACGGACGTCCGCCCCTTGAGAAGGCCGGCGTTTACCTGACCGACCGGGATACGGTCAACAAGACCGAACGGATGAAAGTCACCACCTGCCTCAACCCGCTTCATACAGCACTTGCTGTCTACGGATGCGTTCTTGGCTATAACCTCATCTGCGATGAAATGAAGGACCCGGATCTGACCGCCCTCATCCGCCGCCTCGGCTATGTGGAAGGTCTCCCGGTGGTCACCGATCCCGGAATCATCAGCCCGAAAGCGTTTATTGATGAGGTCGTCAACCAGCGCCTTCCCAATCCCTTTATGCCGGATACGCCGCAGCGTATTGCGACAGACACCTCCCAGAAGGTGGGCATCCGTTTTGGCGAGACCATCAAGGCATACCTAGCCAGCGGCCGCGATATTCACAGCCTTGTGGCGCTGCCTCTGGCGCTGGCCGGCTGGCTTCGCTATCTGATGGCCGTCGATGACCAGGGAAATGCCATCACGCTTTCCTCTGATCCGATGCTTGACACCCTCCGCGAAAAGCTCGCGGGCATCCGTTTCGGAGAGCCGGAGTCCATTGGCGATCATCTGAAAGAGATCCTCTCCAATTCCGTCATCTTCGGCACAGATCTCTATGCCGCCGGCCTTGGCGATACCATTGAGAAAATGTTTGCCGAGGAAATCAAAGGCCCCGGGGCGGTCAGGGAAACCCTCAAGCGCCGCCTGGCATAAAGTCCACAAAATTCCCGATTTAAAAGGCCTGTCCGCATGGCAGGTCTTTTAAATCCATTAACGGAAATCTCGGAGGAAACATGACTGATCCACGAAAACCCGGAGAAAGCCAGAAAGCCTATGCAGCCCGGATTATCCGGGAACGCATCCTTTCCATGGACCTGGAACCTGGAAGGATGATCTCGGAAAATGAACTTTCCCAGTTCCTTGGCATCTCCAGGACCCCTGTCAGAGAGGCGCTCCACGATCTGACGAGAACACAGATCATCGAGATCATGCCTCAGCGCGGATGCCGTGTTGCTTTCATCGACTACCACCGAATTGAAGAAGCCCGTTTTACCCGCCAGACACTGGAGACCGCCATTTTGCCAAAAGTCTGCCAGAAGCTGACACCCGAATCGTGCCAGATACTCCGCCAGATCCTGGATGAACAGGATCAGGTGCTGGGTGAGAGTGACGAAAACGGCGCTTCCTTCATGCGCCTTGACAATCTCTTCCATGCCACACTGTTTGAAATCGCGGATATGTCCACTACGCATCAGTGGATGGCCGAGATGCAGATTCATTTTGACCGCGTCCGCCAGATTGCCCTGACCATCGGAAAAGGTGCAGATATCGTAAAAGATCATCGTGCCATTCTGGATGCGCTTGAAAAAGGGGATACCGATCTCGCACAGCAGCTGATGACCCGGCATCTATCCGCCGTGACGGTTGACATGGATGCCGTCAAATGTGCCTATCCTCAATATGTCATCCAGAACATATTGCCGTAAGATCCGACAAAAACAGGATAGAAAAACATTGTTATTTCCCGAACTGAACAGTTTTTTCTCTGTATTCATGAGTGATGTCCCTTTATACTGGTCATGGTTTCACCAATAAAATATGGGAGGTTTTCTCATGAAAAAGGTTGCTGTTCTCGTTCTTTCTCTGGTTCTGCTCTGTGCCGCTGTTTCTGTCCTGGCTGAGGTCAAACTGGGTCAGGTTGATTTTGCCGCGCACGGAAACAAGTGTTTTGCCGTCATTACTGCCGCTGTAGAGGACGACAAGATCGTTGCTGCCTATATCGACGAATTCCAGGTATTGAGCAAGGATGAGGCCCAGGGCGTTCCGAACACCGAGACGGTTTTCGCCGATCTCTATGCCGACGGAAAGGTTCTCGCTTCCAAGCGCGTCAATAATGCCCTTTATTCTTCCATGCTCAAGAACAAAGCAAAGGCAACCATGGAAATTGCCGCCAACTATGATGTCATCGAAGCGTTTGCAGCCGGCAAGACCATTGCTGAGCTTGAAGCCGCCATCGACGGCAAGACCAAGGAAGAGATGGTCGACGCCGTTTCCGGCGCAACGCTCCAGGATACCCTCGGTTATCTGCAGGGAATCCTTGCCGCTGCCAAAGCTGCTCAGTAAAGCGCCTCTGTTCAGCACTCCGCCCAAGGGCGGAGTGTTTTTGCATTCCGCCGGACTTTTCAAAAATGGCTTTTTGGCATATAATAGCACCTGACAAATGAGCCGGGAGGAAAGGAATGTACTGTCAGGTAATTGTCGATATCGTTCATGAAAATGTAGACAGGGTTTTTGTTTACCGCGTTCCGGAAGGCATGACGCTGGAGGTCGGAATGCGGATTCATGTTCCTTTTGGAAACAGGAAAAATGTCGAGGGACTTGTGATTGAACTGACCGAAACCTGTGATCTTCCGGAAAGCCGTATAAAAGAAGTACATGAGGTGCTGGAGGAATATCCCGCCGTTCTGCCTGAACTGATCCGTGTGGCCCAATACATTAAAGCCCACAGCTTCTGCACGCTGAGTCAGGCTCTTCGGCTCATGTATCCGGCACAGATGCGCGGACAGCGGGTCCGCGAAAAAAAGCAGCAGGCCATACGGCTGCTGCTCACCGACGACGACGCCTTTGCCGCGGCGCTTGAAAAGCAGAAGCGGGCACCGCGCCGCCTTGCCATTCTGAACGCGCTCCGGCAGGCGGAAGGGCAGGAAATGCTCGTCTCTGTTCTGTGTCAGCAGGTTGGCAGCGGCAGGGATGCCATCCGCAGCCTTGAGCAGGACCATGCCGTTGAGGTGTATGAGCAGGAAATCCAGCGCAAGCCCTATTCAGTCCTTCTGGCGCATTCCGACAAGGACCCGGTGCTCACTGACCAGCAGAATTCCGTGCTGCGTCAAATATTGCCGGCTATTGAGAAAGGGGAAGGACAGTTCCTGCTGTACGGCGTCACCGGTTCCGGAAAGACCGAAGTGTTTATCCGTGCCGTCCGTCATACCGCCAGCCTGGGAAAGACGGCCATCGTTCTCGTGCCGGAAATCGCCCTCACGCCTCAGATGGTTTCCTGGTTTCGCTCCCGCTTCGGAGAGGATGCGGCCGTCCTTCACTCCCGCCTTTCCTCCGGTGAACGCTTTGATGAATGGCGGCGGATCCGGCGGGGAGAGGGTCATGTGGGGATCGGCGCCCGGTCCGCCATTTTCGCGCCGCTTTCCAATATCGGCCTGATTATCATCGATGAGGAACATGAACAGAGTTACAGTTCAGACCATACGCCCCAGTATGATGCACGGGTGATCGGGCGGCAGCGGTGTCTTCTCAGCCATGCCGTTCTCCTTCTGGCCAGTGCAACCCCGAGTATGCGTTCCTTTGCCATGGCCGGCCGGGGGGATTACGGCCTGCTGGAAATGCCGCAGCGTGTCCACGGCCGTTCGCTTCCGGATGTCCACATCATCGACATGCGGCGGGAACTGAGCATGGGGAACAAGACCGTTTTCTCCGGTCAGCTTCTGACCGGGCTGACGCACTGCATTGAAAGGGGCAAGCAGGCCATTTTGTTTGTCAACCGGCGCGGCTTTGCCACCTTCGTCTCCTGCCGCAGCTGCGGCTATGTGGTTCACTGTGAGCACTGTGATGTCAGCATGACCTACCACAGCGTCGGAAATACGCTGCGCTGTCATTATTGCGGCCAGGAACAGGCCGTTCCTGAGGTCTGTCCAAAATGCGGCAGCACCCATATCAAATACTTCGGAATCGGTACGCAGCGGGTGGAAGAGGAGGTTCACAAGCTCTTCCCGTCCGTTTCGACGCTGCGAATGGACAATGACACGACGCAGCAGAAAGACGCGCACGCGATCCTCCTTGAACGTTTCAGGCGTCATGAGGCCCAGGTGCTCATCGGCACGCAGATGATTGCAAAAGGTCTGGATTTCCCGGATGTCACCATGGTGGGCATTGTGGCCGCAGATGCCATGCTGAATCTGCCGGATTACCGGGCGGCTGAACGGACGTTCCAGCTGCTGACACAGGTGGCCGGCAGGGCAGGGCGCGCAGAGGACAAAGGCGATGTTTATCTGCAGACCTATGCACCGGATCATTATGCCATCCAGACGGCCAGCCGTCAGGATTACCGGGCTTTCTTTGAGGCGGAGATGGCCAGGCGCCGTCAGACCAAATATCCGCCGTTTACCCTCATCGTGCGCAACGTCTATGAATCGCTGGATGAGAATAAAGTCCACGTAACCGCGCAGTCCGGGTTCGATCTCATTCAGACCTTCTTTGAGCGGCGGGCTTATCTGCAGAAATACATCGTCTATCTTCGCGTCATGCCATGTCCCATCTACCGGATACAGGATAAATACCGCTGGGAGATCCTGATGAGCATCATCGACCAGCCTGTCTGCGAGGAAGCAGTCGGCAAAATGAGCGAAATTGCCGGCATTCCCACCGAGGGCGTTGCCTCGGTCTGTCAGATCAATCCATCCGGGCTGATGTAATATCCCAGGGGGTTTCTCTCATGCCAGAAGACAAATTTCGCGTTCTTCTTGTCTCTGTCGGGAGCTTCGGTCAGCGGTATCTCACCGAACTGACCGCAGGCAGCTATGATGCGGCACTGGTCGGCATCGTCGATGTTGTCCCGCACCTCGAGGAAAAATACCCGGTCATTTTCCAGTTCCAAATCCCGGTATTCCCGACAATGGAGGCGTTCTATGCCCAAAATGCCGCCGATCTGGTCATTATCTGTTCGCCCATTCATCTGCATACCGGGATGATCCTGTGCGCGCTTGACCACGGATCGAATGTCCTCTGTGAAAAGCCGCTGTGCGCAGACCCGGCAGAAACCCGGCAGCTGGAACAGGCGGCTGCTCAGAAAAATCTGATTCTGTCTGTGGGCTGGCAGCTCAATTATGACCGGACCGTGCAGAAAATCAAGCAGATGATTCTCTCCGGCGCATTCGGACCAGTGCTCAGCGGCAAATGCCTCCATGGGATGCGGCGGGGCCGGAACTATTACAGCCGGAACAACTGGTCCGGTCATCTTTTTGTCCATGGGAAACCCGTGATGGACAGTCCCTTCATGAACGGCTGTGCGCACACCTTTCAAATGATGACCTACCTGCTGGGGAAAACCATAACAGAGGCCGAGGATATCGTCCGGGTGGAAGGGGAACTGTACCGGGCAAACCCGGCCCTTGAGAATTATGACATTGCGGCGCTTCGCTGTTTTACCCGGGAAAATGTCCCGCTTCTTTATCTGACCTGTCACGCCATGCGAGAGGAAAACCTGGGCCGGTTCGCCGAAATGGAATTCGAGGCGGGCACGCTCATCTGGGAGGAAGGACTGAACTATCGGTTTGTTTACCGGGACGGACGGGAGCCACTTGATTTCGGTCCGGACAGCAGTCCCCGTTTCCAGAAGCTGCACGACATTCTGGCCTGTATGAGAGGTCAGCGTGACCTTCCGCTCTCACTGCCGCATACCGGACTGCCGCATTTGCACGCCGTTCTTCTTGCGCAGTCTTTGCCCGTTCAGGATATCCCCGCAGACCGAATCGACATTCTTGAGGAGAAGGGTGATCGTTTCTGCTGCCCGAAGAATCTGGAGTCCGTTTTGAGAGAAGCCTATGCAAGAAATGCGCTTCCCATGGAAATCGGGCTCTCTCTGGTGAGGTGAAAGCATGAGAGGGGAGCAGGGCCAGGCCGGATACTGGATACCCGGTGCGGTTTCCGTCACTTTCCGGGATATGCACCTGGGCGCAGATGAAGTTCTTGAACTGATGGGTGAAACCGGCCTTGAGACCATCGAATGGAGCGAGAACGTTCACCTCATGGAAAACGATCCCGCCGCCGCAAGGGACCTGCGAAACCGGTCCCGCCGTGCCGGGATCTCCATCGCCGCCTATGGCTCCTATTATCGCCTTGGCACGCAGGCAGATCCCGAAAAAGCCTTTTGCTGCACACTCCGAAACGCGGCCGCGCTTGAGGCACCGGTGGTTCGAATCTGGGCAGGTACGGAGGGCTCCGGAAACGTCAGCGACGCAGACTTTCTGCGCCTGTGCCGGGAGGCACAGGTATTGGCCGGAATGGCCGCGCGGGAGGGGATTCGTCTGGCCTTTGAATGGCATAAAGACACGCTGACCGATACCAACTCGTCCGCCTTTCGGCTGCTTTCGGAAATTGACCACCCGAACATTTTCTGCCTCTGGCAGCCCACTGCCGCGCTTACACCATCCGAGCGGGCCTTCGGCCTGCGTGAACTGCACCGAAACCAGCGCCTCATTAACTGCCATGTCTATTCCTGGCCGGGAAACACCCGGTCCACCCTGAACGCAGCAGAGTGGCAGTATTATCTGGACGCCGCGGGACCATTGACGGAGCCGCACGCGCTCCTTCTGGAATTTGTCCGGGATGATCTGCCAGACCAGTTCCGGCGGGATGCGGCCATCCTGAAAGCCCTGATTCATGCACAGAGATAGGCCAATTCCTGCATCACGTCAGAGTCAGGAATTGGACCTGCGGTTTGCCAGGCAAACTTCTGGTCGCTTTTGCTTTTAAACCGCCAGTCTGTTTGACTTTGTGGCATTATCAGGTACAATAGCTGCTATAATTTTTATCCCTAACCGGAAAGAAAACGGAGGTCTTTCATGAAAATCGGTTTTATCGGCCTTGGGAACATGGGCTCAGCCATTCTCAACGGCATCCTTCAAAAGAATCTGGTGATACCCGATGATATTTATGTATCCCGGAAGCATCCAGAGAATGCAACAAGCTATGCCAGCCAGGGCGTTCATGTGTTTCGTTCAAACATCGACGTGGCAAAGGCCGCGGATATCCTT
>ODAI012749497.1_pt1 | contig 10917 bp, 8 predicted proteins | sample 1539321 | NCBI WGS metagenome assembly ODAI01 (sample SAMN02144231, study PRJEB22623) | gut metagenome | biome: sheep rumen | host: Ovis aries | place: New Zealand | reverse complement strand
TTCTCGATACCATTGAGGAAAAGCCCGACACTATTATTCTCGACCCGCCCCGTGACGGAACCCACCCCAAGGCTCTGCCCCGGTTCCTACCCTACGGCGTGGAGAACATTCTCTACATATCCTGTAAGCCGACAAGCCTTGCGCGTGACCTGCCCTCATTCATTGCTGCCGGTTACAGGCCTGTCAGAGGCATCTGCGTGGATCAGTTCCCATGGACCAGCAGTGTCGAGACCCTTGTTTTAGTATCAAAAATAAGTAGGGGATAATTCAGCAGTCTTCTGTCTGCACTCAGTTCCGGGTCACCTCTGGGTCAGTTCCGGGTCAGCTCTGCGGAGAAAATAATGTTTTGCGGAATTGACAAACCGGTTTGTGTTTCGTATTATAAGAATTCCTGAAATTTTATTTTCACCACTGCGGTATCTGCAGAAAGCTGTAAATGTGCCGCAGAAATAAACTGGGAGGAAAAAAATGAAAAAGACACTGAGTATCTTACTCGCATTAGTTCTTGCAATGGGCCTTCTCGCAGGATGCGACGGCGGCGGTAAAAAAACGGAAAATAATGGCGATGATATCGCACCCAATTCCGTTACAGCTGAGGCTCAGGGTGAACAGCCCGGCGATGACGATTTTCTGCCTGCTGACCAAGTAAAGGTCGGATTCATCACACTGCATGATGAGAACTCCACCTATGACCTCAACTTCATCAATGCTGCAAAGGCTGCATGCGAGAATCTCGGCATCAGCGAAGACAATTATCTCATCCGCACCAACATCCCTGAGGGTCAGGAGTGCTATGACACCGCATGTGATCTGGCTGATGCAGGCTGCAATATCATCTTTGCAGATTCTTTCGGCCATGAAGATTTCATGATCCAGGCCGCAAAGGAATTCCCTGATGTCCAGTTCTGCCACGCCACAGGTACAAAGGCTCACACTGAGGGACTTCCCAACTATCACAACGCATTTGCTTCCATCTATGAAGGCCGTTATCTTGCAGGCGTTGCTGCAGGCATGAAGCTCAATGAGATGATCGAGAACGGCGACATCAAGGAAGACGAAGCAAAGATCGGTTATGTCGGTGCATTCACATATGCAGAGGTTATCTCCGGTTACACATCCTTCTTCCTCGGCGCACGCTCCATCTGCCCTTCCGCAACCATGGAAGTTACTTTCACAGGTTCCTGGTATGATGAGACTGCCGAAAAAGAAGGCGCCAATACTCTGATCCATGACGGCTGTGTCCTGATCAGCCAGCATGCCGATTCCATGGGCGCTCCCACTGCATGTGAGACAGCAGGCGTCCCCAACGTTTCCTACAACGGCTCCACAGTATCTGCATGCCCCAATACCTTCATTGTTTCTTCCAGGATCGACTGGACACCTTACTATGAGTATGCAATCTCTGCAGTCGCTGCAGGCGAAGAAATCGATGTAGACTATACCGGCACTATCAGCACCGAGTCTGTTGTCCTCACAGAGGTCAATGAGCAGGCAGCTGCACCGGGAACTGCCGAGAAGATCGCGGAAGTCAGACAGCAGCTCATCGACGAGCAGGTTTATGTTTTCGACACTTCCAAGTTCACAGTTGACGGCAAGACTCTTGATTCCTACATGGCAGATGTTGATACCGACGCCAACTTCGAAGGCGATACCGAAGTCATATCTGACGGCTATTTCCACGAGTCTGAGTACCGCAGCGCTCCTTATTTCGACCTGCGGATCGATGGTATCACTCTGAAAGACGAGAAGTTCTGATGAACTGATTTTGTGATTTTGTGCACTGCCGTAAGCTTTCAGCGAACGTCAGATTTATGACTGCACAATTGTAAACAAACGATCCGGGCTGTCACATGAGCAACATGTGGCAGCCCTTCTTGCATCATTCTGACTGTACAGGCTTTATTGTAGATACAGAAACTTGTTCAATCAGCCTAATGCGTATTTTTATCTTCTGTGATAAATTATTAATGTAATTTTTTTAACTTCTGAATCCGGCGGAGGAACTGCTTTGGATAACACTACACCCGCTGTCGCCCTGCGCGGCATTACCAAGACTTTCGGCACTGTTGTGGCTAATCATCACGTAGATCTGGATATACGGAAAGGAGAGATCCTTGCCCTTCTGGGAGAAAACGGAAGCGGAAAGACCACCCTCATGAATATGCTGTCCGGAATCTATTATCCTGACGAGGGACAGATTTTCATCAACGGAGAGGAAGTCACGATACAGTCACCCAGAGATGCCTTCCGCTACGGAATCGGTATGATCCATCAGCACTTCAAGCTGGTAGATGTCTTCACAGCGACGGAGAATATCATTCTCGGTCTGGAGGAAAAGGGACGCCTGGACCGTGCTGCTGCATCCAGAAAGATCCGGGAGATCTGTGATCTGTACGGCTTTTCCATCGATCCCGACCGCAAGATCTATCAGATGTCGGTCTCGCAGAAACAGACAGTAGAGATCGTAAAGGCTCTTTACAGGGGAGCTGATATCCTGATCCTGGATGAACCTACCGCTGTCCTGACTCCCCAGGAGACAGAAAAGCTTTTTGCCGTGCTCCGGAATATGCGTGCCGACGGCAAGGCCATTATCATCATTACCCATAAACTCCATGAAGTACAGGCGCTCTCTGACAGAGTTGCTGTCCTCCGCAAGGGGGCCTATATCGGTGAGATGATGACCAGGGACACCAATCCACAGGAAATGACCAATATGATGGTAGGCCATCAGGTCTCACTCAACATCCGCAGGCCTGACCCCGTGGATCCAAAGCCCCGCATTGAGATCAAGGGCCTTACGGTCACTTCTCCGGAAGGAGTGCTCAAGCTGGACCACATTTATTTTGATATCCGCGGCGGCGAGATACTCGGCATTGCGGGTATTTCCGGAAGCGGACAGAAGGAGCTGCTCGAGGCCATTGCAGGACTGCAGCGCGTGGAGTCAGGTCAGATCCTCTACCTGCATGATGACGGCAGAAAAGAGGAACTGGTCGGCAGAGATCCCCTGGAGATCCAGAAGCTGGGTGTTGCTCTTTCTTTCGTGCCTGAAGATCGTCTGGGTATGGGTCTTGTCGGCAACATGGATCTGTCAGAAAATATGATGCTGCGCTCCTTCCGCGCAGGCCATTCCGTTTTCACGGACCGCAAACATCCCCATGAACTGGCGGAAAAAGTTGTCGAGGAACTCGAAGTAAACACACCCGGTGTCTCCACGCCTGTCCGACGTCTGTCAGGCGGCAATGTTCAGAAAGTCCTTGTCGGCAGAGAGATCGCATCTTCACCCAAGGTACTTCTGACTGCCTATGCAGTACGAGGACTGGATATCAATTCTTCCTATACGATCTATGATCTTCTCAACCAGCAGAAAGAGGCCGGTGTGGCAGTTGTCTATGTCGGTGAAGATCTCGATGTGCTCCTGGAGCTGGCAGACCGGATCGTCGTTCTCTGCGGCGGACGAGTCAGCGGAATCCTGGACGGCCGCACAGCTGATAAAAATGAAGTCGGCATGATGATGACTGAGCTGGGAGGCTCCGAGAGAATCAAAGCGAAGGAAAGAGAAGAGTAAATGCGTATTTCCCGTTGACCTGCCTGTGCACCGGAGTGCTCCGGCATGTCGGGAAGAGTAAAAAGTACGCCGGATCAGCACGCCTTGCTGCCGCTGAACTGTTTCGGAAGGAGAAGGACTTGCATAACAAACCGAAAGAAGCACTTATACATATGTCAAAGCGCAAAGCGCTCACCTGGTATCAGGCCTGGGGAATCCGCCTGATCGCCATCGTGGCCGCTCTGGTCGTCTGCGCTGTCATCACGTCCCTCACGACTGGACTGAATCCGATCGAGGTCTATGCGACTATGTTCGCGGGAGCCTTCGGCACGACCAGGCGTATGTGGATCCTGGGCAAAGAGGTGGCAATTCTGCTCTGTATCTCACTGGCTCTTACGCCTGCTTTCCGCATGCGTTTCTGGAATCTGGGCGGCGAAGGTCAGATCCTGATCGGTGCACTGGGAACAGCCGCCTGCATGATCGTATTGGGGGATACGCTTCCGAATGTGATCCTCATTCCTGTAAGTATCATTGCTGCTATAGGCTGCGGCGCGGTCTGGGCTCTGATTCCGGCACTGTGCAAGGCAAAATGGAACACCAATGAGACCCTTTTCACCCTCATGATGAACTATGTGGCAACACAGCTTGTCGCTTATTACGTCATTGTATGGGAAGTCCCCAAGGGTTCCGGCAAGATCGGCATTATCAACCAGTCCACAGAAGCCGGCTGGCTTCCTGTCATTGCCGGAAACCGTTACCTGCTCAATATCCTCTGTGTTGCCATCATGACGATCGGCATGTATATATACCTGACCTATTCCAAACACGGATATGAGATTTCGGTCGTCGGTGAGAGTGTTGCGACAGCGCGCTATGTCGGAATTAAGGTCGGCTGGACCATCATCCGCACCCTCATGCTTTCAGGCGCCATCTGCGGATTTACCGGTTACCTTCTTGTTGCCGGAACAGACCATACCCTGACCACAACTCTGGCCGGCGGCCAGGGATTTACGGCTGTCATGGTCGCCTGGCTGGCCAAATTCAACCCGCTTGGCATGGTCCTTTCCTCGCTGCTGCTGATCTTTCTGGGCAGAGGAGCAGGAGAAATCGCCACGGCATTTTCGCTCAACCAGTCCTTCGGCGATATCCTTACCGGCGTGATCCTCTTCTTCATTATCGGCAGTGAGTTCTTTATCAGCTACAAGCTGCATTTCAGGGGAAGCGGTCATAAGGACAAGGATGTTCCTGAAACGTCACCGAACTCTGTGACTTCCGGGACGTCCGATGGGCAGGATTCCGAAAACAGCAAGGAGAAGAGGGAGGATTCGGCAAATGTTTGATATTGTTGCTTTTATCCCGCGTATGGTCGCCCAGAGTATTCCGCTTATGCTGGGCAGCACCGGTGAAACAATTACACAGAAATCCGGCAACCTGAACCTGGGTATTCCCGGTGTCATGTATGTCGGCGCGATCTCGGGTGTCATCGGTTCCTTCCTGTATGAGCATTCCTGCGGCGGTTCTGCAGAGGCCATGAATCCCTTTCTGACGATCGCCATTCCTCTGTTCTGCTGCCTGCTGGGCTCTTTTCTGATGGGACTTTTGTACTGTATTCTGACAGTAACATTGCGCGCCAACCAGAATGTCACCGGCCTTGCCATGACCACCTTCGGCGTTGGCTTCGGCAATTTCTTCGGAGGATCCCTGATCAAACTGACCGGTTCGGATATCCCCTCCATTGCCCTGAGCGCGACTTCCAACGCTTTCCGCACGACACTTCCCTTTGCGTCAGCAGCCGGAACTGTCGGGAAGCTGTTCTTTTCCTATGGTTTTCTTGCTTACGCCGCGATCATTATTTCCCTGGCTGCCGCTTATGTGATACGAAGCACCAGAGTAGGGCTGCACCTTCGCGCGGTGGGAGAGAGTCCCGCGACTGCTGATGCTGCCGGCATCAACATCACCAAATACAAATATGTCGCCACCATCCTGGGATGTATGATCGCAGGACTGGGCGGCCTCTACTATGTCATGGATTATGCCAACGGCGTCTGGTCCAACGACGCCTTCGGCGACCGCGGATGGCTGGCCATTGCCCTGGTTATCTTTACCATCTGGCGTCCCGACATAGGTATTCTCTCATCCTTCCTTTTCGGAGGACTTTACATTCTGTATCTGTATATTCCCACCGGAGTGAATCTGGCTGTCAAGGAACTGTACAAAATGCTTCCCTACATCGTAACGATCATTGTCCTGATCATCACAAGCATGAGGAACAAGAGAGAAAACCAGCCACCGGCCAGTCTTGGACAATCGTATTTCAGAGAAGAGAGATAAGCGGTACTGAACGGATCTTTGGAAGTTTCTTTTGGGAACCGATCATCCTATCCCGCCATTGTTCAAATAATGTTCATATTGTTGTTAATAAATATTTTGAATTGTTGATTTATAATGGACAGGGAATGGCGGAGAAGCCGATATTTGTGCGGCAGCAGACTACATGACAGCCTGCTGCCGTTTTTCATAAACAGCAGGAGGAGTTTATGGGCAGTTTATGGCAGTCTTTGATCAATAACAGGATTCTGCTGACCGGTGGGGCCGCCTGGGCCTTGTCACAGGTCCTGAAGATTCTGATTCATATGGCTGTACACAGAGAATTTGTCCTGGAGCGTCTTTTCGGAGACGGAGGGATGCCGAGCAGTCATTCGGCTACGGTCTCCAGTGTGGCCGTGAAGACAGGACTTTTGTGCGGCTGGGATTCCCCCGTGTTTGCTCTTGCGGCGATCCTGGCGATCATTGTGATGCATGATGCCATGGGTGTCCGGCTGGAGACCGGGAAACAGGCCAAAGCCATCAATGAGATCATCGAGCATCTGATCAGCGAAGAGGATATGTCCTTCGGCCCTGACCAGGCGCTGAAGGAGTTTGTGGGTCACACTCCCCTGCAGGTGGCCGGAGGCTGTCTGCTCGGAATCATCGTAGGGCTTTTTGTCATGTAGTGTTAAAAATAAAGATATGGCTTAAATGTAATCTTTTCAAAGGAACTTTAATCTGTTAAAATACTAAATTGGCAGTCGGGGTAAGCCCGCTGGTCTAAGTTACTTCACTTTTATTACAGGAGATTAAAGGAATGAGCAATACAGAGCGCAGAGTAGGTACAGTATCCAGAGGCATTCGATGCCCTATCATCCGTCAGGGCGATGATCTCGGCGAGATCGTTACAAACAGCGTACTGGAAGCAGCGGAATATGAAGGGTTTTCCATTCGCGACAGAGATGTCATTGCAGTGACAGAGTCCATTGTCGCACGTTCACAGGGCAATTACTGCAGTGTCGATGATATTGCGGCAGATGTAAGGGCCAAGCTGGGCGGTGAGACCGTAGGTGTGATCTTCCCCATTCTTTCCAGAAACCGCTTTGCAATCTGCCTGCGCGGTATCGCTATGGGCGCAAAGAAGATCGTCCTCATGCTTAGCTATCCTTCCGACGAAGTCGGCAACGAGCTGGTCAGCCTGGATAAGATTGATGCCGCCGGCGTCAATCCCTACAGTGATGTCCTGACCCTTGAAAAATACAGAGAGCTCTTCGGTGTGAACCGCCACGAGTTTACCGGTGTTGACTACGTCGAGTATTACGGTGACCTGATCCGCTCCTGCGGCGCCGAGGCGGAGATCATCTTTGCAAATCAGCCCGCTGCGATCCTGCCTTACGCTGACCACATTCTCAACTGCGATATCCACACCCGCAAGCGCACCAAGAGGATCCTGCTGGCAGCAGGCGCAAAGTCTGTCTGCAGCCTGGATGAGATCATGACTGCTCCCGTGAACGGCAGCGGCTGCAACGAGCTGTACGGACTTCTGGGCTCCAACAAGTCCACTGAAGACAAGATCAAACTCTTCCCCCGTGATGCCAGAGATCTCGTTCTGGATATCCAGAAGAAGGTCCTTGACAGGACCGGCAAACATGTCGAAGTCATGGTCTACGGGGACGGCGCTTTCAAAGATCCGCAGGGTAAGATCTGGGAGCTCGCTGATCCGGTTGTCTCCCCCTTCTTCACAGACGGCCTCATCGGCACACCCAATGAGCTCAAGCTCAAATATCTGGCTGACAACGACTACAAAGATCTCTCCGGCGATGCGCTTCGCGAAGCTATCTCCGAGAGTATCCGCCAAAAAGATGCCGACCTTAAGGGCAGTATGGCCTCTCAGGGAACAACTCCCCGCCAGCTGACTGACCTGATCGGCTCCCTCTGCGACCTCACCAGCGGTTCAGGCGATAAGGGAACCCCTGTTGTACTCGTCCAGGGCTATTTCGATAACTACACAAATGACTGATTCCAGCCGGCTTCTGAATAAGTACAAGTCAGAAGGAGTAATTGCCGGAATAAATGGTTCTGTATCCGCAGAAAAGTACAGCAGGCAGAGGATGATTCCTCTGCCTGCTTTTTATGCATTCATATTTTTCCGTAAATTCTTGTTCCAAAATGTGGCTGTAAAAGAGGAAAAGCAGGGGCGTCTCACTCCTGCTTTTCTTTTTATGACACGGTCAGTGAAAGGTATTATTTCAGAGAAAACTGCCGATGATACGGACGATCAGGGCAGCGATCCAGGCGATGGTGCACTGCCAGACGACCAGTGAGGCAGCCCATTTCATGCCGAGTTCGCGGCGCACGGCGGCAACAGTTGCGACGCAGGGGGTGTAGAGCAGGGAAAAAACCAGCAGTCCTGCAGCCATCAGGGGTGTCATGACAGAGGTGACACCGCCTTCGTACAGGATCTCCAGCGTAGAGACGACACTTTCCTTTGCCATGAAACCGCTGATCAGGGAGGTGCAGATCCGCCAGTCCCCCAGACCGATCGGTTTAAAAAGGGGTACCAGCAGACCGGAAACCATAGCCAGAATGCTATCAGCGGAATTGTCCACCATGTTGAGGTGCAGATTGAAGTTCTGCAGGAACCAGATCAGGATGGTGGCGATCAGGATGACCGAGAAGGCGCGCTGCAGGAAATCCCTGGCCTTTTCCCACAGAAGCTGCAGGGTGTTGCGCAGACCGGGGAGCCGGTAATTGGGCAGTTCCATTACGAAGGGGACTGCTTCACCGCGGAAGAGGGTTCCCTTGTAGAGAAATGCCGCGAGAATACCGGTCAGGATCCCCAGCACATAGAGGCCTGTCATGATGAGGCCTCCCCGTCCGGGGAAAAAGGAATTGACAAAAAAAGCATAGATCGGGATTTTTGCCGTGCAGCTCATAAAGGGCGTCAGCAGGATCGTCATGCGGCGGTCGCGGTCACTGGGCAGTGTCCTGGTGGCCATGACGGCGGGGACGCTGCATCCGAATCCGATCAGCATGGGGACGATGCTTCGTCCCGAAAGTCCGATGCGGCGCAGCATGTGGTCCATGACAAAAGCTACACGCGCGATGTAGCCGCTGTCTTCCAGAAGAGAGAGGAAGAGGAACATGATCACAATGATCGGAATGAAACTCAGTACACTGCCGACACCTGCGAAAATACCGTCAACGATCAGGCTGTGAATGGCAGGATTGACATTTGCAGCGGTCAGGATATTGTCTATCGAGACAGTCAGGGATTCGATCCCTGTCTCCAACAGTCCCTGCAGCCAGGCGCCGATCACATTGAAGGTCAGATAGAAGACGGCCGCCATGATCAGGACGAATACGGGGATTGCCGTGTACCTGCCTGTCAGGACCCTATCAATTTTGCGGCTCCGAACATGCTCACGGCTCTCCCGGGCACGGTAGACAGTCTGCCCGCAGATCTTGAAGATAAAAGCGTAGCGCATGTCAGCAATTGCAGCACTCTTGTCCATCCCGCGCTCATTTTCCATCTGGACAATGATGTGATTGAGCAGCTTCTTCTCATTCTGATCGAGGCCGAGTTTTTCAAGCAGGAGGCTATCGCCTTCGATGATCTTGGAGGAGGCAAATCGAACAGGCAGGTCTGCGCGCTCTGCGTGGTCTTCGATCAGGTGGGCGACAGCATGGAGACAACGATGTACGGCACCGCCGTGATCGTTTTCATCACAGAAATCCTGCCGCAGGGGACGTTCCTGATAGTGGGCGACATGGATGGCGTGATCCACCAGTTCTTCAATGCCTTCTCCGCGTGCAGCGGAGATCGGGATGACCGGAACTCCCAGCAGAGACTCGAGTTTGTTGATGTCAATGGATCCCCCGTTGCCGCGGACTTCATCCATCATATTGAGGGCCACGACCATGGGTATGTTCATTTCAAGCAGCTGGATGGTCAGATACATGTTGCGCTCAATATTGGTCGCATCGATGATATTGATGATGGCCCTCGGCTTTTCCTCCAGCACATAATTGCGGGAGATGAGCTCTTCACTGCTGTAGGGTGACATGGAGTAAATGCCGGGAAGATCGGTGACCAGAGTATTGGGGTGACGGCGGATCGCGCCGTCCTTGCGGCTGACTGTGACACCCGGGAAATTGCCGACATGCTGATTGGAACCGGTGAGCTGGTTGAAGAGGGTGGTCTTGCCGCTGTTCTGGTTGCCCACGAGGGCGAAGGTCAGAAGAGTATCGTCCGGAAGCGGATCGCCGTCTCCGGGCTGATGGAAACGTCCGGCCTCGCCGAGACCGGGATGTTCGGTCTTTGGGCGGAGGGCAGTTTTTTTACTCTCGGCGTTTTCCTCCCTTTTGTTTGCGTGGGAAGCATTCTCATATGCGGCGCGCGCATAGGAGGACGGAGCGCTGCTGTCGTCAGCGGACAAAGCGCTGTCCCTTTCACTCACGGATTCGGAAGCTGTCTGTGACCCGGTATGATGCCCGGCAGGTATGACAGTGATCTGTTGGGCATCGGCGATGCGGATCGTGAGTTCATAACCATGTATACGCAGCTCCATAGGGTCTCCCATGGGAGCCAGCTGCACAACCGTCACTTCAGAACCGGGTATAACACCCATATCCAGAAAGTGCTGACGAAGGGCCCCTTCGCCTCCGACCTTCGTGATGATTGCGGACTGTCCGACGGGAGTTTCGCTGAGTGTGATCGCTCCCGGAATTTTCTGAGGGGAGGCAGATTGTTTTTTCTTCTTTCTGTTACTGTTTTTATGTTCGAAAGCCAATGAAGGGTTCTCCTTGTCTGTTATGCCCCGGAATCTGTCAGAAAATCACGGGGAATGATATTTGCTTTTAGTAGCAGTAGTTTCCGGTAGAAGATAGTTAGCTAAGACAAATAATATAACGCCTTCGGAAATAATGCAAGAAAAAAGTCTTTTTTTACATTGTGTTAATCACATGCTATAATAAGGCAGACTTTTTCCATCGCATTTTCTTTATATATGCGGAATCGTTACGGAATTACATCTGCCGCTGTATTATTCGCTGCATGTTCCGGC
>ODAI012349827.1_pt1 | contig 10917 bp, 8 predicted proteins | sample 1539321 | NCBI WGS metagenome assembly ODAI01 (sample SAMN02144231, study PRJEB22623) | gut metagenome | biome: sheep rumen | host: Ovis aries | place: New Zealand | reverse complement strand
GTCATGATTATGACTGATAAGTATCGTCATGCCGAACGAAGCTATGTCATGCTGAACGTGGTTGCGTGCAACCGAATTCAGCATCCTTTGGACAGGGGAGATTCCGGGTCGAGCCCGGAATGACGGTGGTTGCGAATGTTCGGTGCTTCGGGCAAGGGATACGGAAGGCGCCGGAGGCGTTCCGAATTGAAAGCGCAGCTTCAAGGCGGAATGGAGGCGGATGCCGGAACCTGGAGCAGCCCGGTTTTTGCGTATGCAAAAATGCCCCCTCGTTATTAAAATTGCTTGCGTTCGTCAGGAAGCAGGTTCATTGTTTTCAGGAAATCCCGGAAAACTCCAGCTTTTCAACCTGACTCCGGCACCTTGACCCGACGCTTCGCGCCGAGTGTTGGTGATTGTATCTCAATAAATTCAAATCCGCAAGCCTTGGTTGAAAAACTCAATTCACCGGGTTTTTCGACATTGCATTTATTTAATTGTGGTGATGGAAGAAAGATCCTTCAAGTCAAGCAGAACCACTTTGTCTGCGCTTGTGGTCACAACCACACCTTTGCTTGTGACGGTGATCGGAGTGTCTTTTCTTACCTGAACGGGGCTCTTCAAAAGCAGCTTCAGGTTTTTATCGTATTTACCAACGACCCATCCGGAGCCGTTCTGAATGACGCAGTAGTAATCCTGACCGTTGCGGACGAGAACCGATTTTTCTGAAACCGACTCCTTGCTTTCTGCCGTGAGCTCAAGTGTCTGTGCATCGAGCAGGCAGAGTTTCACAGCACTGTTGTTGCCTGTGGTCTCTCCGCAGATTGCCATGAATGCCACTGTGATTTCCGATGTCGAGTTTCCTTCCTCTTCGACTGTCACAGGGATTATGGTGCGGCCTCGGATTACTCTCACCGGAGATTCGCTTATAATTTCTCCGCTTGTGGAGTCTATTCTGACAAGTCCCGTGAGGTCGTTGTCCGCATCTATGAGTTTGAGACCAACGACTGCATTTCTGTCTGAAGCGTCTGCAAGGGCCTGCATAAGAATCTTCTGCTGATCCTTTGCAATCTCCGTGCGCTCACGTGCCGCCTCTGAAAGTTTTTTGTCGGCGTTGCTCTGGGCCTGGTTTGCTGCCTGCTCGGCCTGCTGTGTCTTCTGCCTCTGCTGCTCCGTCTTTTTCTTTTCCTCTTCGGCGGTCTGTTTTGCCTGTGCCGCTGCCTGCTGTGTCACTTCTGCACGCTGCTGGAGAGCCTTGTCGTCGGGGTTGGTCTTTGCCTGTGCCGCTGCCTGCTGGGCTGCCTGCTGGGCTTTATTTGCATCCTGCTGGGCCTGTGCGGAAACCTTCTGCTGTTCCTCAAGACGCTTGTTCTGCTCGGCCGCATTTTCCGCCGCCGCCTGGGCCTTTTCTGCGAAATTTCCGGCTTCGCGCTCCTTTATGTCCACCATATTCTGTCTTTCGTCAACACCGAGATTGTCTTCCTCGCGCATTGACTTGATGACGTTGCTGTCGCTGATTACTGATGTGTCTACGGTTGAAAGTCCTCCGTTCACGTCGAAAAGGGGAATCACAATCTGTGAGGAACCCGGCCAGTCGCTCCATTTCGTGCTGAGACCGCATTTGTCTGAAGTGAGGTTTTTGGTTACCGTGGTCTTGTATTTTGCCTTGTACACATCGAGATTCTGGCGGTAGACCGCATTGTAAACCGTGATGAATGTCGCTATTGTGGATGCGTCGGACTCTTCGTATCCGTAGGCGGAAACAAGGTATCCTGTGATGATTCTGCGCAGATTGGTGATGTGGTCAACCGTTGCGTTTTCGTTTATGACGAGAATGTCAGCGTCAAGCTTGTTTTTTTCTGTTGAATCGACAGCGTGGATGACCGTGTATTTTGCATTTGCACCGTAAGTCGCACCATTGTTCACATTTGATGCCACCTGCCTTCCCAGGTTTCTTCCTATCTGAGTGATTGCGTCTGCGCTTTCGACCAACGCATGGGGTCCTGAATAGCTCTCGAACTGTATGACTTCGCTGCTTGTGCTTCTAATCTCATCGATGTTGACACTGAGTGCGGAAACCGATGCTATGACAGCCAGTGAAAGTATCCCTATTACCACCCGCTTACTGCTTTTCATAAATCCTCCAATTTTGGTTGTCTCTAACTTTTTTGAAAATCATCGGGATCAACCTTATCCTGATTCTATATTATATCACCCTTTTTCTGAAAAAAGAAGTGTTTTTATGCTGAATTTATTGAAAGTTCAGTATTTTTTCCATCGTGACCCGCGCGTATTCCCTGATTGCTCTTGAATATTTGAGGCTGATCATTGCAGTCAGTATTCCGCGTCCTTTTTCCACGAAGGCTTCCTTACCCATGAATCGGCAGATTTCAAGCGTTGCATCACATACCAGTTCAAGAAGCTCGTCGTTTTCGTTGAATTTTTCCGCCACCTTGCCAAGTTCCGTCATCATAAGATAGCCGGGATCCCATGCGATGATTCCCGCGGCTTTTACAAGGCACTCGAGTCTCCTGGGATTTTTGTTCCTCCTGATCAGAAGGGAGAGCGGTTTCTGGAATGCAAGGGTCTCTGTTGAGGCTGCAAGTTCCACGACTTCCTTTGCGTAGTCGGTGTGGGTTGCAAAATAGGGAAGCTCGGTCTGCGTCTGCGCGATGGATTGGTTCCACGCTGTGCCAATGGCATTCATTTCGTTTGTGAGAAGGGGAAGCCAGTCTTTTTCCTTTTGTCCGAATCCACCTTCCGAAAATGCTTTTTTCATTTCTGCCGAAAGAGATTCGTTTACGGCACGTCCCTGCGATATGGAAGAAACTTTGTCGGTCGTTCCGTAGAGTTCGCTGTAAAGGCCCGGTTCGGGTGTGGAAAAGGATGTGAGTCCCTGTGTGGCGGGGAGCTGCTTGACTCTGTAAGCTTCGAGAGTCCATCCTGTTGTGCAGAAAATCAGGAAGCCCTGGTCGCTGGGGATGATGTGGGTCCATTTTTTCTTGTCCGGGAAATCTGCACTCCATTCGATGAGACCCGTGTCGGTGTAGCAGGCGGCGTTTTTTCCGCTGATGAGGATTATGCCCTGGGTTGTCCGTTCCGCGTGTTTCAGGGTTGCTGGAGAGCCGTGCACCGGGAACGAAGTGATGGTTTTTCCTGTGTCCGTGCGTATGAGCGTTATTTTTCCGTCTGAGAGTATTGCGGCTTTGCCCCTGTCGAATCCCCGGGTGATTAAGTGTGTTTTTTTTCCGTCTCCGGGGAGCATCCATTTCTGCCGCGGGACACCGTCGTTTTCCGTAAAAAGGGAGATGCTTCCGTCGCTGAATGTGACCAGAGCACCGAAATCCGTGGTGTCTGCATGTTCCACCTGGAAATCGGTTTTGAAAGGGCCTCTGATCTCACCGAAAGGACTTACCGTGTATGCCCCGTCCGATGCAAATAGAAAAACCGAGCCTTTGTCCAGCTGGGAAAGCGGAATGTCTTCGTTCTGCTCCTTTATGATTTTCTTCCATCTGATTGTGCCTTTTGTGCCGAAGCAGGCTATTTCGTCTTTGCCCCTTGCGAAAACCCTTCCGTCTCTTCCGGGCATCGGGGATTCTGTTATCACAAATCCTGAATCTTTTGTCCATGCCTTTTTTCCGTCGTTCTGGAGCAGGGAAAGTTTGGTTCCCCCCGTCACAAGATAGAGCATGTCCCCGTGGGTTGCGGTCAAATACGGACTTATGCCTTCTGGAAAAGCCGTCTGCCACAAAATCTTTCCGTTTTCAGAAAATGCCGTAAGTCCGTTTCCTTCGTGCGGAGCCACAAATCCTCTGCTTGTCCTTACAGGCTGTGAAATCACTTTTCCGGTCAGAACCGTGCCCCATCCGAGCCTTGTTTTTGAAAGATTCACCTCGTTTGCGGAAAAATTCTCGTCTCCGGCGTACACCGGGGATAGTGCCGTTAAAAGCGCCGCAAGCAATGCATTGAGCTTCCGATTGTAAAGTCTGCAGGTGAATCCGTTCTTTTTCATAAAGGCTCCTGTCTGTCAAACAACGCAAGGCTTTCAATGTGACAAGTCTGCGGGTAAAAATCAAGAAGATAAAGCTCGGAAAGCCTGTAACCGGCCCTTGTAAGGAATTTTGCGTCCCTCGCATGGGTGGCCGTGTCGCAGGACACACTTCTTATATGGGGAATCCCTGAGGACGAGAGCCATTTGCACGCCGCCTTTTCGATTCCGCTTCTGGGAGGGTCAACAACAGCCGCATCGAACGGTCCGTTTCTTTTCAATATTCCTTCCGCATGGTAGGAGGCCCATGTTTCTCCGCTCAGTCCGTAGCTTTCGTGCTTTTTTCCCTGAAGATTCGTCTCGGCGTATACCAGGGCATCCCTGTTGTGCTCCACGAGGGTCACATTGCTGAATCTGTCTGAGAGGAAAACCGCGAATGTGCCGCATCCCGAGTAGAGGTCAAGGGCATTGCCGCCTGAAAGTCCGCCCGTCGCCACAGGAATCGCTTTTTCAAGCACATCCAGATTTGATTGAAAGAACCCCTGCACGTCGAAGGTTATTTCATGCCCCAGAAGATTTACGGTGCATTTGTTTTCCTCGCTTGCGGAAGTGCCCTCAAACCGGGGTTTTATCTTCTTCTGTTTCTTTCCTTTGCCCCGGACAGGCATTTCCATGCCGGAATTTCTTTCCCTCTCGCGGGCCACCACGACACCGTCATTCGAAGGTGAGACGATTCTGTCTGAGCCGAACACATGGACTCTGCCGGAAGGTCTTTTCTCTCTGGGAGTGGATGAAAGCCATCTGTTGATTTCATCGGTGGCGATAGGGCAGTGGTCGACATCAATCACTTCGTTGGAGCCCCTTTTCATGAGTCCTCCGTCGTGGAACTGGAAGCGGCATCTGTAGCCGAAAGGGGATGCGCTTATGACTTTTATTTCCGGAACATCGACCCCCTCCCGCAGAAAGGCGTCGCGTAGAATGTCTGCCCTCAGCTTTTCCTGGTACGCGCTGTCGATGTGCTGCATGGAGCAACCGCCGCATATTCCATACAGCGGACACACGGGGACTGTACGGTGGGGAGACGGTTTTTCCACAGAGAGGATTTTAGCCACGGAATAATCCCTGAAATCCTTCTCAATCTCCACATCGAGAGTCTCTCCTGGCACGGCATAGGGGACGAAAACCGTTTTTCCGTCGATTTTTGCAATACAGTCTCCCCCAAAAACCATTTTTTCTGTTATAATAGTAGCTCTGGACATTGAATCCAGTATATCAGAAAAAAAACATTTTAGCAAATGACCGGAAATCCGGCCGGGCGGGGAATAAGATGAAATACGAGAAGATTGTAATGAAGATGTCGGACGGAAACGAAAACACTGTACATTCGTGGATTCCCGACGGGGCTGTGAAGGGCGTTGTTGTCCTGAGCCATGGAATGTCCGAGCATGCCTCAAGATACGGGGGATTTGGAGAGGCTCTCGCACGCGAAGGTTATGCCCTTTACGGAGAAGACCACAGGGGGCACGGCGAAACAGCTCTCAATGCCCAGAAGAACGGCAACGGAAGACTCGGATACCTTGCGGACAAGGACGGATTTTTCAGAGTGGTTGACGACATACACGAAGAGGTTCTGAAGGTCAGGGAAATGTACCCCGGAAAAAAGATTGTTCTTTTCGGTCACAGTTTCGGCTCTTTTGTCTCCCAGTGCTTCATCGAAAAGTATGCCGACTCCATTGACGGCTGCGTGCTCTGCGGGACTGCGGGGCCAAGACCTGCGGTGATTGCCGGCGGAAAGATTTTGGCCTCGGTGATTGCTCCTTTCAAGGGACGGAAGAATGTCTCGGTTTTCGTTGACAGAATGGCATTCGGTGCATACAACAAGCGCATACGGAATCCCAGGACTTTGTTCGACTGGCTTTCCCGCGACAATGCGCAGGTTGACAAATACATGGTCGACGATCTCTGCGGATTCGAGTGCACTGTGGGGTTCTTCCTCGATATGTTCAGCGGCTTATCATACATACACAAGTCTTCCCACATGAAAGCGATTCCTCAAAATCTTCCGGTGCTCTTCATTGCAGGCACAGGGGATCCCGTGGGGGACTACGGCGAGACGGTGAAGAACCTTGCGGAAATCTACAATAAGAACGGAATGAAGAACGTGACACTGAAACTTTACCCCGAAGCAAGACACGAGCTGCTCAACGAAATCAACCGTGCGGAAATCGAACAGGACGTGCTGAACTGGATAAAGTCTCTCTGAATTTGAGAACTTCCCCCTGAGGAGATTCTGTTTGAAATCACTCTTCCGGGGGCAGACGCATTCTCACTTTTTTGCGGCTCTGCTTCACGTGGACACCGTATTCGCTCAGAATCTTCCGTACTGCGAATTCAAGCTCCGTGCGCTGGGGGTTCATCGGCAGGATGAAATTGCGGCATCTGGCCCATGTACGCTTGTACAAGTCTGCGGCTGCGGTTCCTTCCTCGATTTCCTTTTTCCAGTCAGTCAGGTGGGGCACAAAATCCTTCAGCACGAAATAGAGTTTCTCGCCAAGGCGCGCATCGGGATGAGTCTTGTCGAATGTGTCAAGCTCCTTGAGGCTCGAAAGATATGCACGGGCAAATTTCCTGTCCTCCAGCATCATGTTTGTTGCGGCGGGCTGCAGGTACACGTAGAGGTCTGTGTCCATCGCTCCCGAGACAATCTCGTAAGAGTGCCCGGAATTGATGATTTTCATAAGCTCTTCGGTCAAACGCGAGGGAGAGACCGGTGAAAGCAGGTTCGAGGACTTCCTGATTTTGCGTTTAAGGCTCCACGGAAGACGGCATCCTGTGGTTGCACCGTATTTCACTGCACGAAGCATACGGACCGGATCCTCCACGAAAATGCGGTCAAGCGGTATCACGGGACGTACAATTCCCTTGCGTATATCCTTCACGCCGTTCACGTAATCAATCACCTGTTCGCGTATGGGGTCGTAATAAAGGGCGTTGAGGGAAAAATCCCTGCGCTGAACATCTTCGTCCATGGTGCCGAATGCATTTCCCACGGAACCATCGACTATGGAACGGAAGGTGCTCACTTCAAAAATCTTCTGTCCGAAAATGACGTGCACAAGACGGAATCTTTTACCTATGATGCGTGAATTGCGGAAAATCTTCTTTATGCGGCTTGGGGTTGCGTCGGTTACTATGTCAAAATCCTTGGGCTTCTTTCCTATAATCAGGTCACGCACCGCACCGCCGACAAGATATGCATCGAAACCAGTCTCACGCAGACGTCTGATAACATAAATCGCGTCATCGTCAATGGTGTCAAGAGAGATGGAATGTTCGTTTTTTGTGTAAATGACAGCTTTCTGTACGGGGCGACCCCTGCTGTCAGTGGCATATCGTATAAGCACAGTGCACCTATTTTAATGAGCTGGGTCCTTTCCGTCAAGACCATTGCACAAAAAAGGAATCACGCGGAATGGGGGAGACTGCCTGAAAAGAATTGTCGGTGCCGCCCCAAAAGAATTGTCATGCTGAACTTGATTCAGCATCTGCGCTAAATATAGTGCATGGATTCCGAAACAAGTTCGGAATGACGCTGTGCAACGAACTTTTTGACCGGCCCAAAAGTATTGTCATGCTGAACTTGATTCAGCATCTGCGCTAAATATAGTGCATAGATTCCGAAACGAGTTCGGAATGACGCTGTGCAGCGAACTTATTGGCCGCCCGTTCTGTATGCCAAGGGCAATCAGATTTTTTTATATTTCTTGGGTGCCGATTCAACCCCTGTGAGCCTGTCGATTATGATGCTCACTTCCTCAATGAGTATGCCGGTCTTCTTTTCAATGTTATCTATTATATACTGCTGCAGATTGTGAATCAGCCCCGTAAGCTGCTTTCCGAACGGCACGTCAACTGTGAGAATCAGCTTGTATCCACGGGAGTCGGTCTTGATTGTGAGTTTTTTCACGTGGATGTCCTCGTTGTATTCACTCACGCAGTGGAGCACCATCTGTGTCACGGCGGCCTCGGAAATCTCAAGTCTTCCCCTTTTGCTGAATTCCGGGGTCACGATTGATTTTTCCGAAAGCGTGGAATCGTTCCTGTTCGTGAACCTGAGTTTTCCCTTTGTAAGGAATTCCTGTATGGATTTCACGAAAATCTGCGGGTAGCTCTTTTTTATTTCTATCGACGGCACAGGAATCACATGCTTTCCTTCTACCGTGCGGCTCTGTATGGCCTTCTGTATTTCCTCTTCGGTGGCTATGTCCTTTATGTTGATTATCTTCTCGGGAGGCGGAAGCTGAAGACGTTCGGCAATCATCTTGACCATCTTTTCGCTTGTGCCGATTATGAGGATTTTTTTTATCTTCTGCTTTCTGAGCATGCGGGCCACTTCGTCACGGTGCTCTTTGTCGTCGAACAGGGCGATTCTAACCGCACCCATATAAGTCTTTTCGTGCTTCGCCGTGCGGCCTGCAAGGATTTTGTCATCCTGAATCAAAAGACCATCGTCAATGATTGCATTGATTCCGTATTTTTGAGCCAACAGCTTCGCCCTGAAGCTTTTTCCTGTTCCGCTTGCACCTACCAGAGCCGAGACACTCACACCCTGGCGGAAAAGATTTGTCAACACACCCATAATTCTTTTTTCTCTCGTGACCTGTTACTATATTATAAGTTGTCCATCCCAATTTATCAAGGAAAAAGAAATAAATTTTTCAAATTCAGCGGGAAGAGGAGCTGTGAGTTCGTCGGGGAGTCCAAGCGGATTGTCTTTCGGGAATGAAAGCCGTGATGCATGAAGAAAAAATGATGCAGACCCGTCATCAAGGAAAAGTTTTCTTCCTCCGTATGCGCTGTCACCCAAAAGCGGATGTCCGTGGTGGGAACTCTGGCACCTTATCTGATGCTTTTTTCCGGTAAGGATGTCGAACTGCGAAAGCGTCACGTCATTTCCCCTGTAAGTTCCGTAGGCGAGAGGGCGTGCCGTAGTGACCGCTTCTGTAAATCCTTTTGCAATGCGCACCGTCTTGAATCCTCCTCCTGTCTCAGAAGGGGATGTGTCTATGCTGTCGTGCCATTCCTCTGTCCGGGAAAGCCGTCCCTGTATTATTCCCACGTAGTTTTTTTTGATTGTGTGAATCTTTATGTTTTCCGAAAACCAGTGCGCCCCCAGGATACTCTGCGAAAATGCGAGAAGGCCGGTTGTGTTCCTGTCCAGCCTGTGAAGCGGAGCAGTCCTGAACGAGAGGGAAGAGTCGCCTTCGCCCCTGTACAGGGAAGACACAATGCCTGCAAGGCTCTTTTCTCCCGGTGAGGAGGACTGCACGGAAATTCCCCTGGGTTTGTTTATCACGAGGATATGCTTGTTGGAGAAAACCACTTCGGGTCGGTCTTTTTCCGATGAATCATGTTCCGTATTTTCAGTCTTTGCGTCCACGGAGTTTTTTTCAGCTTCTTCAAGAAGAAATGCCGCTATGGAGATTTTGTCGCCCTCGCAGACTTTGTCGGAACCGTCGCTTTTTTTTCCATTGAGCGTGATGAGTTTTTTTCTTAGTGCCTGATGGATTCCCACGCCCTGCGAATCCTTGAAGATTACCTTTAAAACTTTGTCAAGCCGTCTGGAATTGTCGCCTGAACCTGCCGTGAATGTTAGAAACTCCATAATTGATATTATAGTACAAAAAAATCGCCTGTGCTACTAGACAAAACTTTTTAATAGGGTAAAATAGAGGTATGTCAGATGCAAGAGAACAAATAGTTTCATTTATAAAAAATCCTGTATTGCTGTCTTGTATTTGCAGCTGGTTTTCCGCTCAGTTGATTAAGACGCTCATTAAGCTGTTTTCGGGAAAAGTCAAAAGCATAGGTGAGTTGTTCGAACTTTTGCTTTGGCGTACCGGCAGTATGCCCTCAAGCCATGCGTCTATGGTGGCGTCTCTATGCACTTCCATAGGACTCAGATCGGGGATTGACAGCGATGTGTTCGTTCTTTCTCTGGGGTTTTTTCTTGTCACTATCAGGGATGCGGTCGGAGTGAGGCGTGCAAACGGAATACAGGCCAGGATGATTAATATGATCGGGCGGAAGCTCTCGGAAAAGAATGTGGTGGAATTCACTCCCATCAAAGAAGTCCAGGGCCACACGCCGTTGGAGGTTGCTATGGGGTGCTTGCTGGGGATAAGCATAGGGGTCGCCTTTAGCGTGCTGTGATATGAAATTTAAGGTGAGTTTTTTTATTACATTTGCCATATATCTCACGGTGGGAATCTGTCTTTTTGCATTCAGAAGCATGCCTGTGGCAAGAATCTGGACCAATTACTCGGTTCTTTATGTTGATTCCTCAGTACAGGAAGCCACGGTTCTTTTTTATCTTGAACAGGCAGGCTGCCGCGATGTCATTTCTCTTTCTCAGCAGCGGGTGCCGGCGTCTTCGGTCTATACTCCCGTAATGCCTGTCGATTCATCCTATCTTACGAGCCGTCTTTCCTATTTCAAGGATGAGTCTTCCCGCTACCAGCTTTTCTACATTCCGGAGCAGTATCAGGAAGAGGCTGGAACCGCCCTGCAGCTGCTCGTTAAAGGAACCGGTGCTCATGCAGGCCTGGATGGTACGGAGCAGTATCCCTGGGCTGTGCCTCTTGTGTGCGTCCTCACTTTCATCGTGCTTTTCCTTGCGTCGAAAAAGAAGTCGGTGTTTCTGGTGCCGTCGGTTTTTCCGCTTATGCTTTCCTTCTCGCAGCCTTTTTACGTGGTGGCGGCGGCGGTCTGCCTTTCGCTTCTTGCACTTTATCTCATAAACGGACTCTGGATCCGGCGTAAATTTGCCTCTGCAATCTTCAGGAGCATTTACATCGATGTGCTGATTTTCGTGCCGATGGTTCTGCTTTTCAGTTCAGGCCTTCTTTACGGTTTCCTTGGATTGGGTATCTTTGCCGCCATTACGCTTT
>ODAI011879021.1_pt1 | contig 10917 bp, 10 predicted proteins | sample 1539321 | NCBI WGS metagenome assembly ODAI01 (sample SAMN02144231, study PRJEB22623) | gut metagenome | biome: sheep rumen | host: Ovis aries | place: New Zealand | reverse complement strand
GTATAATAATGGGTATAAAAAAAGATTATAGTGATGTAAAATGGCAAGAAAATGGTAAACTGAAACTATTAATAATTGTTGGAACAAGACCTGAAATCATAAGACTTTCTGCCGTTATAACAAAATGTAGAAAATATTTTGATTGCATTTTAGCACATACTGGTCAAAATTATGATTATAATTTAAATGGAATCTTTTTTAAAGATTTAAAATTAGATAATCCAGAAGTATATATGAGTGCTGTTGGAGATGATTTAGGAGAAACAGTTGGTAATATAATTTCTTGTTCTTATAAATTAATGAATACTATCAAACCTGATGCGTTATTAATACTTGGAGATACTAACAGTTGTTTAAGCGCAATTAGCGCTAAAAGACTTCATATTCCAATATTTCATATGGAAGCAGGAAATAGATGTAAAGATGAATGCTTACCTGAAGAAACTAATAGAAGAATTGTAGATATAATATCTGATGTTAATCTTGCATATTCTGAACATGCAAGAAAATATTTACATGAATGTGGATTACCAAAAGAAAGAGTATATGTAACCGGTTCTCCTATGGCAGAAGTACTTCATAGTAATTTGGAAGATATAAAAAATAGTGATATACTAAAAAAATTAAATTTAGAAACGAAGAAATATATATTACTTTCTGCTCATAGAGAAGAAAATATAGATACAAAAGAAAATTTTGAAAGTTTGTTTAATGCTATAAATAAAATGGCCGAAAAATTTGATATGCCAATTCTATACTCATGTCATCCAAGAAGCAGAAAAAAACTTGAAACTAGTGGTTTTAAGTTAGACAATAGAGTAGTTATGCATGAACCATTAGGTTTTCATGATTATAATAATTTACAAATGAATGCTTTTTGTGTAGTAAGCGATTCAGGTACTCTTCCAGAAGAAAGTAGTTTTTATACTAGTATAGGAAATCCAATTTCTGCAGTATGTATAAGAACTAGTACAGAAAGACCAGAAGCACTGGATAAAGCTTGTTTTGTTTTAGCAGGTATAGATGAAAAAAGTTTATTACAAGCAGTAGATACAGCAGTAGAAATGACTTTGAATAATGATTTAGGTATTCCTGTACCAGATTATATAGAAGAAAATGTATCTACGAAAGTAGTTAAAATAATACAAAGTTACACAGGTGTGGTAAATAAAATGGTATGGAGAAAAAAATAAAATGAATAGATTAAAAACATTATTAAAACAAAATAGAGTTCTATATCTTATATACAACTATTTTTTTTCTTTTATTCTAAATTTTATTGGGTTATTTGTTAAGACAAATAACAAATTAATACTATTTAATTCGTTTGGAGGAAGAAAATATGACGATAGCCCTAAAGCAATTTATGAATATATGAAGAATAATAGAAAATATAAAGATTATAAAATGGTATGGGCATTAGATAGCTACAAAACGGTTGAAGGACTTAATATTGACTATGTAAAAAATAATTCACTTAAGTTTTTTATTACTGCGTTGAAAGCTAAATATTGGATTACTAATACCTCAATTGAAAGAGGATTGAAATTTAAAAAAAGAAATACGATTTATGTTAACACATGGCATGGTAGTGTAATAAAAAAAATAGGTAATGAATTTTCAAAGGAAAAAAGAAATTTCAGAGTAAGTGAATGTGATTATTTTTTTACACAAAGCCATATTGATATAGATTATTTTTCAAAAGTGGGATATGTAAAAAAGGATAAAATGGTATTATCGGGATATCCTAGAAATGATGAATTGTGTAGTGTTACTAAAAAAGAAATAGAAAATATTAAGAAGAAATTAAACATACATACTAATAAAAAAATAATAATATATGCACCAACATTTAGGGATTATGAATATGATTCTAATGGAAATTATATAAAACCGGAAATTAATATAAAAAAATGGAAAGAAAGATTATCTAATGAATACATATTATTAATTAGAGCTCATTATGAAATAAATAAATTTCTTGACATAAAAGACGATGATTTTATTATTAATGTTACTGATTATCCAATTTTAAATGATTTATTAAAAATTAGTGACATTATGATTTCAGATTACTCATCAATAATGATTGATTATTCTATATTAGAGAGACCAATATTTTGTTTCGCATATGATTATGAAAAATATATGAAAGAAAGAGGAACAGCCTATAATTTAAATAAAGAATTACCAAATGGAGTTACATACACTGAAGATGATCTAATAGAAAGTATTATTAATTGTAACTTTGATGAACAAAAAATGAAAACAAAGAAATTTAAAAATAAACATGTAGAGGTTTGCGGAAATGCTTCCACATACATTGATAAAATTATTAAGTAGATATTTTAAAAGTCCATTTTGCCATATTTATGGCAAAATGGACTTTTATGGTTTACAATTCTTACAAGCTGTATAACCCTTGTTCTTTGCATCTTTTAAGCTAATAGGAATTTTACTATTTCTTAAAGAAGAGCAACTAGAACGATGATATTTTTTTCCACTCTTCGTTATATAAACAGTAGTACTTTCATCGTCATCATCAGAATTAGAAGAATTTATACTTGTTGGACTCGATTTGCTTGAACTAGAATATGAACTGCTATTTGTTGATTTTGAGCTATTTGAGCTATTTGAGCTATTTGAATTATTTGAAGTATTTGAACTTGAAGAAGAACTAAATTTTTTCTTCGAATTTTTCCATTATATTTATCATCCTTGTGTATTATTTTTTCTTTATTTCTTCTTACCAAAGCTAACATCTTTTTTAGAAAGTTCTTTAATTTTTACCAAATACTTTTCTAAATTATTTTGTTCAAGTCTAGGCAAAACAAGACCCATCAAAATCCATTTATAAACAGCAACATTTGTAACACTACTATTAAACAATGCCTGTACAAAATATGCAAAAAGTGCAATTAAGAAAAATTTTGTTATGTTAGACTTAGCAAATTCTGAATCTCCTTTTAGTATCTTCTTTAGTGCAAAGAAACAACAATAAAATGCAAGTAACATGTAGTTTATTCCTGAAAAGATTCCTTGAGTTACAAATGTGTGTAGATATTCATTATGACCTTTATTCTGATTAAAGAATTTACCATTAGCAACTAAATAAGAATAATTATAAAAATCAAATCCTACACCAGTAAAAGGATATTTCTTTAAAGCAGTTATTCCAGATTTCCATATAAATCCTCTGCCAGTTCCAAAACTTTCTACATTTTTTGAAGTTATTTCTTTTTTTGATTGTTCTACATCTTTTTTTATTTGTCCAGACATATTTCCTACAACGAAAAAGCACATTACAAAACTTATTGCTATTATTAAAGTTTTTATGGCTTTTTGTTTGAAAAATTGTTTATCTTTTTTAACAAAATATATTAATGTTTCTAATAAAACTATTCCAAATAAAACAGCAAATATTCCAACCCATCCAATTCTTGTATATGTAAAAAATGTACTTAAGCAACTTACTATAGCGCCAAATAAACATATAAATTGTTCTTTTTTAGATGCGCTATAAATAAATCTCATAGAAAATAGTGCTGTAAATATTATTGCAATAGGTGCAAAGAAATTACAATGTTGTGTTAAGCCAAATGCTAAATGATCGTGTATGTGCCAACTTGGATCATATACAGATGTTACTGGCCACATTTTAAAGTTTTGCATAAAAGCAACAATTGCTTCAATTATTCCTAATGCAAGAAAAGTATTTAAAATCCATTTTCTATATTTTTCACTTAAAACGCATGTACCAGAGAAAAATAATGTGAAATATCCTAAAACTTGAAGTGGTGTTTCAGAATATCCTCTAATGCCTTTTAAAGAAAATGATGGTAATTGTGAAAATATAATTGATATTATGCAAAATATAATCGAAGTTATTATAAATATATCACTTAAAACAAATCTTTTTTCATCTTTATTTTTAAATCTGTTTATAATTCCTAATATTGTAAGTATTATTCCAATTATTCCAACTAAACTTAAGTATTCTTCTTGAAGAAAGAATTTTTTGCCAAAAAATAATCCTACTATTTCAAGTAGTGGAAATGCTATTATAGATACTATTATAAGTATTGCAAAATTTTTTTCATTAAATATTTTTTTCATTTATTTCAGCTCCTTTGTAAATCGGTTTTATTATATTTTATTGGTGTTTATTTGTCAAATGAAATTCTCAAAAAATTTTTCAAAAAAATTCAAAAAAACTATTGCATTAAAAAAACATAAATGTTATAATCAAAATTGTAAAAAAGAAGGAGGAGTCAAAATGAAAAAATTAGTATCAATTTTAATGGTTATTATTATGATTTTAGGAGTAGCTAGTGTAGTAAATGCAACAAGTAGTTCTGAATTAGCAGATAAATTATACGAAATTGGAAAACCATATGGTTTCTCTTCAGCAAACAAAGTTAGAGTTGAAAGATATCTAGCTGATAACAAAGTTACAGATGAAGAAGCAGATAAGGTTGTTGCAAAAGCTAAAGAAGTTGCAAAGGTATTTGAAGACGCTGGAGCAAAAAAATATTCAGATTTATCAGATAGCCAAAAAGAAAAAGTAAAATCATTAGCTAACGAAACAGCTGGAATAATTGGACTTACATTAAAATTCAAAGCTAAAGAAGTAGAAATTTACAAAAATGGTAAATTAATCGAAACAGCAAGATATGACGGAAGCAAATTAGTATATACAGGAAATAATGTAAATGCAGTTTTAGTTGTTTCTTCAGTAGTAGTAATAGCCCTAGTAGCAGGTTTTGCATTAAGAAAGAAATTTGCTAATGCTTAAGTTTATTGAGAAAACAATAAAAGCAACTATTTTAAATATAATAGTTGCTTTATTAATTATAACCATCATTCTTTTTGCAGTATTTATGGTCTTTGGGGCTAAGATTGAAGAAACTGTATCAATGGCAAGCAAAATTACAATAGATATTGATAAAAAAGAAGATATTAAGCCAATAGAGATTGATAGTGAAAACAGATTAAAGAATTACCCTGAATATGGAACTCAATATGCAACAATAGAAATTCCAAAAATTGATGTAGATTTACCAGTATATTTTGGCGATACCTTAGAGGTCCTTAAAAAAGGAGTTGGTCATTCTAGTGGCAGTTACTTTCCAGGTGAGGGTGGTTCAATTATATACATGGGTCACAATGCTAAAAACATTTTTAGAAGATTTTCAGAAATTCAAGTTGGAGATGAGATAACAATTAAGGCAAACTATGGTACATATCAATACAAAATTTATGACACAAAGTTAATTAAAGAAACAGATATAGACGAATTGCCTATCCAAAAAGAAAAAGAAATTTTAATGATTTATACTTGTTATCCATTCAACAATATTGGATATGCTTCTAAAAGATTTGTAGTTTACGCAGAATTAGAAAATTAGAGGAGAAAAATGAAAGAGTTTAAAGTTATAGCAAGATTTATAATGGCGTTTATTTTAGCTATTTCTATTATATGTTTTGTTTTGATTTTTACTTTGTCAAATACTGTTTTAAGTGAAAAATATATTTTTGATTCACTCGAAAAAGCAGATTATTACAACAAAACATATGAGTCAATAGAATCAAATTTTGAAAAGTATATTCAGCAATCTGGTTTAGATGAAGAAGTTCTAGAAAATCTTGTTACAAAAGAGCAAGTTGAAGAAGACACTAAAAGAATTATTATAAGTATATTTGACGGATTGCATGAAGATGTTTCTACACAAAAATTAGAAGAAACTTTAAAAAATAATATTAGTAAGTCAATAAATAATAGGTCTTTAAGTACAGAAGAGAAAAAGGCTATAGATGAGTTTACTCAGCAAATTTGTTCTGAATACAAAACAACAATAGTAAACTCAAATTATGAGTCACAAATTAATACAACATACAAAAAAGTAATGAATTTAATAAATAAACTTAAAAAGATTTTAATTATTACTATTGGAGTCTGTATAATAGTTTTAATTATATTAAACTTAAGAAGACCATACAAAATTTTGACAAATACAGCAATAGCATTTATAGCATCAGGATTAGGTTTAATGGTTATTAATATTTACATTAATACAAAAATTAAAGTTCAACATCTTTCAATATTAAATGATATTATTTCAACTATAGTAAGAAATATTGCACAAGATGTTTTAGGAAGTATTTTAAAATATGGAATTTTATTAATAATTGTAGGATTAATAACTAGCATAGTAACAAATTTTGTTCATAATATTATTAAATACAAGTCATTGATGCAAGATGATGTGTCAAAAGATGAATAAGTTAGGAGTAAGAAATGGAAGAAATAGATTTAAAAGAATTGTTTAATATTTTTTGGAGTAAAAAACTTCAAATAATTTTAGTAGTTTTTATATTTATGATTTTAGGAGGAGTTTATTCAGTAGGTTTAAAAACACCTTTATATAGCTCATCTACAAGTTTAGTTTTAGCTATGGCAGATACAAGTGAAAAAAGCAGAGATGGAGAAAATGCAATTACAGCAACAGATATTACATTAAACTCAAAATTAGTATCTACATATAGCGAACTTATTAAAAGTAAAAAGGTTTTAAGACAAGTTATTTCTAACCTTAAAATAGATGAAGAAGCTGATTCTTTAAGAAAGAAAATTAAAGTAAGTTCTGTTCAAGATACAGAAGTTATTAAAATAACAGTTACACATGAGAATCCAACTTATGCAGCAAAAATTGCAAATGAGATAACAAAGGTATTCTCAAAAGAAGTTAATGAATTATATAAAATAAATAACGTATATATTGTTGATGAAGCAGAAATAGAAAATGCACCATCAAATATTAACCATATTAAAGATGTTATTCTATTTGCTTTAATAGGTTTAGTATTATCTGCAGCTTATGTATTTATATTAAATATGTTAGACAATACAATCAAGTCTACAGAAGATATTGAAAAAGGATTTGATATACCAGTCCTTGTTACAATACCACTTATAGAAAATTTTGAAAATGAAAAAGGAGGTAACAAATAATGAGAAAAGAGTTAATAGTACATAAAAATCCAAAATCTCCTAATTCAGAAATATTTAGGACTTTAAGAACAAATATACAATTTATGAATACAAACAAGAAATTAAAAACTTTACTTGTAACATCAACTTTTCCAGGTGAAGGAAAGAGCTGGGTTACTTCAAACTTGGCTGTTACATTTGCTCAAGCTGGTAAAAAGGTAATATTAATAGATGCAGATATGAGAAAAGGTAGACAATATAGAATTTTTGATATAGCTCCAAAGCCAGGACTTTCAAACTATTTGTCTGAAACAGAAATAGATGACAATGGAAATGCCACAAGAAATGCTGGAGAGTATGTTCAAGAAACAGGTGTAGATAATTTATATGTTATTTCGGCTGGAAATGTTCCACCAAACCCATCAGAATTGTTAGTTTCACCACAAATGCTTAAATTATTAGATGATTTAAAAGAAATTTGTGATTTAGTAATTATAGATGGAACACCTTGTGAGTTAGTTGCAGATTCAATTATTTTATCTAGAATTGTTGATTCTTGCATAATTGTTACAGCTCATAAAGTTACTAAAAAAGATGCTTTAGAAAGAGTTATTAAAAATATACGTAATGTTGGTGGAAAGCTTGCAGGAGTTGTAATAAACAAAGTTCCAGTTACAAAAGGATATGGACAAAAATATTACTATTATGGAAATAGCAAATTGAATAACAAAAAAACACACAATTCAAGATTTAAGGTGGATTTATTTAAATCAACAAAAACAAAATCTACAGAAAAGATAGAACGTGATATTACAAAATTTCAACGAGAAATAAATAATTCACAAGATACAAATATTAATTCTATAGAAAAACAAGAAAATTTGAAAAAGTTAGAACAATTAAGTGAAGACTATAGTAATAATATTCGAAGAAGCGAAGAATCATCAAAAAATGACTTGCAGAAAAATGAAGAATCAGAAAAACATGAATTTTTATCAAAAACAAACGAAATTATGCAACAAATAAATGAATACATAAATGAAGAAAAAAACAATCTAAAATAAAGGAGTAAACTATGATTGACTTCCATTCACATATTTTACCTAATATAGATGATGGATCAAAAAGTGTAGAAGAAACTTTCAATCTTATAAAAGAAGCAGAAACAGCTGGATTTGATACAATTATTTCTACATCACATTATATGGAAGGCTATTATGAGGTGGAAAACAAAGAAAGAAGAATTTGGATAGATGCACTTAATCAAAAATTAAAAGAGCAAAACATTAATGTTCAGCTTTATTTAGGAAACGAAATCTATATTACAGAAAATATAATAAATTTACTAGAAAACGACAAAGCATCTTCAATAAACAATTCAAATTATGTTTTGTTTGAAATGCCATTAAATGTAGAGCCACTTAATTTGAATGATGTTTTATTTGAGATGCTAAGATGCAAAATAATACCTGTTTTGGCACATCCGGAAAGATATGCATTTGTTCAAAAAAAACCGGACATGTTATATGATTTAGCAGATAAAGGTGTATTAATGCAATGCAATTTTGGAAGTTTTATTGGGCAATATGGTACAAAAGCAGAAATAATTTCAAAAGAATTATTGCTTAAAGATATGGTTCAATTCTTAGGAACTGATGTACACAAGCAAGAAACAGTTTACCCAAATATGCCAAAAATAATATCAGTTCTTAATAAAATGGTAGGAGAAGAAAAAGTAAAACAAATTACAGAAATAAATCCAATGCTTGCAATGAACAATAAGAGATTTGAAGTTGCAGAACCAAAACACATCAAAATTTCTTTAAAAGATATATTAAAAATGAACTTAAGAAAATAGAATTAGGGGGATAACCCCTTTTTCTGTTGTAAAAGAGGAGAGGTAGTATTATGAAATGGGACAAGAGAGATATAATAAATGTATGTAAAGTAGTAGCATTTGGAATAATTTTATATTGGGCATTGCAGAACTTAGGTGTTTTAGGAAATGCCTTTAAGACATTATGTGCAATTTTATCACCATTTATTGCTGGTGCTGCAATTGCTTTTGTTGTAAATATCCCAATGACTATATTAGAAAATAAAAAAATAAGAATAGTTAAAGTTAAAGGTAAAGGAAAAAAATCAAGGTCTAGAGTGGTTATAGAAGACAATAACTACGAAACAGCAGGAAAAGTTTCTAAAGTAAAAAGATTTTTTTCTATAATTATTTCATTAATTATTTTAATTTTAATTATAGTTGGAATTATATTTTTAGTAATTCCTGAGCTTATAAATGTTGTTGCAAACATTATAAACTACATACCAGAACTTCTAATAAAAATTAGAGAACTTATAAAACATGTAATAGAAGATCATCCACAAGTTTCAGATGTTTTATACAGTTTCCAATGGAATTTAGAATCTTTTAGTAGAGAAATGATAAAGGAATTAACCACAGTGGGAACAGGGCTTGTTACATCATCTTTTGGAGTTATTACATCTACAATTAGATTTGTATTTGACCTTGTTATTGCAATTATTTTTGCTGTATATCTTTTAATGGGAAAAGAAAAGATAGTCTTACATGCAAAAAGAATGACTTATGCATTTTTAAAAAAAGACATTGCAGACAGAATTTGCAAAATAGCTAGACTTTCAAAATCAGCTTTTTATAATTTTGTAACAGGACAATTTGTAGAGTGCATTATATTAGGCTCTTTATGTGCTATAGGTATGACAATACTTAGAATGCCTTATGCTGTTACAGTTGGAGCAATTGTTGCAGTTACAGCTTTTATACCTATTGTAGGAGCTATGATAGGTGGAGTTGTAGGAGTTATTTTACTACTTCCAATTTCACTAACTAAAGCTGTTGTATTTGTAATATTTTTCACAATATTACAACAAACTGAAAATAACTTAATTTACCCAAAAGTTGTTGGAAACAGCGTTGGAGTTCCAGGAATGTTAGTCCTTATCGCAGTTGCAATAGGAGGAGCTGTTGGTGGAGCAATTGGCATGGTTGTATGCCTACCAATTACTTCTGTTATCTATACTTTAGTTAGAGAAAGCACAAAAAGAAGACTAGAAGAAAAAGGCTTGGAATAAAATATTTGAAAAAAAGCTTGAATATTTATGTTTAAGTGTGGTATAATAACTTGGTGCAAAAATTTAGCATAATATATTTTGGAGGGCTAATGTTTTGATGTTAATTATACTCAAAATAATAATAAAGTAAAATTGCCTCCAAGCAAAAAAGAAAGGAAGTACAATTATATGAAACAATTAAGAAAAACAAAAATAGTAGGAACAATAGGACCAGCAAGTGAAGACAAGTTAGAGGAATTATTTGAAGCAGGATTAAATGTCTGCAGAATAAATTATTCTCATGGAAGTTATGAAGAACAAAAAAGTAAAACAGAAAAAATTATAAAACTTAGAGAAGAGTTAAACTTACCAATTCCAATGCTTTTGGATATGAAAGGACCAGAAATTAGAACAGGAATGCTTTATACAGGAACAAACACAAAAATAGAATTAAAAGATGGTCAAAAATTTACATTAGTAAATGAAGATATTACAGGAAATGAGGAAAAAGTATCTGTTTCATATAAAGAGTTATATAAAGATGTTGCACCTGGTGCAAAAATATTAATAGATGACGGAGCTATTGAACTTAGAGTTGATGAAATACAAGGCAAAGACATTGTTTGTACAGTAGTTCATGGAAATGGTTTAGGAAGTAGAAAAACTATTAATGTACCAGGAACAGTTATAAAGTTACCAGGTTTAGCAGAAAAAGATATAGAAGACTTAAAAGCTGCATGTGAACATGATTATGATTATGTTGCTATTTCATTTACAAGAAATACAGACGATATAATGCAAGTTAGAAAAGTTCTAGACGAAAATGGTGGAAAAGACAT
>ODAI014566234.1_pt1 | contig 10918 bp, 12 predicted proteins | sample 1539321 | NCBI WGS metagenome assembly ODAI01 (sample SAMN02144231, study PRJEB22623) | gut metagenome | biome: sheep rumen | host: Ovis aries | place: New Zealand | reverse complement strand
CGTAAGATACTCCATATCAGCAAGCGGAAGTGCGCATGGCTCCTTCAAAGCGGAGCTATTCCCTGCACTGACAGCTACCAGAAAACTAGCCGATACGCTGTGAAGCTCGATGACGTTATCGAATATATAATACGGACTGAGAACGCAGCAGAAAGGGTTCAGCCGCAGCGACCGCCGGAGTGCTTCCGAGAACAGCTGAACGATGTGTGGTTCGATGTGCCTGATGTGCTGACTATTACAGAGGTAGCAGCCATAACAGGCTACACTCCCAATGCCGTGGACCGCTGGATAGTGAAAGGCATTCTCCGCTCGGTAATAGTGCAGACAGGACTCATAACCTGCCGCGAATGGCTCATCGACTTCTACTGCGGCGACGGATATAACATCGTAAAGAAGGTCGATAAGCACTTGGAACTGCTTAGGAAACTCATATAATTCAAACGCTCAGGAAGTCCCTGAGCGTTTCTTTTTGTCAGTCTGCAAGTGTTGTGATCTTAGTCGGTAACTTGGTCGCTAACTTGGTCGGTCGAGCGACTAACATTCTTCATATCTTTCAATTTCCATTGTCAAATTCAAACCTTGTCAAATATACCGTTTTGAAGGATGTTCTCCAATGCTGAAACCGCCGTATTATATGAAACAGCTTCAAATAGCAAAGGCACTGTTATTGTTTCGTAATCCTCTTTATAGGTTTTCTTATCAATGACCTCTCGGAGGATCTCGGTCACATTTTTACCGTTCTGAACTGAAAGGCACATCTTATGTGGTCTGCGCTCTTCAGCGACAGATAATGCAAGATCTTTCAGCGTATCATCTACCGTTACAATCTCAGACAGCTTGTAAATATCGTAGATGTGCCTTGAATGCTCGGTAGTGGTATTCAGCAGATAGTAATCCGCCAGAGCATACATTTTGTCGATCATTGTACGTTCAGCGGTCTGAACATTAAGCGTAAAAGGTTCTAAATCATATTGCTTAATAAAATCACCATAACCGTTTTCGTGAAGATATTGATAGATCAGGCTGTCTGCTGACATTACCTTCGTTGGATAAGCTCTTTGATATATCGCAGTTTCGACGATAAGCTGTTCCTTCAGGTAAGCAGCTGATAGTGACGAGGGATAGTCGATAATATAACGGTTATAGTCACGTCGGCTTTTGACTGCATCAGGGTTGGTAAGCTCAAACTCTAAATCATTGATTATTTGGATTATATTTGCTTTGAGCTGCCTTCTTTTTCGTTCAGGCGGTTTTATTTCGGACTGTAAATTAAGGTCAATATCCTCGGAAAAACGCTTTATAATATGATAGCACTTTGACAATGACGTGCCGCCTTTGAAAACAATATCCGGCATAACAGCGGCGATTCTTTTCAGAAAAAGCGTTACAAAATAGTCCTTCTCAACTATCTCTGCCTTGACTCCGAGATATTCAGAGGTTCGCAGGACAAGCTGCTCAAAGGTATCCTTTTTGTTATGCAACATAATAGATCACTCCGCTTTCTATGAGATTTCGCAAAGCCTTGTCAGGAAAAAACGGCGCATATTTTGTAACAAGTTCCTGAGAAATATTACATTTTCTGATCCAGTTTTTGATGACAGCTTTTCTTTCATCGTCAAAATATCCTGATGAGGTGCTGTTCATCATTTCAAGGAACTGCAAAACAAATATATTGTCATTATCTATTGTAACTCTTGCCTTTCGTAAAATAACTTCCTGATTTCCAATTTTAACTCTGCGGAGCTTTGAATTTTCGTTGTTTGTTTGGATTTCTGGAATATTCGGCATCTGCGTAGAAAGACCTGCCTGTTGCAATGCAGTAATTCCGGTGTAAAACCCGATTCGCTTTCCTTTTTCGGATAAATACTTTCGCTCAATTATCCTGTTTGGATTCAGAATACTGTTTCCAAACGGTGTTTTGATAGGGATATAGTAGATACCTCTTTCGTAGCGAATGATCTGGCCGCTGTCACAGAGCTTGGCAAGCTCTTTTTTGAGCCAGATATCAGAGTAATCCTTATAACGAATATCCGAAAGGAATATCGGTTCATTCTTACCAAACGTTTCAAGAAGATAATCATACAGCATATTCAGCACCTCCCATGTTGTACTGAATTTATTATACCATATTTAACTCTACAAGTCAATAGAAATATATTTTTGAAATTTAATCTAAGTGTTTCTTAGTATTGGCGGAAAAGCTCAAAGTTTGGAACGCAAATCGATCATAGTGATGGTACTGTTATTAAACGGCTGTCCGTGATCAGACATATTGATCTCTCTGTAAATAAAAAACATGCTATTATTTTATTGTAATAGAATTGATTTATGAAGTCTGATATGATATAATATGTGAAAAACACGGAGGTAAGCTTATATGGAAGAATTAAATGAACTGGATTCAACCTGTGGAGTAAGCGATGATGAGCTCACAAGACGCTTTATTGAAGCAGTCAGAATAGAGAACGAGATACGTAGTATTAAGGGACTCCCTATCTCCGGATATGATCATGATAAGAAAATGCCATATATTGAGTATCCTGATGGAAAAAGAATATACAACGGAGAACAGGTAGTTGCAGATACAGAGGAGGTCTTCAATGGCTAAAGTAGTAAATTTAAACGGAATGACAATCAAAGTAGTCGATTCTCAGGAAAAAGATGCGTTTCTCACTCAGGATGATAAAGATATGGATATAAGCGCAACTGCCGCTGTAAGAGCAGCACTTAATAGGGCAAAAATTTGCGGAAAGCCAATTGCACGTTATGATACTGTCACTCATAGAGTGTACATTGAAAATGCGGATGGGACGATAAGGTTTGTTGAATAATTCTTCTCATTAAGTACTGTTATCTTGTTGATTTAGATAAAAAACGAATGTTTTGGTGTGCAAATACCCTTTTATGATTTCAATTGACATTTATAGCGAATTGTGCTATAATTATAATTGGCAAATTGTAATTTTTTGTAAAGGAGTGCAGAAATTATGACGCCTGAACAGAAAGCAAGAAAAATAATTGATGAAAAGCTACTAACTTCTGGTTGGATAATTCAAGATGTTAAAAGATTAAATCCTAATGCTTCTGTCGGCGTCGCTGTACGCGAATTTCCGACAGATACCGGTCCTGTTGATTACGCACTTTTCGTAAACGGAACACCTGTAGGAGTAATTGAAGCTAAGAAAAGTGAAGAAGGAGAGAATATAACAACTGTTGAAGGACAGTCTTCTCGTTATGCCAACAGCACATTTAAGTGGATCAAGTGCGAGTACAAGATAAGATTTGCTTATGAAGCTACAGATAAGCTCACTCGCTTTACTGACTACAACGATGAGAAATACCGTTCACGGACAGTGTTTTCATTCCATAGACCAGAAACATTAGCCAGTCTTATAAGAAGAAACGACACTATCAGAAACAATATGAAACATTTCCCAGAGTTCGATGGCGCAGGCTTTCGAGATTGTCAGATTACTGCTATAAAAACTCTGGACAAGTCTTTAGCTGAGAATAAACCGAGAGCATTAGTTCAGATGGCTACAGGTGCAGGTAAGACGTTTACTGCAATAACAGCAGCATATCGTATGCTTAAATTTGGCAAAATGAACCGAATTCTCTTTCTTGTTGATACCAAGAGTCTTGGTGAGCAGGCTGAACGTGAATTTCTGGCGTATCGTCCGAATGATGATAATCGTTCTTTTTCAGAAATTTATGGCGTTCGCAGGCTAAAAAGCTCATACATACCGTCCGATGTACAAGTTTGTATCAGTACAATACAAAGAATGTACTCCATTCTCAGCGGAGAAGAAACTGATGAATCTATAGATGAGATCTCACTTGAAGAAGTTACTTCAATGGAAAAGAAGTCACCAAAAGAAGTAGTTTATAATGAGAAATATCCTCCTGAATTTTTCGATTGTATAATTGTTGATGAGTGCCACAGATCCATTTATAATGTTTGGAATCAGGTGCTTGAATACTTCGATGCATTTATTGTTGGACTAACTGCAACTCCGGATAAACGCACTTTTGCGTATTTCAATCAGAATATTGTAAGTGAATATTCAAGGGAACAGGCTATTATTGACGGTGTAAATGTCGGCGAAGATATATTCCTTATTGAGACCAATGTTGGCAAAAATGGTGCTCATATAATGAAGCAGCTTATTGAGTCACGCAATCGTATGTCAAGAGAAAAACGCTGGAAGCAGCTTGATGAAGATGTTGACTATAAGCCGACTCATCTTGACCGTGATATCGTAAACCCAAGCCAGATAAGAACTGTTATCAAGACATTTAAGGAGAACTTGTATACAAAGCTGTTCCCAAGGCGTAAGGAAGTTCCGAAGACCTTGATATTCGCCAAAACAGACAGCCACGCTGATGATATCATACAGATAGTTCGTGAAGAGTTTGGCGAGGGAAATGAATTTTGCAAAAAGGTAACCTATTCAGCCTCCAACCCTGAAACTGTTCTTGCAGAATTCAGAAACAGTTACTATCCGAGAATAGCTGTTACCGTTGATATGATCGCAACAGGCACCGATGTCAAGCCTATTGAATGTCTTATATTTATGCGTGATGTACGCAGTAAGAACTATTTCGAGCAAATGAAAGGTCGTGGAACGAGAACTCTCGGCAAGGACGATCTCCAAAAGGTATCACCGTCTGCGACTGAGAATAAGGATCATTTTGTTATCGTTGATGCTGTTGGTGTTACAAAGTCCAAGAAAACCGAAACGAGAACCCTTGAACGCAAGCCGACTGTTTCCATGAAAGAGCTTATGCTCAATGTTGCTCTCGGTGCAAAGGACGAGGACACACTTACTTCTCTTGCAAACCGTCTTGTACGCCTTAACAGTCAGATGACTCCGGGCGAGCGTAAGGAATTTGATGAGAATGTCGGAACACCTGCAGGTAAACTCGCTGAAGCTCTCCTCAATGCCTTTGACGAAGAGGTAATAAAACAAACAGCGGTCAACACATTTCAGGCAACTGAACCTGATGAAGAACAGCTTAACGAAACTCAGAAAGCATTGATTGCTGAAGCTGTGAAGCCTTTCTATGATCCCGATACAAGAGATTTTATCGAAAATATCCGCAGGAGTCATGAGCAGATAATTGATAATGTCAACCTTGACACGGTACTATTTGCTGACTTTGACTCCGAGCAGGAGAAAAACGTTGACAGGACAATCCAGACGTTCCATGAGTTTATAGAAGAAAACAAGGACGAGATAATTGCACTTCGTATCATTTACAACGAGAGTTACAAAAATCGTCCCATGGCGATAGAAAGCCTGAAAAAACTGTATGAGAAGCTGAAAAGCAAGGGCATTACAGTTGAGCGTCTGTGGGACTGTTATGCCATAAAAAAGCCTGATAAGGTAAAGCGAGGCACAATGGCTCAGCTTACTGATCTTATATCCATAATACGCTTTGAAATGGGATATACCGGTAATTTGCAGCCTTTTGCGGACAAGGTCAACTATAATTTCATGCAGTGGACTCTCCGCAGGAATGCAGGTGCAGTTCATTTCACAGAGGAGCAAATGGAGTGGCTCAGGCTTATAAAAGACCATATCATAGCTTCGCTCAGTATTGAACCCGACGACCTTGACCTCAACCCCTTTGACCATAAAGGCGGTCTCGGCAGATTCTATGAGGTTTTCGGGGATAGTTATGAAGCAATTTTGATAGAAATGAATGAGGTATTAGTAGCATAATGATTGATGAGATTATCAACAATTCGCCATTACTAAAAGAAGGTATAGGAAAATGCGCATTATGCGGGAAAGAGTGTAAATTGACATTTGAGCACATTCCTCCAAGAGCAGCAAACAATTCTAAACCTGCTAAGCCGGTTTCAGGTGCTGAGTATTTTAAAAAGAATAATCGTTTTCCGTGGGATACTTCAGGAATAAAATATGAAAATCAGCAAAAAGGTATGGGGCTGTTTTCATTGTGTCAAGAATGCAATAACAATACTGGAGCTTTCTACGGAAACGATTATCTTGAGTTTGCTAAAAGGGCAGTTGCTATGATAATGAGTGATATTCCAGATAGTCATGATATTGTTGATTTTAAAGAAATATACCCTTTACGATTTATAAAGCAAATCTGTTCCATGTTTTGCTCAATTAATCGAGATTTGCCTTATCTTGATGAAATGCGGAAATTCGTGCTTGATAAAGAGTCAAATAATTTTGATAAGAAAAAATACAGGATTCAAATGTATTTTAATAAAGGTAATATAATTAAATACAACGGTTATAGCTGTTTGATTTTTATAGGTAGTCCGATGATAGAAATAAGTGAAATAGTTGCCCCACCATTTGGATTTCAGCTTATTATTGATCCTAAAGATAATGAGCACTATAACGGATTTAATATAACAAACTTTGTTGATTGTAAATACAATACTATTGCTACAGTGACAATGCCAATTGTTTTTTATGAAGTTAATAATATCTTTCCTGACGATTATCGTTCAAAAGAAGAAATAATGGCACAAATCGAGGAATCCGAAACATTCAAAAAGGAGAATAATAATGGGACTGTATGAAGGCATAAAAGATGCTATCGGCATAGCGCAAAAAGCAGATAATATCGAACTATATAGACAACTCCTTGATTTGGGAGCACAGGCGTTGGATATGCAAGCTGAAATAACAAGATTAAGAGAGGAAAATGAAGAACTCAAAAAAGCTAATGATTTAGAAAGCAGAATAATAAGGCATAAAGACTTTTATATTACACTGAGAGATGATGAACAGGAGATCCACTATTGTACTACCTGCTGGGGAAAAGATCATAAGCTGATTCAATTAACTGACGAAGATAGATGCTTTTTGTGTGATACAAAGTGGCAAGAGGCACTTAGAAGATAACATTTATCGAATCGTATTTGCTTAGGCAAATACGATGATACTGAATTTGATTTCAGATGTGTAAAGGAGAAATAAATATGAATATTTTTACTGAATATGAACTCAGCTGTTATAATAAAGTACTTGGTGCAGCACTCGGAAAAGTTGAACGTTCAACTGTCACAAAACAGGAAGTTGATATTACTGTTGAGTTACTAAAGAAAAATGCAGATAATCGCTCGGATTGGACAGAAGAACAGAAAAGAGATTATAAGATACTCGCGGATTATGTTAAAGAAAACTTTAAAGGCTGATTCAAATGTGGAAAGAATATAAAATTGAAGAATTGCTATCATATGAGCAACCTACTCCGTACATAGTTGAATCAACTGACTATGACGATAATTATAAAACACCTGTACTTACAGCAGGAAAGACTTTTATTCTTGGATATACGAATGAAACTAATGGTATTTATACTGATTTGCCAGTTATAATTTTTGACGATTTTACAACAGCAAGCAGATATGTCAATTTTGAATTTAAGGTTAAATCATCAGCGATGAAAATCCTAACTCCTAATATTGAACTGGTTTTACCTAAATTCATTTATTACCGTATGCAGATAATACAGTTTGATAATAGTACACATAAGAGGTATTGGATTCAGAAATACTCAAAGATCAAAGTGAAAATCCCTCCCCTCGAAGACCAACACCGTATAGTTACCCGAATCGAGGAGCTTTTCTCTCAGCTTGACAGCGGCGTTGAAACGCTGAAAAAGACTAAGGAACAGCTGAAAGTGTATCGGCAAGCGGTCTATTCGGAGGTGTTTAACATATTCAATGAATATGTTAACATTACAGAATATTTCGATATTACAGGTGGCTTAACAAAAAACTCTAAGCGAAATGAATTTATATTAAAATATCCTTATCTTAGAGTAGCAAATGTATATTATAATAAATTGGATTTGAGCGAAATAAAGAGAATTGGTGTTTTAGAAAGCGAAATTGAAAAGACACTATTAAAAAAAGGAGATTTATTATTTGTAGAAGGAAACGGAAGTAAGACTCAGTTAGGAAGAGTGGCAATTTGGGATGGAAGTATTGATGCTTGTTTACATCAAAATCACATCATTAAAGGACGTTTGAAAAAAGGTATGATTCCTGAATTTGCATTATACTATCTAATTTCAAGCTACGGTAGAAAACAAATTCTATCCGTTGCTTCATCTACATCAGGACTATACACATTAAGCACCAACAAAGTAAAAAGTTTGAAAGTTCCGGTTTGTGATATTCAGCAGCAAAAAGTTGTATTACAAGAAATCGAATCCCGCCTGTCCGTCTGCGACAGCATAGAAAAAACAATAGACACAGCTTTACAGGAAGCCGAGGCTTTAAGACAGAGCATATTAAAGCAAGCTTTCGAGGGAGGGTTATAAATGGGAGTAAGCAAATATGAAAATTGTTATGTAGCTTTTTTGGATATACTTGGATTTAAAGAATTGTTGGAACATAACAATATGGAAGAGATACGCAAAATATTTGAAGAAATAAGGGAATTCAGACCTAACCCTTTTGTAGAATTACCTGCTCATGATCAAATCAAATTCCACATAATGTCAGATAGCATTATCGTTTATGTAGATGCAGATATACAAGACAGTTTTATATCATTAGTGGAAGTATGTTATCAAATACAGATTTCACTTTTAAGACGTGAAAAACCTATTCTTTTACGCGGAGGAATAGCAAAAGGTAATCTATATCGAGATAAAGATGTGATTTTTGGAACCGGATTATCTCGTGCAAATTCACTTGAAAATGGATTAGCAAGCTATCCTCGCATCATATTTACTGGAGCAACATTGAATGAAGGATTAGAGAATTCACGCTATACGGGAATATGGGATAATTTAAGTATGTTTTATCTTATGGATAATGATGATTTGTATTATATTGACTTTCTGTATATTACATACTATTTTAAACATCTCTATAATACAGAAACTAACGATACTGATTTGGCTATCATGAATTACTTTGAAAAACTCGATAACTTTGTTAATGAGCATTTAAGTGATGAACTTAATCCTTCGATACGTACTAAATATCTATGGCTGAAAGAAAAAATCAACGCTACAATCTATAATACTCCAAAACTAAGAAAACACTTTGAAGAATATGATAATAAGAAAAAAGAAGCGCGAAGGGAATATTTAAGAATGAAAATAAGAGAAGGAGATAAATCATAGTATGTCAGAAAATTCAACAGCAATAATATCCAAAGTCTGGGGAATGTGCGGCCCTCTGCGTGACGACGGCGTTTCCTACGGTGACTATCTGGAACAGCTTACATATCTTATATTTCTGAAAATGTCCGATGAATATTCACGTCCGCCGTATAAGCGTAAGACGGGTATCCCCGAAGGCTACGGCTGGAATGACATGAGCCTGCTGAAAGGTGCAGAGCTTGAGGACAAGTATCGTGAAATACTTGAAAAACTCGGTGAACAAGGCGGTATCCTCGGTAAGATATTCAAAGGTGCTACAAACAAAATAAGCAACGCTGCTATCCTCAGCCGCATCGTTGCAATGATTGACAAGGAGAAATGGGTGTCCATGTCCTCTGATGTCAAGGGCGAGATCTATGAAGGACTTCTCCAGAAGAACGCCGAGGATATCAAAAGTGGTGCCGGACAGTACTTCACTCCCCGTCCGCTTATCAAAGCAATGGTCAGATGTATTCGTCCCGAACCTATGAAGTCCGTTGCGGATCCCTGCTGTGGAAGCGGCGGTTTCCTGCTTGCGGCTCAGGATTACATTACTGATTCCAAGAATTATACGCTTGACCGTGAGCAGAAAGAATATCTGAAAGCCGAAGCCTTTCATGGTAACGAGATAGTTCCTACTACATTCAAACTCTGCCTGATGAATCTGTATCTGCATAATATCGGTGATATTTATGGTAATATCCCTGTTACTCTCGGAGATGCACTTCTTATGGATTCGGGCGAGAGATATGATTATGTGCTGACAAATCCGCCGTTTGGCAAAAAATCCTCTATTACCTTTACAAATGAAGAAGGCGAACAGGAGGATGAGGAGCTTGTATATAATCGTCAGGATTTCTGGACCACAAGTTCCAATAAGCAGCTCAACTTTGTTCAGCACATCAATACTATACTGAAGTCTACCGGTAAGGCTGCTGTGGTCGTACCTGATAACGTGCTTTTTGAAGGCGGTGCAGGTGAAACTGTCCGCAGAAAGCTGCTTGAAACTACGGATTTACATACGATTTTGAGATTGCCGACAGGCATTTTCTACAAGCCGGGTGTTAAAGCTAATGTTATCTTTTTTGATAAGCGTCCGGCAAGTCCTGAGACACAAACTAAAGAAGTGTGGATATATGATTTCCGAACCAATATCCACTTTACATTAAAGCAGCATCCGATGACAGAGGCAGATCTTGAAGACTTCATTAAATGCTATAATCCAGAGAATCGCTATGAGCGTTCAGAAACTTGGAGTGAAACTAATCCGGAAGGACGTTTTCGCAAATACAGCATTGATGATATATTGAAGCGTGATAAGTTGAGCTTGGATCTTTTCTGGATTAAAGATAAGTCACTTGCAGACCTTGATAATCTTCCTCCTGCTGACGAGCTTGCGGATGACATTATAGAAAATCTTCAGGGAGCTCTTGATAGTTTTAAAGATTTGAAGGCTCAATTGAATTAAACGTTATTCGAAATTCAATAAGGAGCAAAAAATATGAACGTGCGGAGTGCGTTTATATTCAACTGCTCCACGGACTGGATGAGCGCAGTGATGAGGATGAATAACAGGAAAGAGGGCATTGCCGTTTGTAAGCAATGCCCTCTATTAGTATTATGTCATTTGAAAAATCCTAAATCTGGATTGTCAGGCAATCCGACTATTGAAGCTCTGTCAAGAAAGCAATTAAAACTCTCACATGATGTTTCAGGGAGCAGAGTGCAGTCATGACACGCAGCGTAATTCAGATTCTTGTATCCTTGCTTT
>ODAI012538545.1_pt1 | contig 10918 bp, 8 predicted proteins | sample 1539321 | NCBI WGS metagenome assembly ODAI01 (sample SAMN02144231, study PRJEB22623) | gut metagenome | biome: sheep rumen | host: Ovis aries | place: New Zealand | reverse complement strand
TTCTTCAAAACCTAAGAAAGATAATGGTAATAAAGATAATACAAATATAAATGATCAAACTGAAGAAGAAAATACAAAAGATTTTTATGTTAATGATTCAAAGATTAAATGGAGTCAAGAAACTACATTAGATATATTTAAAGATTCTTTATATAAAATAGATGGAGTTATTGCACCTGAAAGTTCAAATACATATAAATTTATTGTAAATAATGATACTATTTATAACTTAAAATATGATATTACATTTGAAGAAACTAATTCATATAACATTAATATGAAATATAAACTAAAAAAAGGTGATACATATTTAATTGATAATTATGTTTCATATAATGAACTAAATTTAAGTAATATTTCAATAAATAGTAATAGTAAAGATACTTATTATTTAGAATGGAAATGGATTAGTAGTGATAATGATACTAATATTGGGTTACAAGCTCAAAATACAGATATCAATTATGATTTAAAAATATTAGTAGAGGCTGTAAGTGAATAATGCTAAAAATTATTAAAAAGATTCTTGACATATTACTAATTATAATAATCGTTTTATTAGTAAGTTTTGTAATTTTAAGATATACAAAAAAAATAGAAATATATGAAGTTGAAACAGGTTCTATGGAAAGTACTATACATGCTGGTGATTATATTTTAATTTTTGATACTGATAATTATGAAAAAGGTGATATTGTAACTTATAAGTTTAATAATGGATATATAACACATAGAATAGTAGAAATTAATGATAGTAACGTTATTACAAAAGGCGATGCTAATAATGTAAATGATGATCCCATAAAGATTGATTCAATAGTGGGAGAGGTTATTTATATTGGTGGTATATTAAATTTCTTGATAAATTTTAAATATGCAATAGCTAGTGGATTATTAGGATTATATCTTATTAGTTACTATTTTGAAAAAAGTAAGAAGAAAGAAGAGTAAAAATATATGAAAGGAGTACTGTTATGAAAAATAAATCAGCAAAATTTATATTATTACTTATAATGCTAACAATTGTTTTTTGTGCAGTGCAAACTTTCGCAATATTAAGAAAAAGCGCTTCTTCTAGTGGTTCACTTGATGCAGCAACTTGGAGTGTTACTCGTAGTGTTAGCTCATCAAGTGATTCTATTGATATAACAAAGGGATCAACTACTGATAATTATTTATTAACTGTTCAAAGTAGTTCAGAAGTTGATGTTACTTATAGTATTATAATTAATAATTTACCTACTGGAGTAGAAGTAGATTTGGATAACAGCGGTAATTATAGAACACCTAGTAATGGTATGTTAATAATTAGTCCTGCTGGAACTATTAATTATAATGATTCTGTAAAAACTAAGAATCATACGTTAACTTTTAAGGCAACTAATGCTGCGACACCAGTAACTAATCAAAAAATAGATATTGATGTTGAATTTAAACAAGATGTATAAGATAGATTAGAAAAAGAAAGTGAGGGATAAAAATGAAACTAAGTAAACAAAGAAAAATCGTTTTTCTTTTTGTTGCTTTATTTTTGTTTTATAGTCTTATAAGTGATTCTTTTTCTATCTATAGAGAAATTAAAAGAGATACTATTTCCTTAAATATTTTTAGTGGGGATGTTACTGTTACTTTTGATGCTAATGGAGGAACTATACCAGTTGCAGATGCAACAAGAACTGTATCATCTGGTAGTTTTGTTGGTACTTTACCAACAACAATGACAAGGGTTAATCATACTTTTGATGGTTGGTGGACAGAAGCTGAAGGCGGAACTAAAATTACTTCTCAAACTGTAGTAACAGGAAATACTGTTAGATATTATGCCCATTGGATAAAGATGGTTTGTAAAAAAGCTGTGACAGGAACGCTTCATACAGAAACATGTGATTCAACTGGTTCATGTACAACAATTGGCTATAGTGCTAATGATACAATTACTTATGGTACTATACCAGGAAATAATAGTCCTATCATCGGAGATGCTTATGATTGTGATGTTAATGATGATGATGTATGGGACCCATTAACAGAAAGATTTTATTATGTAAGAAGTTATGGTGGAACTTCACAAACTGACAATTCAGTTTTAGTTCACTTTACAAGTTTTGATAGTCAAGGTCAAATGGATTCTTCTAGTTCTAGACTTAATTATATTTATGAGGATGCACTAAACTATTTACCTACATCAGCAACTTGGGATAACCCAGCTCTTATAGAAATGAATGGAAATATTACAAGATTTATTTCTCGTGAAGATGTAGCTGAAGCTTGTGGCTCTAATACAGGTGGAAATAAATTTAGAACTTGTCAATTCTATTTAGAAAATACTAGATTCCAATCAATTAATCTAGGTAGAGCAGGATTATGGATATTAGAAGAAGGAAGTAATCGCTATAGAATTCATACAGAAACTCTAACATTAGCAAGTATACCAACTTCTGATAGTAAAAATGCTGCTAGACCAACAATTGAAATACCATCTAATACTATTGAAGACTTTAAAATTGTTTCTACATATACGATAACTTTTAATCCAACAGATGGTACATTAGACAATCCAAATGAAGCAACTAGAAGTGTTAGTGATGGTAATCCAATTGGGACACTACCAGCAGCTACTAGATCAAATTATGTGCTTGAAGGTTGGTATACAGATGCAACTGGAGGAACAAAAATAAATGCAAATACTTTAGCAACTGGTAATGATACATATTATGCTCATTGGAAACAAGTAGAGTTAGATTACGTATTTTATATACCAGGAGAATGTACTTTTACATCAACAGGTATTACTGATGGAACTAATGGTGATTGTATTAGTACAGTAAATCCAACTGGTTCTAATATTGATTATACTGATAGCGCGTTATCAGCCAAAAAATATATAGATACAGGAATTTCTTTATATGGTACAACTTATCACGATTACAATTATGAAATTCATTTTGAAATAGTAGATTATGATCCTGAGATTAATGAATCACAAGCAACCTTCTTTAATACTAAAAGAGAAGGTGAAGGATATCCTGGAGTAGTAGTTAGAAGAGGTACAAATCAAAACAAATTGAAGATAGAACTTGCTTCTAGAAAAACATCTGGAAATAATGAAAGTGTTATGTTAGATTATGCAACTGTAACTAAAGTATCAATATTCAGATTGAATAATGAAATCTATTATAAACTAAATGATAATGATAAAGTATTAATGAATAATTTATCACAATATAATCCAGAATTTACTTTAACAACTTGGTTTGGTGGTGGTCCAGTAGATGAAACGGCAACGACTGCTCAAAGATATCTTATTGGAACATTGAAAAATATGTATATTAAAGTAGCTCCTAATAACAACGATATTGCAACTGTAACATTTGATCCTAACTATCAAGGAGCATCTACATTTGATGAAGAATATACAAAAGGTGAAGCTATTGGAACATTACCAACACCTGAAAGATCAGGTTATACATTACTTGGTTGGTTTACAGATTCAACTAATGGAACACAGATTACAGAAAATACTATTGTTAATGATGATATAACCTATTATGCACACTGGCATGAAGATGTAACTGTAACATTACATGCTAATGAAGGAACTGTTTCTCCAAATACAATAACCATTCCTTATAATAGTGCTGTTGGAACTATACCAACACCTGAAAGATCAGGTTACACTTTTGCTGGCTGGTATACTGATGATAATACCTTCCAAAATGAAGTGACATCAGCAACTGTTATTACAGCTAATACAGATTTCTATGCAAAATGGATAGAAAATATTACTGTAACGCTTAATGCTAAAGGTGGAACTGTTACACCTTCTAGTATAACATTTGCTTCAGGAACGGAAGTTGGAACACTACCAACACCTGAAAAAACTGGTTATGATTTTAAAGGTTGGTTTACTGATGATGAAACATTCCAAAATGAAGTAACATCAGTAACAGTATTTAATACAGGAACTATTATTTATGCTAAATGGGAAGAAACAACTAATATAACTATCAATTTAGATGCAGATGGTGGAACTGTAAGTCCAACAAGTATATCTATTCCACCTGGAACAAAAGTTGGAACTTTACCAACTCCAACTAATACTCCTGATAGAACGAATTATACCTTTGTTAGTTGGTTTATTGATGATGGAACATATCAAAATGAAGTAACCTCAACTACTATACTTAATGAAGATACAAATTTAATTGCTAAATGGGTAGACGATACTTATGTAGCATGTATTGGAAGTAATTGTTATACAACACTAGCCGCAGCTGTAAACGCTGTTCCTACTACTGGAGTAAAAACTACAATAAAAATAATACAAGATATTACAAATACAGCAGTTACAATTATACCTAGTAGTAAATGGGTAGAATTAGATATAGGGGAACATACTATTAGTATTAGTAATGGTACAACAAACTTATTTAGTAATGAAGGAAAATTTGATATTATAAATGGTACTTTATATAGTTCTGCAGGTTATATTATATATAATAAAGCTAATTCTACATTAAATATATCTGGGGGAACTCTTACTTTTGATAAATCAAGTGATTCAGAACATAAAGTCATTGAAATGATGGGTGGAACAATTAATATAAGTGGGGGAACTCTTAATTGTAATTCTAAAGCAGCAGTAATAAATGCTAATGGTGGTACTTTAAATGTTACTGGTGGAAGAATAATTGGAACTAATACATTTAAAGGACAAGCTATATATAATAATGGTGCAACTACTACTATAAGTGGAGATGCTTATTTAGAAAATACTTCAACTACAAATGTTACTAATGGTAGGGCAGCTCTTCATAATAATTCTGGAACAGTTAATGTACTAGGTGGAACGATTATAAGTAATCAAAATGCAGCTGTTAAGAATAATGGTATAATGACAATTGGTACTAATGATGGAACTATTGATACTACATCTCCAGTTTTCCAAGGTCATACTTATGGACTAGAAACTGTAACAGGAAAAACAGTTACTGTTTATGATGGTATATTTAAAGGAAAAGTAAGTACAAATAATAAAGCTATTAGTAATGAGTCAGTAGTTGATAAAGGAACTTATACTATTGTTCATGATAGTGAAACAATAGATAATGTTCAATATGATGTAGCTTATTTGAAAGATAATTCTGTAAGTATTACTTTAAACTTTAATGTGAATGGTGGAGATTCAGTTAGTTTAAATACTATAACATTAAATGCTGAAGGACCTATTGGTAATTTACCAACTGCTACAAAAGCAAATACTGAATTCTTAGGTTGGTATACTGCTCAAACTGGTGGAGAAAGGGTATTAACTACTAGAGATATTACTACATCTGATAATGGTATAATTTATTATGCTCATTATACTAACGCAACTACAGTATGCAAGCCAGCTACAACATTACATACAGATGGTAATACTACATTTGGTACTATTCCTACCTCTTCACCATTAAGTGCAGGTAATGCCTTTGATTGTGATGTAAATGGAGATGGAACATTTGATTCAACTAATGAAAGATTCTATTACTTAACTGATACAAGTGATGGTAAGGCTGTACTTATATATTCAAATAATGTACATCAAGGACAAGGTGGAGTAACACCTATGTGTAAAGCTGATGCAGTAGCTTATGGTGATAACTTTACTGAAGGACCTACTACAGCTATTACAGAACTTCCAACAACTACTGAATGGAAAAACGTAAGCTTGTATACAGAACCTAGAACTATAACAAATCAATCAGGTACAACAATTACAAGTGATTATATATATACAGAAAAAGCTGCTAGATTAGCAAATCTTGATGAAATTAAAGCAGCAACTAGTTCTAGTATTAATGAAACAACAAATGAACTTGCTTCTTATTCATTCTTATTAGAAAATACTGCTTCATTCGGTGATTGTCGTTCAAATTATTGGTTAGAAACAACACATTCTAGTGGTGGAGCTGTTAGAATAAACGCAGCTACAGCTAATAAAAGCTTAGGCCATGCTACTGGTAGTTCAGCTGTAAGACCTGTAATTGAGGTACCATATTCTTCAATTGAGGGGGCAATAAACATAGTTGAATTTGATACTATACCTGAAGCGATGAGAACATACTTTAATAATGTAAATACTTGGAATTCAGGACAAGATGATTCTAATTATAGTAGTTTTGATAGTGCTATGGTTAATAACTTAAATAATTACAATTGTGTTTATTATCAAAATGACAATACTGCAACAGAATATGGTAGTGTCTATTGTGATCAACCAAATAAATATGATACTGGTATTACTGGAAATATAAATGTTTATGAATATAATCCATTAACTGGTGAAACATCAAATACAATAGCTTCTTATGTATCTAATGATAATGGTAAATTATATAACTTTGTTCCAGGTAAAACGTATTATTGGGAATCAGCAACTGATTCTAGTAAAAATGGTTATGTTAAACCTACTGGTGAAAGAAGACTTATAACTATTCCTGGAACTAATAGACAAACACGTAATATTCGTGATTTAGGAGGCCTTCCTGTAGATACAGATGGTAATGGTACAATTGATGGTAAAATTAAATATCAAAAATTATATCGTGGTGAAAAAATATGGGGAACTAATCGAGATGGTACAACTAAAGCCCAATTTGAAAAATTAGGTATTTATAATGAACTTGATTTAAGAACTCAAGGAAGTGAAATTGTTGCATCTGAAGAAGATCAGTTAACAAATTATATTCCATATGAAATAATTCATTATAAGATTGATCATACAGAGTTTGGTAGTCCTGCTATTGAAACACAATTTAACGGTAAGAGTTACTATCAATTAGCTAGAGATTCTGCTATTGATGTAATGAAAAGAGTAGTTGAAGGTAATGATGATTATGCTTTATACTTCCATTGTCGTATTGGAGCTGATAGAACTGGTACTTTAGCGTATATCTTAGAAGGTCTTCTTGGAGTACCTACTGAGTATAGACATCAAGACTATGAACTAACTACATTCTTTGGTTTAAGAGAAAGAACAAGATATTATTACAATAAGGGTGATAACTATTATAAATTCTTATATTTGAAAAAATCTATAAGACATGCTACACCTAATAATAATGAAACAACTGGAGAAGAAAATGTTATGGATTGGTTCTTATTAGAAGGTAACTCTACTACAGAATGTAATGATATTACTACTTTAATAAATCAATTTAGAGCTAAGATGATTGATTATAATTAGGAATTACTTAATAAAGTACACTTCTATTCTTTCTATGTAAATTGATATCTTTGTTAAAATTTGATATTATTTTTGGGGTGATAACTATGATTATTAAAAAATTAAAACCATATAAAAAGTATATATTAGCCATAGCAATAGTAGTTTTCATACTATTAATATTTACATGTATAAAAAGTTGTGGAACTAATAATAAAGATGATAATATAAAATATAATACTAATAAAACTTTTACTAAAAAACAAAACAAAGAAGGAATAGTATTCAAGAATATAAAATGTACATATGACGGAAATAATTCTGATATTTCTTATACTGTGATTAACAAAACTAATAAGACCATCTATTTAAAAAACTATGATATTATAATAAAAGATAAAAATAATAAAAGACTTACTAAAATATCTGCTCATATTAATGAAAAATTAACTCCTAAAAAATCACTAGATTGGGTTGATAGAGTGGTTGGTATAGATTTAACAGATGCTTATTATATGGAATTAGAACTAAATACAAAAAAGAAAAACAAATAACATAAAAGAAATGTTAATGTAAATATCAACATTTCTTTTTATTTTATTGATAATTTTGGAGTAGATCTTCAACAATCCTACGATATCCATATGTACCTTTAGAGTCATCAAATATTTCTTTAATTATTAGATAATCATAGTAATCTGCATCTTTCTTATTTCTATATTTATAATAAGTTTTTGGACTTGTTTTAAGTACGGCACACATGTTAGTAAGTCTATAATTGTTTCTATATAAATTTATAAATGTTACTTTCTCTCTCGTTGTGCCTTGAGGAAGACCCGGTTTTTTTTAGTATTTCATATCTTTCTTGCCAATCTTCTTTGGTTAAATCGGATTCTTTTTTTCTTCCTCTCTTTGTACCAACGTTAGGGTATAATTCAGGATGATTTATATATCTTCTTTTCCAAGTTTTTATTGTGTATAGTGAGATATTATTGATTTTTGCAAGATGATACGCTGTTACACCATTATTCATTTGTTCAACAATTTCATTAACAAATTCATCAGTGTATTTAATAAATTTTTGTCCTTTTGAAGCCATAAGAAAACACCTTCTTTCGAAAGTGTATTCTATCATATTTTTATAAACGGTTTTTTTATTTGTGTCTACTCTGATGGGTGCATTTCATCTTATAGAAGTGAGGTTTTATTATAAAATTAAAAATTAATATGTTATAATTAGTATATTGTTAATATTATCTAGCAATATTATTAAAAAATGGTGAAAGGAAACAAAGTGAAAAATAGATTAGATAAAGAATTAGTATTTAGAAATTTAGTTAATTCAAGAAGTAAATCACAAGAACTAATTAATTCATCATTAGTTATGGTCAACAATAAAATAATAAGTAAATGTAATTATCTTGTAAGTGAAATAGATACAATAGAAATACTTAAAAATGACAAATTAAAATATGTTTCACGTGGCGGATTAAAACTTGAAAAAGCATTAAATGAATTTAATATTAATGTAGATGGACTTAATGCTATGGATATAGGTTCATCAACTGGTGGTTTTTGTGATTGCTTAATTCAAAATGGAATTAAGCATATAATTGCTATTGATGTTGGAACTGATTTAATGGATAAGTCCTTAAAAGATAATAAAAAAATTGAATTATATGAGAAAACAAATTTTAAATTATTAGAACATAATAAATTTAATAATATTGATTTAATTACATGTGATGTTTCATTTATTTCACTTATAAAAGTTATTGAAAAAATAGCGGAGGAAAATATAAAAGTAAACATGATATGTTTAATAAAGCCACAATTTGAATGTGGTAAAGATATTGCAAGAAAATATAAAGGTATAATTCTTAATAAAGATATTCATAAAAATATTATTAAAAATACAATAAATGAAATAAATAAATTAGGTTTTTATGTTAAAAATATTACTTATTCACCAATAAAGGGTGGAGATGGTAATATAGAGTATCTTGTATATTTATCTAATAAAGTTGATAATAATATAGAGTTTAACATAGATAAACTTGTAAATAACGCATTTAAGTAGAACTTTAATTAGTTCTATTTTTTGTTTTTAAGCGAACATAAATTTGACAAAATGTGTATTTTATGCTATAATTTAGGCAATTTTTAAATGGGGGTTAAAATATGAAAGATTTAAATGGTTTATCAGTTTATTGTAAAGAAGCAAGAAGCTATGAAATTTTAGATAATAATGATCAATTAGAATTAATTAGATTAGCTCAAAATGGTAATATTGATGCTAGAAATAAATTAATAGTTCATAATTTAAGATTAGTAATTTCAATTGCTAAGAATTATTTAAAATATGCTTATAGTTTGGATGATTTGATTCAAGAAGGAAATATTGAACTTATAAATGCTATAAATAATTATGATGAAAGTTTTAAAGTACCATTTTCATCATATGCTTATTCTACTATTAATTATAGATTACTTAGTTATACGCTTAGAAATACTTCAATAGTTCATTTATCAAGAAGATATAATGAGAAAAAAGTTGTGATATTTAAAGCGATTAGGGATTATTTTAAGTATAATGGTGTTATGCCAACAATTAAAGAAATATCTAATTTAACAGGAATAAAAAGTGAAATTGTTAGAATTTGTTTGAATAGTGAAAATGTTTTATCAATTGAAGATTTAACTAATAGATATGAAGATGGAGAATATTTAGATAAAACTTATAATTTTGAAGAAGATTATTTAAATAAAGAAGAAAACAATTATAAAGTGAATTATTTATTAAATAATTCAAAATTAAGACAAAAACAAAAAGATGTTATTAAATATACATATGGATTAGATGGTAAAGAAGAAATATCTAATAATCAGGAACTTGCTAAAATATTTAATTGTACTCATCAAAATATTAGGTTAATTAAAATGACTACTTTATATAGAATGAGTAAAAATAACGATGTTAAAAGTTTATAAGTACATTAAAATTGACAAAATAATAAAAATATGATATAATCTATGACGATTTAATGAAGGGGGAAAATAGTATGAGAAAGGAATTAGTTGATAAAACTTTAGAATTTGTTGAGAAAAATTTTAAAGAAGAAAATGGAAAAACACAAATTATTAATTTAAGAAATTTTATTAGTTTTTTAAATCAAAATAATAAAAATGAATTAGATTTAGATGAAGCAGAAGTTTTAATTAGTTCAAGTTCAAAACTTAATAATATGATTAAAAATCTTATAGAACTAGATAAAAATGGTAACTTACTTGATAATGATATTATATTTGCTTTAGCTACATATTATGCTAGTATTAATGGTATTGATTTAAATTTTGATAAAATTGAAAATAGAAATTATGATGAACTTGGCGATCCAATTGATAGACATACTAATGATTTAGATCTTTTTAAGATATATAAAAATGAACTTAATGGTGCTGATACATTAAGTCCAAAAGAAGAATATGAATTATTTAAAAGGGTATCAGAGGGTGATAAAGAAGCTTATGATGAGGCTGTTTTTCATAATTTACGTTTAGTTATTAGTATTGCAAGAAAATATGAACATAGAGGTATTGAATTAGGAGATTTAATTCAAGAAGGTAACTGTGGTTTATTAAAAGCAATTGAAAAATTTGATTATAAAAAGGGTATTAAATTTTCAACATATGCTACTTGGTGGATTAGAC
>ODAI011937412.1_pt1 | contig 10918 bp, 8 predicted proteins | sample 1539321 | NCBI WGS metagenome assembly ODAI01 (sample SAMN02144231, study PRJEB22623) | gut metagenome | biome: sheep rumen | host: Ovis aries | place: New Zealand | reverse complement strand
TGGACATCGAGTCTATTCAGTGGCTCGAAGACTTCCTCAAAGCCGGACAGAGTGCCGTGCTGATGGTCAGCCACGACCGCGCATTCATTGACAATGTATGCAACCGGACCATAGAAATCACGCTCGGGCGCATATACGATTATAATGTACCCTATTCGCAGTTTGTCACTCTGCGTAAGGAGCGCCATGAGCAACAAGTGCGCGCGTACCAAAACCAGCAGAAGATGATCGCCGAGACGGAAGATTTCATTGAGCGCTTCCGATACAAAGCAACCAAGGCGGTACAAGTACAAAGCCGCATCAAACAGCTGGAGAAATTAGAGCGTTTGGAGGTCGATTTAGAGGATACCAGCCGCCTGAACTTGCGTTTTCCGCCGGCTCCCAGAAGCGGCGATTTCCCGATAATCATTGAGGATTTGCGCAAAGATTTCGGCGAACACAACGTCTTCCATGATGTCACTTTCACTATCCGCAGGGGCGAAAAAGTGGCCTTTGTGGGCAAAAACGGCGAAGGAAAAACTACGCTCGTCAAATGTATCATGGGCCAGTTGGACTATTTAGGCACGCTCAAAATAGGTCATAACGTCAAGATCGGCTATTTCGCACAAAACCAAGCTGCACTCTTGGACGAGAACAAAACCGTTTTCGAGACCATTGATTACGTGGCAGTTGGCGATATACGCACAAAGATACGCGACATCCTCGGCGCATTCATGTTTGGCGGAGAGGCGAGCGAAAAGAAAGTGAAAGTGCTCTCCGGAGGTGAGAGAAGCCGTCTCGCTATGATTCGATTACTCCTCGAACCATGCAACCTCCTCATCCTCGATGAGCCGACAAACCACCTGGATATGCAATCCAAAGATGTGCTCAAAGCCGCGCTGCAGGATTTCGACGGCACGCTCATCTGCGTCTCACACGACCGCGATTTCCTCAACGGACTTGTCTCCAAAGTGTATGAATTCGGCGGCGGAAGAGTGAAAGAGCACCTCGGTGGCATCTACGATTTCCTCCGCGCCAAACGAATCGACTCCCTGCACGAACTCGAACGTTCCAACACACAGATGAACCCAACGACATACCGACGACCTACCGACGGCATACCGACCGTCAACGCCAACGTTGAGCCTACTACAGCAAAGTTGGACTACGCGGCGCAAAAAGCCGCAGCGGCGGAGAAACGCAAAAAAGAGAAACAGATTGCCGAGGTGGAAAACGCCATCGCAGCTCTCGAAGAGAAGCAGGCTGAAATGGAGCAAATCCTTTCCCTGCCCGAAAATCAGACACAGGAAAACTTCCAGAAATACGAATCCATCAAACACCAGATAGAGCAGAAGATGTACGAATGGGAAATACTGAGTGAATGAGTGAATCTGTGAAAATGTGAAAATGCGCAAATATGAACGAGATTGTTAATTACATCATCACATGGCTGTGTTACGGCGATGAAGAAGCCGCAGCGCGGGTAGCTTACACAGCGGACGAGAAAGCCTTGGAAACGCACGACGTGATCATTGTGCCAAACGGCCATTTAGGCAAGGATATTATCCTGCCGGAGACGGGTCGTGTGGTGGTCGAGCAGCCGGCAAAGGACAAAGCTATCATCCGCACGGACATCGTGTATAACACCTTCTTCTATATATCGCGCGCGGAAGAACTCATCAATCCGCAGCGCGACGAGCACGGACGTTTTGCCGCCAAATACTCCATTTTAGGCCAGAACAACCGCTTGCAAATTCCGTCTTTGGACGAACATGCGCGTCTGTTGCTCAAACTGCTCAATGTGGCGATGCCGGAGTACGGTTTCGGACATATTTACCTCACCCACGATATTGATTCCATCTCGCAATACCGCCATCTGCGCGGATTAATAGGCGGATTGTTGCGCGGTGAGAAAGAGCAAGTGTGGCAGTCGCTCAAGAATATCCACAACGATCCGGTTTATACGTTCCCCTGGCTCATTAAGCAGGACGGACACGTGCCCGGTGCGGAAGTGATCTATTTTGTGAAGCACACCCGCGGTTTCGGCTATGACTACCCGCAGTACTGTCTGCGCGGCAGAGACTGGAAGCAACTCAAGAAACTGTTGCGGAACAGCAATGCGTTTATGGCTATTCATGGCAGTTACTACGGCTATCTGCCTAAAATCAAATACAGCCGCATGTACCGCGCACACTACCTGCGATGCGATATTGACCAGATGCAACGCCTCGCTGACGCAGGCTACACCGATGATTTCACCATGGGTTTTGCCGATCAGGCGGGTTTCCGTTTGCAGACCACACGTGCCGTGCGATGGATCAATCCCAAGACCATGCAACTCACCCCGCTCACACTGCATCCCCTGAATATCATGGATTGTACCCTGAGCAATGACAATTACATGAATTTGACCGAGGACGAAGCCTATTTCCTCTGCGAACGCATCATCGACAAAGTCAAAATGCACCGCGGCGACCTGTGTCTCCTTTGGCATAACTCCAACCCCACCAATAACCCGTGGCATAAAACGATTTACACGAATATACTCAATATCTTGCGATGACGCCCAACGTGCTCATATTGTGCGATCCGTTCACTCCGCCGGCATATACACCCCGGATTCGTTGTTTATGCGACCATCTGGCATCCATCGGATGGAATATAGATGTCTATACGGAGCACGGGGAAGAACTGACTTTTGAGCACGCATACCCTATACATGAGATCAAGGTCTATCGAACAAAATCCCAGTGGGAGTGGATGATCAAGAGTATCTGGAGTTTGCTCACGGACTGGAGAAACCGCTTTTTCTCGCGCCAAGTCCGGAAGGCTGTTCAAGGAAAACAATATGACCTCGTTTTCTGTTGCACCTTTTCCACGTTTCCGCTTCGGGCGGCGTTGGACATCGCCCGAGAGCGACATATACCGCTCCATGTGGACTTGCGGGACATAGACGAACAAGTACCCGGCGCACAATACCAAAGTCACCGGCAATGGTGGGTAAGACCGTTCAGAAACTGGTATCGGAATGTGAATATCGCCCGCCGGAATAGGGTTATCCGCAAAGCGCAAACGCTTACGTGCGTATCTCCGTGGCATGAGGAGTTTCTGAAGAAATACAATGCGAACACGCGCCTGATCTACAATGGTTTTGACGAGAACGTATTCTTCCCGCAAGATCTGCCTTCAGATACGTTTACAATCTCGTACATCGGACGCTTGTACGAGCAAAGGATGCAAGATCCGACCATTTTGATGGAGGCGTTGCAGACATTGGATCTACCTTTGAAAGTGAAATGGTACACCAACGATGCCGGACAGAAACAGATTCAACTTCTGGCGCAACAATATCATGTATCGCACTACATGGAATACCATAACTACGTGCCCCCCACAGAAGTACCGGCTTTGTTGCATTCCGGCTCTATATTGTTAGTGTTGACCAACCGCGCCGATATCAGCGGCGCACATGGTATCATGACGACGAAGTTCTTTGAGGCGCTCGGTGTGGAGAAACCGGTTTTGTGCGTGCGGAGCGATGAAGAGTGTCTGGCGCAAGTGATGAAAGAAACCAATGCCGGTTTGGCAGGAACGAACGCGCAAGAAGTAGCAGATTTCATTTTGGAGAAATACGACGAATGGAAGACCAAGGGTTTCACGCGGCAAGCTGTTAACCAAGACAAGAAACGCCTTTTCACGCGTCAATACCAGGCACAGCAGTTTGAACAACTGCTTTTGAAAGTTATAGATGAAAGAAGATAGAACGATATTAGTGGACATCTGTTGGACGTTGTTTTACTCCAACACGACGTACGATTTCCTGCATATTCGCGGGAACAAGCTCAACTCGCTCATCTATAAACTGTTCGGTATAGACCTGGTGCGCAGCAGAGCGATCCGTACGTTTGAGAAGCAGCCGAAAGCCGAACAACAGACGCAAGCAGAGCGGTTCTATACCGACTATCTTGAGCCGCGGAAGATCAGTCCCGTTTGGCAGATGATAGAGGGCAGAAACATCGTCCTTGTTTCCCAGACAATGGATATCATCGCCAAGACCGTAGCGAAACACATCGGGGCGAGAACATACCATGCCACGCAACATAAAGAGGAAGTGTTAGCGCTCTATAGGGATTTCGATATCATTACCGACAACGTCAGCGACCTTCCGCTTATCCTGCGCGCTCAACAGGCAACAATCATCACCTATAACAACCGTTCACGGTGGGAAAAACTTCTGCCGGCGGACATTAACGTTCATTTTATTGAAACAGGCAGAAACAAATATTAGGCTCAAGCACACACGCACCACGATTCCGAACGCAGTATTCTATTTCCCGTTCACGTATTATTATGTAGTGCGTTTAGGCACTTTCCCGAAGTTGCTTTCGTGGATGTTGCTCTACCTTATGCCCACCGCCTTCTATTCCGCCGTGAGTTACAGCGGCTCATGGACGCTCTTCACTGTCAACTACCTGCTGATCCTCATCGCCACATTCTCGCTTTACGAATCAGGCTACATCTATAATGACACCTGCTCTATCCGGCATGAGCAACAGCCGGCTCTCCGGCTATACGAAAATAACTATGCCCATTTCGGACGTTGGAGCGCAGTTATCTTCGGCATAAGGGTTCTCTATTCGCTTAGCGCCTTGGGAATACTCTATTGGCTGAACGGCACTGTACGATGCGGCTATGTGGCACTGTCCATCGCCGTTATGACATTGTTTTTTGCGATCTATAACCATTGGCGAAACCGCTATAATGTGTGGTTTTATCCTCTGTTAGTCTGCTCACGGTACGTTCCTTTCCTGCTCCTTTATGATACCGGAACAATGCCGTATATCTTGCTTTTTGTCTCTTTCCCGCTACTCAATGCGATGGAGCGTTTCTCAATGCCCCGTTACCGCTGGCCGCTGATGCGGACACTGATTCCGACAGAGGAGAGCAAGACCATTTTCCGCGCTATTTATTATATAGTAGCGATCCTTATTATCGGTATATTCCTTTATGCGAAAGGATATAATTATATCTTATTAACCCCAATAATGATTTTATGTCTTTATCGATGGGTATTGGTCTTTTGGCTCAAAAAACATCGACCGGAAAACTATTTAAACGGCTAAACAAATGAAAAAACACCTTCTCTCTCTGGTACTTTGTACATGGTCCATTTGTACATTCGCTACAACTTATTACGCATCGCCGAAAGGCAGCGGAGACGGATTGTCTTATGTTACGCCTTGCACGTTTACACAAGGCGTGTCGAAAATCAAGAACGGCGGAGATACGCTTTATCTGCTCGGTGGGACGTACGAGTTCGCCGATAAATTCTCCATAAACAAACAGGGCTCGAAATCCAAATATATCGTCATCTCCGGCTATCCGGGAGAGAAGGCAGTGCTGGATTTTCACCAAGTGGCTTACGGCACTCGTGGAATTACGGTTCACGAGAACTCGCTATATCTGCATATCAAAGACCTGTCTATTGCCTATTCCGGTAAAAACAACCTCTATTGCGAGGGTTCGTATTGTCTGTTTGAGAACTTGGACATCTACGGCTCCGCCGATACCGGTTGCCAGATGAAGAAAGGCGGCAACAACACTATTTTGAATTGCGACAGTCATGATAATTTTGACTATAAGACCACAGGAACAGGCGGAGTAGCCAATTTCGGTGGCAACGCGGATGGTTTTGCAGACAAGCAGTTCAGCGGCGCAGGAAACCACTATATCGGTTGCCGCGCATGGAACAACTCGGATGACGGATGGGATTTCTTCCAGCGTATAAGCACCTCGCAGACTATTATCGAGCAGTCGGTTTGCTATCAGAACGGACCTGCCTATTATAACATGAAAAATCACCCTCGCTACCAGACGGACAAAGCTTGGTTCGATTCCAAGGTGGGTACACAAATGACGGACCGATTTGGTAACACAATCACCATCACCTTGGAGAAATACCCGTGTCAGGGCAACGGAAACGGCTTTAAGATGGGCGGCGGTTATACCGACCATAAGATATTGATTCACCACTGTCTCGCGGTGGCTAATAACGCCCGCGGTTTTGACCAGAACAATAACGGCGGCACGATGTGGGTCTATAATAATACCGGGTTTGACAACGGAGTGAACTTCGGTTTTACGACCGCTTACGGCACGAACTACATGCGGAATAACATCAGTCTGTCCGGAAGAGCCGCAGATCAGCCCAAGTCCCAAAACGTGGCCGCAAATGAATATAACACCTGGAATAACGGGTTCAGTTGTTCGGCGGCGGATTTTCAGTCGTTGGACACCACCTCTGTTTTGGCGCCTCGCGCAGCGGATCATTCCTTCGCAGAAAGCACATGCCTCCGGCTTGCCTCTACCTCTCGTCTTATTGATGCCGGAATAGATGTCAACTTGGGGTATAACGGTTTAGCACCGGATTTAGGTTGCTATGAGTCTCCGGGCGAACGCCATGACCCGGAGCCGGAAGGCGGCGACACCGTTCCGTCTATTCAGCCGGAAGGTACTAAGGCGGTTGCATTTGTAACCTTGCCAGGAGCAAGCGAAGACAAAGCGCTGCTCAAATACCTGCGTGCGAATGACAGTTTATGGGTAGTTGAAGCGGACGCGACCGACCCGGAAGTGGATTATAGTACGTACGATGTGATTGTCCTGGGGCCCAAACCGAATAGCGGTGCTACGGGTTTTGCGGCACTCAAAGGCTATGACAAACCGATGGTACTTCTCAAACCGTTCTTGCTCAAGAATACCGTTTGGAATTGGGGAAATGCCGTCAACACAGCGGATCTCTCTGTCTCGGTAACGGATCCTCTTCATCCGCTTTTCAAAGGCGTAACTATCACTGAGGGAACGGTACAACTCTTCGCACAATGCAACACCAAGGCCGTTACGGCTATCTCCACATGGACGAATACCGCAGGCTTTGATCTCTTGGCTTCACCTGTATCGCAAGCGGGCTATAGTTCCATCGTTTACCTGCCGGAAGGAACCGATTGTAACGGCACTACTCTACCCCAAGCGATGTACATGATCGGAGTGAGCGAGTATTCGACCGCGTACCTCACCACGGACGGCAAACGGCTGATAGAGAATGCAATCTGCTTACTTTCAGGTATCGTCAATAACCATACGCAGGGAATGGATGAAACTATCAATCGTCAATCGTCAAATCGTAAATTTATATATGAAGGCAAACTCTTTATTCAAGCAGGCGACCTGTACTTTGATGTTACTGGCCGCCGTATTCACCGCTAACGCAGAAGATGCACAATATCAGGATGTGTATTATACCATCGATATCAATCATCTCACCGCAGAAGTAGCACTGAACCCCAAAGCGTCCGGCGAACTCTTTATTCCCGAGCAGATTGTTGTGGGGCAAAATACCTATACCGTTACCTCTATCGGCGACAAGGCGTTCAAGGGTTGCAAAACCCTGACGGCTGTCGTTTTACCGCGCACACTGCAACGTGTCTATCGGTCGGCGTTCGAGGGAACAGGTATCATGTCAAACAAAGAGAACTGGTCGGAAGGATGCCTGTGGATAGACAGTATTCTCATTGCGACGGATAAGAATATCAAACCGCGTTTTGTAGTGCCGGAAGGAACCCGGCTCATTGCCGCAGGTGCTTTTGCCGGAAACAAAACGATTGAACGGGTTGAACTGCCGGCTTGCATCTCGCGTATCGACCATGAGACGTTCTATAACTGTAAGAACCTTCTGAAGGTAGTTATTCCGAGTAGTGTCACTTCGATCGGCGAGGATGCGTTCACCCATTCGGGCATCTACCTCACCGAGAACAAATGGAAAAAAGGAGCACTCATCATCGACGATTGTCTGGTAGCGACGAATGCGGATCTGCCGGAGAAATATATCTTCAAGAGCAAAAATCCTATCCGTCTGATAGCCGAGCGCGCTTTTAGCAATCAAAAGAAACTCAAAACGGTCGAGATCCCCGAAAGCATCACCGCTATTCCCACAGCGGCGTTCTTCGGATGTGAGAGTTTGACGGATGTGACCATCCCCTCCACCGTTCGCGAAGTGGGCAACTATGCGTTCTATGATTGTCCGCTCTTGAAGAATGCTCTACTGCCCAATACCTTGGAGCGTCTTGGAGCCGGTGCTTTCTACGGTTGCATCAATCTCAAAGAACAAGTGTTGAGCGATCAGATTGAAGTGCTCGAACGCGCCACTTTCTTCATGTGCCGCGGGATCAAGAATATCGCTCTTCCTGCGCACCTCCGACGGATAGATGCAGGTGTCTTTGCCGGTTGTTCCCATCTGGAGGCGGTCGAACTGCCGAAGACGCTCGATTTTCTGGGCGAACAAGTATTTGCAGGATGCGCCACCTTACATAAGATAGTGATACCGGAAAACGTGAACCAGGTCCCCAAAGAGGCATTCCAGGGATGCACACGGCTTTATAAAATCGTTCTTCCGGACGGATTGTATGCCATCGGAGACGGGGCTTTTGAAGGATGTGTAGCGCTCGAAGAAATCAATATTCCCAAATCCACCTTCCGGATCGGCAAACGTGCGTTCTACAACTGCATGCAACTACGCGGGATCGCGCTGGTGGATCATATACATATGATCGAAGAAAGCGCATTTATGGAGTGTACGATGTTAGAGGAGATAAAACTCCCGGAGTCCCTGAAAGTGTTGCAAAAGGGTGCTTTCTCCCAATGTATCAATCTTCAGAAAGTGATCCTCAACACCCGTCTCAAAGAGATAGAGGACGGCGCCTTCTTCGGTTGTCGCAGTTTGCGCGAGGTGCAATGGAACGACTCGCTGCAAACGATCGGTGTTGAAGCGTTCATGGAATGTAAATACTTACGGACGCCTGTTCTGGCGCCCGCAGTACAAATCGGCAAGAATGCCTTCAAGGGTTGCAAGTAAACGGACTGTTTACCACTTAGGATAGTCGTAATAATGGTAGATGGCATTTTCGCCCATATCTACCGTCATGTACGATTGTCCTTTCTCGCTGTCCTTGGTAGCGTCCAACACCAGGAAATTAACGCCTTTGAAGAGCACGGACTGACGTGCATGCTGGTGTCCCGACCATACATAATTGACGTTATACTGCGACAATATTGCGGCTAACTCGTACGTCTCCTCCATGGCGAAATTGGAAGTATATCCCTGCGAGCCGTCCAGCTTCCAGAAATGCGTGTGGGTATAAACGATAATACGGCGGTATCCCTCTTTTGATTTGACGGAGAGCAACTCTTTGAGCCAGCGGAGCTGGTCTTCGCCCAAAGTACCTTCCGCCGTGTCGAGGCAGATAAACAGATCTAATTTCTTCGCGCCGTTATAGGTATCGAACCAATAGACAGAGGTCTTGAAGTAATCCCTGAATATATCCCATTGTTTGAAGTAAATATCATGGTTTCCTGTGGTCATAAAGACGGTGTCTTTGATGGTCTGACCGGGGAAATGGATGATACTGTCCGCACAGGGTATATTCAGTTGCGCATCAATCAAGTCGCCTAAATGGATCGCGAACTTAGGCGAAGGAGCGGCTTGGTATTGTGCAATGAAGTAATCGAGGTTCTTATGCGTCTTACGCGTAATATGACTGTCTGTGCAGACATAGACGGTATAGTTGTCCGAACCCATATTCATGTGGAGCGGTCCTTTGTTCCGGTTAAAGGTCATGGACTGTTCAAACCGCGTTTTGACGGACGGACCGTTCGACGAGAACATACCCGCGAAGTCGAGGGTAGAATCTTTGCTACAAGCCGTGAGTAGCAGGAGGAAAGGAAGGATATAGGTCAATTTTTTCATAGTTCTGCCGGTATTTGAGTGTCCGTATTCGAGTTGTTTTTCTCTTCTTTCTGATGGAAGCGATAAGTAAATCCTGCGCGCAGGGTCATGCCATAGAAGGTAGCATCGAGGTGGAACATGCCGGTGGGTTTGCATTGTACGCCGAAATTGAGTCTCCACTGCTCGTCAAAATCGTAATAGCCGCCCACGTGGAAGAGAGGCTGATACATTCGCTCCATCTGATAGTCATCTATATTGCTGATCATGAACGACACGTTCCAGGGGTTATCCTGCGGACGGACGAACGCTTCCACGCGGTAAAGGAGGTTGAAAGGCTCCACCACGTATGACTCATTCGAATACCACGAACGGTCCCAATCGCTCAATACGCGCGCAAAAACACCAAATGTGGCAGAGACATAATCCATTCGGTAACCGATGCCCAATGCCGCTGTGATGTCGCTCATGCGGCTACGGGAAATAGCGCGGTAGTAAATGTCAGTCTCCAAGAACATCTCTCCAACCGGCAGTTCGAACTTCGGGCGGATGATCACATTGCCGGAATGCACATTCGCGGTGGATAACTGCATCTTCGCTTCCATCTCGAAATTAGGATTGAAAGGCAGGAGAGCCTGTACATCCACATTGGCATGGTGGCGATAGGTGGTGTTAAAACTATACTCCGCCATGGCGGTGAGCTGGTAGTTCCGTTCGCCAAACCCCGGTCGCCGTACTGCCAACGCGCTGGTAGCGCATAGCACACACATCATTAAGTAAAGAATTCTTTTCATAATTATCAATTGTCAATTATCCATTATAATTTCACTACGGTTAGTCCAGCTCCGCCGTGGTTTACATCTCCATCGCCGAAATCCAAGGCTATTTGTCCGCGTTTACGGCGTTGGCGGTTGAGGTCATTGAGGTAATCTCGGGTGAGTTGTTTGAGCGCGCCTGTTCCTGTGCCGTGCAGGATCGTCACTTCGCCGGCTCCGACCATCAGCGCATCGTCCATATACGCGATCAGAGGGTCGGTGGCCTCAAAAATACGCATTCCACGAAGATCCAAGGTACGTTCAAAACTGAGTGTCCGCTGACGCACCGTAGAGCGGACGGACGTGTTGCTCTTCGTCTCCGGCGTAGATGCCATGGTCTTGCTCAACT
>ODAI013432426.1_pt1 | contig 10919 bp, 12 predicted proteins | sample 1539321 | NCBI WGS metagenome assembly ODAI01 (sample SAMN02144231, study PRJEB22623) | gut metagenome | biome: sheep rumen | host: Ovis aries | place: New Zealand | reverse complement strand
TAACCAAGCCTTCCCAAAGGGAAGGATGTTAGATAGTACTATTCATTAATATGTAATTCGTTTTTATAAATAATAAGCCAAGCCTTCGTTTAGCGAAAGAATGTATAAAACATCCTTCCCTTTGGGAAGGCTTGGTTAGGCTTCATGTTCCGACAACATCCCATAAAAGTAAGCGACCTTATGCGCGTTATAATACGGCAGAACGGTCTTGAGACGCCTTTATTGCAAAAGCGTCTTATAGAGGCATGGGATAATGTTGCTGGAGAGATGATAGCTAAATATACCACAGAGAAATACATACGCAATCAGGATCTTTGCGTACATATTGAGAATCCAGCCCTCAGATCAGAAATAAGCATGATGAAGACAGAGCTTATCACGAAATTAAATAACGCAGTTGGTAGTCAGGTGATAAGAGATATCAGGCTTGTATAATGCATGGGAGAAACAACAGTCCTTAATCCCACACCGCCAAAGGATTAATGGAGGTGTGGGAAGAATTATTACAATTTACAACCTTTTACATTTACAAAGAAATCGCGTACATCAGAAATGAAGCGTTCCCTATCAAATTGCTTGCGTATCTTTACAGGCGCATTTTGCGATTCAAGAACTTTCAGCAAGGCCTTGCCAATATAGGTTGGTAATTCTTCTTCTGGAATCTTTATGAATTCACTTTCTGGCATAGGAATCTCATAAATCATAGTCATTACATTGTACTCAATTGGACTCTTAAGATTTGAAGTCGCTTGGTATCTTGAACGAACCCTACATTTCATAGCTTCTGTATTAATAAATGACAATGTCGTTTCATCCAATACCATGTCAGGTGCATAAGAATTATCGGATATATATTTGTCTAATTCATCGCCAATTCGCTTAGCTTTTTTTATTATACCATCATAATAGGTATAATAAAAAGCTTGAAAACAAAAATCTAACTTCATAATAGTCTTTTTTTATTTATTTAAAAATTTTGTTACCAGGAGGAAGACAACCATTCTTAGATGCGTAATCAATTAACTGACGTTTTTCTTCTATCCATAGCTGGTATTAATGTGAACGTTGTACTTTTTTGTAAAACGGCAATTATTAGTTCTGAATTATTATTTGTTGTATGCAAAGATAAGCGAATTTTCTCATACCACACATCCCGATTTTCTTGCATTTTCGCAAACAACAGCCATATCCTTCCTCCCTTCTACCTCCGTTGATCCTTCGCTATACCTCCGTTGATCCTATAGTTCCGGAGCGGACTTAAAGCGGTTTTGAAGCGAAACTACAACGGAGGCATAGGGGAGGCATAAAAGAGTCACATATCTTATACATGTGATTGGCAATGTCGAGATTATAAGTGCGATTTTTTTATAATTAACCTCTACTTTACTATTTACACTATCTACTTTACACCATCTATTTTACCCCAGCAATAACCTCGTCCATCAAGATGTCTGTTTCCTCAGAAAGAACATTCTCAACTAATTGAAAAGGGAAACACACACCTATTTTATATATATTTGGGATTTGAGAGAGGAAACGGTCATAGTAGCCCTTTCCTCTACCTAAACGATGCCCTTGCCTATCGTATGCCATACCAGGGACAACGACAATTGATAATTGACAATTGATAATTGACAATTCGGGGGTTGTAGGTTCAAGTATTCCGTAAGGCTCGCTTGGCTGAAGAGAATCCTTCCCTGTGTATTCATGAATTGTCATCTCAGTATCGCTTACCACCTTCGGCAAAAGCACTTTTTTACCCATTGCAAGGAGCTTGTCAAGAGCAGAATGGGTATCTACCTCGTCTGGAAGAGAATGATATATCAATATTGTATCCGCTTCCTGAACGCGAGGATGCGTAAGAACAGACGACATAATACCGAGCGACATTTCACCCAACTGTTGTGGGGTGAAATGTCGCTTCTGTTCACGGATATATCTGCGTAGCTCTTTCTTGTCCATACAGAAATTGCTATTTCTTCTTGCCAAACACCTTCATAGCGGCATCTATAACAGGATCCTTCTGGTTAAGATACTCATGCCATGCCTGTTCACTCAGCATATTATATACAATACGGCTGTTTATGTAGCGTTCAAGCAAGTCATGAGACTTACGGATCATTAGATTCCTGCGCTGTAAGCCACGCGAGTTTGCATAATTAGCAAAAAGCTCAACGGTATTCTGCTTGACAAGGTAATTGGCAAGTTCATGCATTTCCTTAAAGTTACTCAACTTCTGACGGTGGGCATCAGTATAGGCAAATGCAAACTGCTGGATAAGTCCGCTTGCAGCAGCCTGAGTATAGTAACTTGTATAGTTTGTAGTATCCTCTGCCACAAAGATATCTGGCGTGATACCTCCGCCACCATATACCACACGACCAGCCTTGGTATGGAACTTTGGACCTGTATGTTTGATTGAATCCTGAGAGAAGAATTCACCATTCTTGTAGCGTGAAACTATATCTTGACTATAATTATCACCCTCACCGGCAACGTATGGTTTCTGGATGCATCGGCCGGAAGGAGTATAGTAACGAGCCACAGTAAGGCGTACGATACTGCCATCATTGAAACGTAGCTGCTGCTGAACAAGTCCCTTACCGAACGAACGTATTCCTATAATCTTCGCACGGTCATTATCTTGCATAGCACCGGCAAAAATCTCGGATGCAGATGCAGAATTTTCGTCGATAAGGACAACGAGAGGAATCTTCTGATAAGAGCCACGACCGTCAGACCTATAATCTCTGCGAGGAGACTTACGGCCCTCAGTATAAACAATCATGCTATTGGATGGCAGGAACTCATTAGCCATCTGTACAGCCGACTCAAGATAGCCGCCGGTATTGCCGCGAAGATCCACAATAAGGTTGCTGAAGCCTTCCTGAGAGAGAGTAGCAAGTGCGACAAGGAACTCAGCATAAGTGGTTTCGCCAAAGTTCTTTACCTTGATATAGCCAGTCTTATCGTCTATCATATAAGTAGCCGAAACGCTCTTTGTCTTAATCTCATCACGGGTGATATTGTACTCCAATACCTTATTGCATCCATAACGTATCACCCCGATCTTCACCTTAGAGCCTTTCTCGCCCTTCAGACGATGCTGCGCCTCTTCGTTTGTGACTTCCTTTCCAACGAATTTCTGCCCATCTACAGAAACGATCTTATCTCCGGCAAGGACTCCCGCACGCTCCGCAGGTCCATCGGCAATAACATTCTGGACATGAATGGTATCTTCGCGAATGGTGAACTCAATGCCCACGCCAAAGAAAGAACCTTTAAGGTCGTCAGCAGCATTCTGAGCATCTTTTGCCGAGATATACGCAGAATGAGGATCGAGTTCCGAGAGTATCTGCGGAATAGCCTTCTCTACAAGGTCATTGATATTGACAGTATCAACATACTGGTCATCAATGATATGGAGAAGGTTATTCAGACGGTTACTGCCCGAATTGATGATGTTTAATCTGTTACCAGAGAAGTGGTTGGCATAAAACGTACCAATCACAATACCGATGACTACACATAGAGCCATCAGAAGAGGCATATATCTATTTTTCATTTATCTCATTTTTTACAACTTCAATACCAGCCCTCCGAAGAAGGTCAATACCATCCGAAAGACGATAGTCACGACCATAAACCACACGCTTGATGCCAGCCTGAATTATAAGTTTGGCACACTCTATACATGGGGAATCAGTCACGTAGAGAGTAGCTTTATCACTATTGTTATGACTACGGGCAAGCTTCGTAATAGCATTGGCCTCAGCATGAAGCACATAAGGATAAGTCACGTTGGAATCATCCTCACATACATTCTCAAAACCACTCGGCGTACCATTGTAACCATCACTTATTATGCGGTTGTCCTTTACTACAAGGGCACCCACCTGGCGACGCTTACAGTAACTGTTCTCTGCCCATATAGCAGCCATACGCATATATCGTCCATCAAGAATTTTCTGCTTGTCCATAGTTGACAAATAGTAATTAGTAAATAGTCAAATAGTAAATCATTTTATTCCGTTCCTCTCAAGCAATGCATCGATAGTAGGCTCACCACCTCGGAATCGCTTGTAGAGCGTCATCGGATGTTCTGTACCTCCCTTTGAGAGAATACAGTCACGGAAACGCTGTGCGGTATCCTTGTTAAAGATACCCTCACGCTTGAATACTGCAAAGGCATCAGCATCAAGCACCTCTGCCCATTTATAACTGTAATATCCTGCAGCATATCCGCCTGCCATGATATGAGAGAACTGAACGGTCATACAGGTATTCTCAAGCTGCTTACCAATGATAGCCTTCTCCCATGCCTTTTTCTCAAACTTGATAAGATCCTCATCAAATGCGTCACGCTTGGTATAGTATGCCATGTCAAGAAGTCCGAAGCTGACTTGACGCAGACAAGCAGACGCAACACCAAAGTTACGGGCATCAATGAGTCGCTGTATAAGTTCGTCCGGCATTGGTTCTCCCGTCTTATAGTGGAATGCGAAAGTATTGAGGAATTCACGCTCAAGGGAGTAGTTCTCCATAAACTGTGAAGGAAGCTCAACGAAATCCCACCACACGTTTGTACCAGAAAGACTTGAGAAACGGGTATTTGCAAACATTCCATGAAGCGAATGGCCGAACTCATGAAGGAATGTCTCAACCTCACCAAGAGTAAGGAGAGCAGGCTTCTCGTCGGTAGGCTTTGTGAGATTCATCACAACACTCACATGAGGACGCACGTTCTCGCCCTTCTGGTTAATCCATTGTCCCTGATACTCCGTCATCCAAGCACCTCCCTGCTTTCCCTTGCGAGGATGGAAATCAGCAAAGAGGACAGCAAGATACGAACCATCCTTATCGAACACCTCGTATGCCTTCACATCAGGATGATATACAGGAATATCCTTGTTTTTCTTGAACGTGATACCATAAAGACGTGTCGCAAGCCCGAACACTCCCTTGATGACGTTATTCAATTCGAGATATGGACGAACCATCTCAGAATCAACATTATACTTCTCAAGTTGAAGCTTGTGTGAATAGAAAGGAGCATCCCAAGGCTCAAGAACAAAGTCAGCACCCATAGTCTGACGTGCCATATCGCGAAGTTCCTCTTTCTCTTTCAAGGCAGTCGGTTTGTATGCCTCCACAAGCTGATCAAGGAGGTTATACACATTCTGTATATTTGCCGCCATGCGATGCTTGAGCACATAGTCAGCGTAAGTATCATATCCAAGAAGCTGTGCAAGCTCACGACGAAGATTAATCAGTCGCTTACAAATCTCAATGTTGTTCTGCTCATTATCATGGGTGCAGATTGTGTTGTAAGCCATGAACATCTTCTTGCGAAGCTCACGTTTCTCCGAATACTGCATGAAAGGTGAATAGCTCGGGAAATCAAGCGTAAACACCCATCCTTCAAGGTTATTCTCCTTGGCAGCAAGAGCGGCTGCCTGAATCTGAGTGTCAGGAAGTCCGGCAAGGTCAGCCTCATCTGTAATATGGAGCTTAAATGCCTTCTTCTCTTTCAAGAGATTCTGCGAGAACTGCAATCCAAGCATACTGGCTTCTTCGCTTATAGCACGGAGTTTATCCTTTCCTGCCTCATCAAGCAAAGCACCGGAACGTACGAAACCGTCATAGCTCTTCTCTAAAAGTCGCTGTTCCTCTGCCGTAAGTTCACGTGGAGCAGGTGCACCTTCTACCGGATTGTTATAGAGATCATATACCGCCTTGATACGTTCAAACAGCTGTTTATTAAGGCGTACATCATTTGCATGTTTGGTGAGGATTGGCTGAAGTTTCTGTGCAAGAGCATCCATCTCGTCATTGGTCTCAGCAGAAAGGAGATTGAAGAAGACGGTAGAAACATTATCCAGAAGATCGTAATAGCCATTATCATCCTCAGTATCAATTATGGTGTTATCGAACGTAGGAGGCTCTGGATTATTAATGAGTTTCTCTATATGCTCATCATCACGACGGATACCTTCCATGAAGGCTTCCTCGTAATGTTCCATCTTTATAAGGTTGAAAGGTGGAGTCTGATGTGGGGTAGTATATTTTTCAAAAAATGGATTAACCATGATTACTATTTTACGATTTACTATTTACAATTTTGTTCACAACAGCTGCAACATCGGTATTTCTATAATAGTACGTCTGACTATCAGCAGCTGTTTTTCCTCAAGGCGGTGAAGGGCTTCCGACACCTCTAGCCGAGAGCAGCCTAATTCCCTCGCCAAGACTGTCATCTTTGTGCGAAGTTGTTTCTGTCCGGCAGGATACATACAATGGTCCTTTATGAATCGGACAATCCTCTTCTCTATATCCTCACTCATCTGATGCCAAAGTCTGCGTGAGTTTCTCTGACTCTGCGTAGCAATGATATTCATCAGATTGAGGCGGAATGTCATTGACAGTTCCATCAGTTTCAGCACCATCGCCTTTTCTATCCTTATCACCTCGCAATAGGTCTGGGCATAGAATGTTGACGTATAACGTTGCTTGATACCGAAGATATGCTCTGGCTGAATAAGCAACGGTGCCTGTAGGGTTTCATCTATCTGATAAGAATGGTCATCGCTTCTCGTAGATGCCATTACCGTTCCTCTTGCCACAAGAACCAAAGCGGTACACGCTTCATTCTCCGATGCAAGGATTGTGCCACGCTTAGCATGAGTGTCTCCTATCTGCACATCCTGCTCTATATCCGCAAGTTCGCTGCGCCCCATTCCCAAGAACAGCGGTAACTGCAATAATGACTGGAGATCGTAACCCATAGGCTTATTGTGCTATCTTATCCTTCAATGCCGGCGAAAACCACACCTGATTCTGGCCTTTCTCATCGTTGTAGATGAAATACACCATCATCTCAGGATGACGCTCAAGCACCTTCTTCGACTTTTCAAGTCCCATGACCATGAAGGATGTGGCGTATGCATCAGCCGTAGCACAGTCATTTGTGATGACTGTTGCTGAGAGAATACTATGCTGTACCGGATATCCGGTCTTTGGATCTATTGTGTGGGCATACTTCCTTCCACCCTTATAGTAGAAGTTACGGTAGTTACCACTTGTAGCCATAGCCTTGTCAGTAACATTGATGACTGTCTGCAACTCATTGTTTATACTCAGAGAGTCGTCAGTAGGCTTTGTCACTCCTATTCGCCACGGCATTCTTTCCCTATTAACGCCTGACGTAACGACCTCGCCACCTATCTCCACCATGAAGTTCTTTATACCGAACTTTCGAAGAAGATTTGCCACTACATCCACACCATAGCCTTTTGCAATAGCGGAACAGTCGAGCATTACACGCGGATCTGTCTTTACTATCTTGTCGCCTTCGAGACGCACTTTATGCAAACCAACCACCTGACGCAGGCTGTCTATCACCTTCTCATCAGGATTGACACCATTCTTGAAACCAAAGCCCCAAGCATTTACCATAGGAGCGACTGTTATATCAAAAGCTCCTTCCGTATCCTCATTGATCTTCTGAGCCAGACGGAACACATCCAGAAAAAGCTTATCAAGAACCACATTCTCATTTCTGTTGACGTGGGTGATGATAGAAGAATCATTAAAAGGCGACAGCGAGGCATCCACTTCATTAAGTGCCTTCTCAATATCAGCCTTATGGTCATCTGCACACTGATATGTGATGTTATAGCTCGTGCCGAAGATATAGCCGGAATTATGCTGATACGGCTCATCCTTATGTCCCAGCATAAAACCTATGGCAATTATCATGGCAAGAACCACAAGCGGAAGTATTATTTTTATTCTCTTATTCAAAACGCTAATCTCTAATCACTAAACACTAACTAAATTCCGATACTCAGGTTGAATGTACCGCCGATATTTGTCTTGTCATAACGGCCGAATCCCGGAACATACCACATATCGCCTATCTTACAGTCTGTTGAATATATACGGCGGCGATACCTCACCGACCAACCGAGATGAACAGGTCCAACAACCTTGGCATCAACTCCGAACACCCCTTCTATCCAATAAACCGAGTTATTGTCCTTAACGGAGTAAGGGACGTTTCTACCCAATATAGGGTCCTTAATTCCCTCATGTGAAAATTCAAAATCGAAGTTAGTATAAGCGAATCTGGCTCCTACGAAGACCTTATACACATCATGCTTGTTCTTCAGGACATTGAAGTCACAGCCGATACGCCCATAGGGAGCAGACGTCTTGGTATAGATTCCGGTTATCGGATCCTTCTCGTGCTCAGCTTCTCCCATTCCCAATTCAAAGACAGGGAAATACTTTCCTTTGAGATTCAGTCGGAGAAACGCCTCATATTGCCCGAAGTCACTTATATTAAATGGCCTCTGAACAGCTCCGAACAAGTCAGCGCCTACCACCACTCCCTGGAAAAAAGCCGTGGTATCTTTCTCAGCCTCTATTCTCTTCTGGGCAGAAATGGTTCCGCAAGGAAGCAACAGACTAATCAGAAGGATGCACAAAGATATGGAAGTGAACTTTGTTCGGATCATTATCAATATAATCGTTATTTACGGTGATTGAATCTATCAAATTATTTGTCGTGGTAACAGAAAGCACTTTATGATGATAACGTGGGGTACAATCCACACCTTCAAATACGAGTTCGTTGGTCTTGGCGATATGCACCTCGTCACGTATTGGCGCATTGCCAAGCGTATCCTGAAAATCGAAAAACAAGGTTTCATCTTCCAGTATAGAACTCATCAGCATTCTCAGTTCTGAAGGCTCGAAATCCCGATTCACCAACACCACTTCCTTGCTACTGTCCGTATTCAAGGCCGATACCGTGACATAGTACCCGTCCAACTTTGCTATGGTATCACTACTGTTTTCCCTATGCTTTATAAAGGCCGAATGGTTCATAACCAAATTATTCATCGAGCAATCGATAGACGTACACCCAACCAGCAAGGCCGCTATAGCAAGAACAGCAAACGTTACTTTGCGCATCTTATCTCCTCCTCAATCTGATAGTCATTACGTCCCTGAGAAGAACGGCTGATCAAATCGCCCAAGAAACCTGCAAGGAAGAGCTGAGTACCAATCATCATCATGGTGAGAGCGATATAGAACCAAGGACAGTCGGTCACGAGTCTCTGTGGCACGCCATGATACAAAGCCCATAGTTTATCAGCACCTATTCCGAAGGCTGAAAGAAATCCTATAAGGAATACCAGCGTACCGAGGAATCCGAACACATGCATCGGTTTCCTGCCGAAAGTGCTTAAGAACCAAAGCGTCAAGAGGTCAAGGTATCCGTTTACGAAACGGTTCCAACCCATGAACTTTGACTTACCGAATTTTCTTGCCTGATGATGAACCGGTTTCTCGCCAATCTTTGAAAAACCTGCCTGCTTGGCAAGATACGGGATATAGCGATGCATCTCGCCATACACCTCAATATTCTTCACCACCTCCTTACGATAAGCCTTGAGTCCGCAGTTGAAGTCGTGAAGATTATGTATGCCACTCACCTTACGTGCCGTAGCATTGAAGAGTTTTGTAGGAATTGTCTTTGAAAGCGGGTCGCCTTGCTTGCGGTTCTGTTTATAACCTGATACGAGGTCATAACCATCCTCTACTATCATACGGTAAAGCTCCGGAATCTCGTCGGGCGAATCCTGAAGATCAGCATCCATAGTGATGACGACATCTCCCTTGGCCTCATAGAAACCGCAATAAAGGGCTGGTGACTTTCCATAGTTACGACGGAACTTTATACCGCGCACGTTTTCAGATTTCTCGCTAAGCTCACGTATCACATCCCATGAACGGTCGGTACTTCCATCGTTTACAAAGATTACCTCGTATGTAAAGTTATTGGCCTTCATCACACGCTCTATCCAAGCGTGCAACTCTGGCAGAGACTCCTCCTCATTGAACAGAGGTACTATAACTGATATATTCATTCTTCTATCGAAAAAAACAGCCTCTAATAAACTTTTCAAAGTATAGAGATCAGAAAAGCGAAAGGCATGTTAATTGTTAATTACCAAATGTTAATTGTGAATAGCACGTGGAGTACGCCTTGAGATTACGGCTATCAACAAACTGCAAGCCAAGCCGGAAAACAGCGTATTTGATATCATAGAGAACGCAACGTCTATCGGACGGAGCGCCGCCATTACCGTAAACTGATCCTCAAACAGCGATTTCTGCACGCCAGATATCTTCATTGCCTCCTGCATCTCAGGCGCTTCTATATAGCTTCTCAGATTTGCAAGCATCATGCCATGATCGAAATACTGGAAGTAAATATACATCACGATGGCAAGTATCAATGAAGAATACCCGAAACAATGCATGCTGTATGCAGCAGCACGGCGGAAGCTCACACGTTTCCGAACAATTTTATCACGATAGTTCCTCACACGGTAAGCCACAAACACAGGCACGGCAACAATACCTGCCAAGTATACCATCTGCCATGCAGCATTAGTGAGACATGCCACAAAGGCAAAGAACGTAACTGACATTATCACGCCAAGCACAGCCCCGTCCAAACGGGCAAAAGCCTTCAATTGCTTATATTCCTCTATTGTTATCATTTTCTTATTTGCTCTAATTGGCTACAAAGTTACTCATTTTTCAGAACATCACAACATGAAATCACAACATTTTTCTCGCTTTTCGCTATTTTTTGATTTTTTTCACTCGCGCACACGCATTTATAAGGAGAAAGCGGATTTTACGCTTGTTAATTAAAGTTAACAACAAATCAAATATCCATTATTCATCATTCATTATTCATTTATTTTTACTACCTTTGCACCCGCAAAAAACGCAAGACGGGCAGTCTTGCACGGCCAGCTCCCTTCGAATCCTCCAGGACGGGAACGTAGCAAAGGTAGTTGGTTGTAGCGGCGCGATGTAAGTAGCTGCCCACCCTG
>ODAI013208375.1_pt1 | contig 10919 bp, 8 predicted proteins | sample 1539321 | NCBI WGS metagenome assembly ODAI01 (sample SAMN02144231, study PRJEB22623) | gut metagenome | biome: sheep rumen | host: Ovis aries | place: New Zealand | reverse complement strand
GAGTCTTGTATCCGCGAGGCCGGTCCCCGGCGATAAGTGGATCTTGTATCCTCGAGGCTTGTCCTCTGTCCCCGGCGGTACGCGGCGGTACGATGGTCTGATGGTCTTGGACTCAGACCAGATAACCGGACATGGTGGACTCTTCCAGCAGGCTGCTGACTTCGTCGTGCCCAACCTCTGCGATACTGGACAGGTGGTTGGCGATTCGGTTGATGGAATTGAGGGCTTCGATGAAAGTCAGACCCTGTTCAAATGTACATTCGCCTTCGTGGACACGTTTCATGTGGCCGGCTTCTGCGACGTTTGCGTCACGGACTATATCGGTCTCCTTGCTCCTGATATCTCTGTACATATCCTCTGTCAGAGTACGGTCCAGGAAATGAGGCATGACTTCATCCAGTAGACGGGAGCACTCGTCGGCAATGTGTATCAATTCTTCAGTGGCCTGTTCCGAATAGCTGATTTTGGCGTCGACATTCTTCTCATTCTGCACCCAGATCTTAACGCAATGGTCACCGATCTGTTCCAGATCGTTGATGGCCTGGAAGCAGGAACCCATATAGTGGGCGACGTTATAGGGAAGACGACGGTTGTTGGCCTGCATCAGGTAGCTGGAAATCTCTCCTGTCAGGTAATCGAGGACTTCTTCGTTGTCACGGATCTTGCCGTCAGCACTCAGATCTCCGTTAGCGAGTCCATCGATAGCCAGCTGGAAACTGGTGCGGATCAGGTCGACCATGCGGCCGATCTCTTTGCTGACCTGGAGCACGGTGACGTTGGGGTTGCCGACCAGATTCTTATCAATATATTCCAGACGAAAGGCGGACTCGTGAGCCTGTTTGGGAATAAATCTATAAGTCAGCTTAACCACCTGGTTTGTCAGGGGCAGAAGGACCAGGGCAGTGACCAGTTTGAAAAGGATATGGAAGGCGGAAACCTGAAAGGCGGGAGCGGCAATCGCACCTTCAAGGACCTTGGTCAGAGGTGTGATCATGATAAGGGGCATGAAGATGACTGCGCCGACCATGTTGTAAATCAGATAGATGAATGCTGCGCGCTTGGCATTGTTCTTGGCGTTCAGAGCGGACAGAAGGGGAGGCGTAGACGAACCTACGTTGATGCCGCATACCAGGAAGGCCGCGAATTGCAGAGGCATCAGTCCCTGCATGGCCAGAGCCTGCAGGATACCGACAGAAGCGGAGGATGACTGGAGGATCGCGCAGAGCAGGACGCCGACCAAAAAGCCCAGAATAGGATTCGTGGCGTTCATGATGAATTTCTGGAAAACGGGAGAATCCTTGAGGGGGGACATCGATGAGGACATGGTCTTCAGACCCTGGAACAGCAGTCCGAAACCAAGAATGACCTGGCCGATGTACTTGGTCCTTTTGCGCTTGGCATAGAGCAGCAGAAGTGCTCCGATGGCGATACAGATCGGAGCCAGCGCGGAAACGTCCAGAGCGATCAGGATCGAAGTGATAGTGGTACCGATGTTGGCACCCATGATGACTCCTGTCGCCTGTGCAAGATCCATGATGCCCGCGTTGATGAAGCCCATGACCATGACTGTAGTCGCTGAAGAGGATTGGATAACGACGGTGACGACTGTACCGATCAGAAATCCCATGATCGGCTTACGAGTCAGCTTCTCCAGCAGATCCTTCATCTTGGAACCCGCTGCCAGGTTCAGACCTTCTCCCATGTAATGCATGCCGAAAAGGAATGCGCCCAGACCGCCTAATAGCGATATAATATTTCCGATTCCCATAGTAATACTCCCTTTACAGTGATTAGAGATGTTTTCGTGACAATGATTTGTGTGTATAAATACATGGGGGATCCGGAAACAAAGTCCCGGAGTGAACCCGCAGGTGTTCGCAAATTTCTGCTATTTTATATCACACATCTCTAATGATAACGCAAATGATGCCGTGTGTAAGCAAGAAACTGCAAATTAAAAGTTAAGTTTATGTTAATTCATATCAAATCGTTCATCGATTGACCCTAAAGAGAAAATCAGGCGTGCGCCCCGGGTATCAAAGCAACAGCGAGGGCCTGTTTTTGACCATCACCACAAAGAAAGGGCCGACATGCCCACCGGAGATCAAACGAACAGCGAGGGCCTGTTTTTGCCAAGGATTGCCTGTAATAGTCTATTGTGTTCGAAGTATTCCAAGGTGATGCCGCATTCGCCGATATTTCTTGCCTTTTCCTTTTTGACGCCTTTTTTGAAATCGGCGTGATAATCCGATCCTCCGGAGATGATGGCGACGCGTTCCGCATAGCGCTCCAGCACTTCCCGCTCGATCTGTTCCGGCGTCAGGTCTCCACCGTAACTTGTCTTTGAGTAGGGATAGCAGGCCTCGATGCCGTCCAGTCCGGCTTCGATCAGGCGGTCAATGTAGGCTGCGCGGCCCATGGTTCCATCCGGAAGCCGGACGGGTTCATTGATCAGGTAGGGATGGGCCATAATCGCGATGCCTCCGCAGCGGTGAACCTGGCGGATCACTTCCACGGGATCCGGCTTTTCCCTCAGAATCTGGTATGCAGGGGTGTTTTTGACCATGAGTTTGGCGGCGCTCCAGTCCTTTTGATAGCCTTTGCGCGCGATCAGCTCAAAGATCATCTTTTTCTGGACCTGGTCCTCAGCGACAGGACTGCCGCCGTTTTCCAGGACTTCTTCCCAGGTCATTTCCATTCCGTCCGCAGACAGACGCCTGACCAGCTCCCTGTAACTGCCGACCTTTGATTCCACGACTGATTTTTCCAATACGTCGAACCAGGGATCCGTCCAGTCACAGCCCAGGCAGACTATGTGGCAGTCTTCGGCTGTGGTCTCACAGGAAATCTCGATACCGCGCAGAAGGCGCAGTCCCCTGGACCAGGCGTAGTCGACTGCATCCACGAAGTAAGAAGCGGCCTCTTTGAAAGAAACAGCTTTTTCTGCGGTCTCTTTGAAAGGAGCGGCTTTTCCGGCTGCCTTTGAAAAAGCCTCTGATCCCGTGGAAGCCTCATCGCCTTCCCCCGGAGTATTTCCGGGACCGGAAATACGAATTTCTTTGGGCGGGCGGATATCGTGGTCGGTGATCGCCAGGATTTTCATGCCGAGCGCGGCGGCGTGGTCAATGAGTTCCTGCGGAGTATCCGCGCCGTCAGATCTTGTGGTATGGCAGTGAAGGTCTACCGGATAATTCGACAGATAAGCGGCTGAATCTGAGGCGGGAGAGTGAAAAATATTTGCATTCATACCTGCGGCTTTGACCTCCTGTTCACAAACATGTATGAATAAACTACGAGCTGCTACGCGGCTGCGGGCTCACTGCAGTGTGTGAAGGGATAAATCTGCATTTTTAGCATCATGAAGTCACAGAGATCAGATTCTGTCCTTTGTAAAGATTTCCATATGCTCGCGGGCTGCGGCCCTGATCGCGCGGGTCAGGTACCTGTCGAAACCGACGGGATCGAGCTTGTCCGGGAATTCGGCAAAATAAGCTTTACAGGTGTCGAGATAGGCGTGTTTGATGGCGGTCGATACGTTGACTTTTGCGCCGCCGTTCCGGATCAGTCTGCGGAAAGTCTCTTCGGACAGGCCGGTTCCGCCGTGGATCACGACCGGCGCCTCCACTGCTGTTTTCAGCTCCGCGACCAGATTGAAATTAATCGTGGGCGTGCCGATATAGACCCCGTGTGCAGTGCCGATCGCCGGCGCGTAGGCATCGATCCCGGATTCGCGGACAAAATAGATGGAATCTTCAAGGCCGGCAAGGGACGCGTCCTCGGCAGAGACCTTCACTGCATCTTCGACACCGACGATTCTGCCGAACTCACCCTCCACATCCACACCCTTGCTGTGGGCATATTTTACGACTTCGCGGCAGCCGGAGATATTCTCCTCGAGGGAAAGCCTGGATCCGTCGTACATGACTGAATCCCAGCCGGCATCCACGCACGCTTTGGCCAGTTCTATATCCTGACAGTGGTCCAGATGGATCAGCACATTTACAGATGCCTCCTCCGCGATCAGGCGGAGCATGGCTCCCAGCTTTGCGGGGCCGAATTCTTTTACTGTCACGACAGATGTCTGCAGGATGACCGGGACGTCCAGTTCCGAGGCCGCCTGTACAACAGCGCTTGCGGACAAGTAGTTGAAAATATTGAAAGCCCCTACTGCATATCTGCCGGCCTTTGCCTGCTGCAGTTCCTCCAGAAATGATTTCTTTTCCCTTTTCATCTTAAAACCTCTCTTTCTCCAATTACAAGATGTACGAACATACTCGAATAAATCCCAGACACAAACCGCACAAACCGCAAATACTGCAAAACTGCAAACCGCGAATCAGAAGGCAGCGTTTCTGGAAACGGCGGTCTCTGATATAATAAGAATGTTATCACAGTGTGGGGACGCTGCGGAACTCCGGAATGTGTAAAGCACAAAGACAGCTGCAGCACTAAAGATCATCAGATGAGGATAATTACATGGATTTATTAAACTTTCGGGATATTGACAATCTCTGCTGCCTGAGCCTGCTTTTTGCGGGAGGGGGCATCGCGGGATGGATCTATGAAATGATTTTTTACCGCATCAATGACGGCATGTTTGTACAGCGCGGGCAGGGGCTGGGACCCTGGCTTCCAATCTATGGATTCGGCTCTGTCTTCATATGCCTTCTGGCCATGCGTTTTCAGAAATCCCCGGTGGCTGTTTTTCTGGTGAGCGCGGCGGTCAGCGGAATTCTTGAATTCCTGACCGGCTGGGTCCTGTTCCATTGCTTCGGAGGTCTTCGCCTGTGGGATTACAACACGGAGATTTGGAACTGGGGCAATATCGGCGGTTATATCTGTCTGCGCTCGATTCTGCTGTTTGCATTTGCGGGAGTTTTTCTGGTTTACATCGCTGTCCCCACTGTCCAAAAGCTTGCGGGCATGATGCCCGGACCTCTTTTTCATCTGATTGGATTTGTGCCCGGAGTCCTGTTTCTCATCGATATAGCGGGCGGCTATATCCTGCGCATCTGGTGAACGGCCTGAGTCTGGGCCCATCTCCGGCAACAGAGGTGAAGAGCGAAAGCAAAAGGAATATGTCCGCAGTGAAGGCTGCGGTTTCGCGCGGCAGCAATAGTGAGGGGATTACAGCAGATGACTGGATTATTCCTCCCTTAAAATAAATTTCATTACGACAGGGTTGTGGTCTGAATACTGGTATCCTGTCTCCATGTTCTGCACGAAAGTGCACTCGATATTATCCGAAATAATGAACCCGTCGAGGATGAAGACCAGGCTGTCTTCCGAGTAGGGTATGTTGGTGTAGCGCGAGGTGTGCATCATTCCCTCAGTGTAATCCGTGCATTTTGTGAATCCGTCCGGGATGATCTGATCGGGAAAAGGACTGCACCAGCTGTAGGACTCCGTGATCTCAGGATTGAAGTATTTATTTGAATCACCTGTAAAATCGTGGTTGAAATCGCCGGCGCACAGGACGTAATTGCCCTGTTTATATTCGCGCTGCATATCCTCGAAGAGCATTTGAAGCTGGGCATTTCCTTGGGCGGCATCTGTCCCGTAGGCAGACAGGTGCACATTGAATTTAGGACTGTTCATTTGTTCACCTGTTGTTTCTGAAAACAAATCGTATACGCTTTTTTCTCGGAAAATATAACAGAAAATGCAATTTTTCAGACTTGCCCAAGTCTGGCCATGTCTTTGCAGAGCATATGGAAAGGCCCGTACCCGCGAAGCAATACACTCTTAAATTATAACATAGGAAAACACATATAAATCTGGAAAAATCTGGGGGAAATAAGGATGAGGATGAAAGACGCAATCGCATCGCTGCAGCTGGGCAGAAAAAAACAGGCTCCGGTGCGCCGGCTTTGTACGGTCTGGAGTGAACAGGCAGAGAACGGGCCGGATGCGGTGCCGCTTGCCGAATATCCCCGGCCTCAGTTCCGGCGGGCAGAATGGCAGTGTCTGAACGGCTGGTGGGAATACAGCTTCCGGCAGGCAGGGGGACTGACCGGAAACCGGATCGCGAATTCGATCGGGGAACAGCCTGCGGGAGCGGCAGAGGGAAAGAATCACCCCGATGAACAGCCTGAGGGAGCGGCAGAGGGAAAGAATCACCCCGATGAACAGCCTGCGGGAGTGACAGAGGGAAAGAATCCCCCCGACGAACAGCCTGAGGGAGCGGCAGAGGGAAAGATTCTGGTTCCTTTTTCTCCGGAGACGGTCCGTTCCGGTGTGGGACGAACTCTTCTGCCGGGACAGGAACTCTGGTACAGAAGAGAGATTGATAATCTGTGGATTCCGAAAGGAAAAAGGCTCCTCCTGCATTTCGGCGGGGTGGATGAGCGGTGCATGGTCTGGTGGAACGGCGTCAGAGTCGGCGTTCACAGGAACGGATATCTGGCTTTTTCTTTTGACGTGACAGAGCTGGCGCGCCCGGGGACCAATTTTCTGGAAGTCTGTGTACGGGATGATACAGACAGGGGAACAGCCTGCCGCGGAAAACAGACTCTTCAGCCCGGAGGGATGTACTATCATGCACAGAGTGGGATCTGGCAGACCGTATGGCTGGAAACAGTTCCCGAAGAGTATCTTTCAGACTTGAGATTCACACCTCTCCTGGGGGAAAATTCCGTAGAAATGAAACTGCGCTTTTCCGGAGGTGCAGGCTCTGCAGAGTTTCCTGCGGAGCAATTTGTCCGGATCACAGTCTGTCCTCCCGTCATTTTAAAAGATGACATTGATATTACGGCTATGTCTGCCGGGGAGGATTCGGAAATCGCGAAGAATCCGGAAGGAAAAGTATATGTTTTCCGCAAAAAGAGCGCCATGAAAGTACGGATTCCGGTTTCCGGCCCCAGGCTGTGGAGTCCGGAGAGCCCCTGGCTCTATCCTGTCCGCATTGAGTCCGGGGAAGACACAGTCGAGAGCTATTTCGCCATGCGCTCATTTGGCACAGGTACGGATGCGGCAGGCAGACCCTGCCTTTTGCTCAACGGCGCCCCGTATTTTTTCCATGGAGTGCTTGATCAGGGCTACTGGCCGGAAAGCCTGATGACGCCGCCGGCGGACCAGGCCATGGTCTACGATATCACGCAGATGAAGGAACTCGGCTTCAATATGCTGCGCAAACATGTGAAGATCGAACCGGCAAGATGGTATTGGCACTGCGACCGGATCGGCATGGTGGTCTGGCAGGATATGGTCAACGGCGGAGGTCCTGTACACAAGATTCTGGAGACCTATCTGCCCACAATATTCCCGCCTCTGGGAAATCATTTTCCGGACAGACTCTATCCGGTCCTGTCCAGGCAGGATGCCGGCGCCAGACGTCGTTTTGAGGCGGATCTGCGCCGCATGATCCGTCAGCTCTATAACTGCCCCTGCATTGGAATGTGGGTCCCTTTTAATGAAGGATGGGGGCAGTTTGACGCTCTCCGGATTGCGGATGAAGTGAAAAAAGAAGACCCCACCAGGCCTGTCGACCATGCCAGCGGATGGTTTGACCAGGGCGGGGGCGATGTGCGCAGCGTCCACAATTATTTCCGGCCGCTGACTGTGGAACCCGACAGACGTGCCTTTGTGCTATCTGAGTACGGCGGCGCGGACTGCTCTATCTCCGGGCATTCCATGAGCGAGGAGGAATACGGGTATCAGAAGCTGGGAGAAGAGGAATTCCCCCATACCTTCCAGAAATTGATGGAGCAGATCCATGCACTGGCAGAGCAGGGTCTGGCCGGGGCTGTATACACACAGACCTCCGATATCGAGGAGGAAACCAACGGCCTGTTAACTTATGACAGGAAAGTGAGGAAAGCGTAATGCCGGGCCGGAAGTCCGGTGATGACAGAACAGAAATACTGTAAACAGCAGGGAATATGACATCAGAGGAAAAAAATATAACAGCAGGGAGTAGGACATCAGAGGAAATGACAGCAGAAGAAATGATCAGCAGGGAAGAAGACATCCCGAATCCTCCGGATCCGGAAAATGACACATCAGCCGTAAAAGAAGAAGCGCCGAATACGTCGGGAGCGGAAAATGACACAGCATGCATAGAAGAAAACCCGAATCCATCGGGAGCGGAAAACGACACAGCAGGCATGGCAAAAGAGACGGCTGAGGAGCAGATAAAAAAAGACCGCAGGATATATGTCCTGAGCGAGGAAAAACCTGTAAAGGCAGTGGTCCGGCTGGGAGTGCCGCTGATCGCGGGCATGTTCATCATGGTTTTCTACAACATGGTAGACACCTTTTTTATCGGTCTGATGAGAGATGATTACCAGCTGGCAGCGGTCAACCTGGCTTATCCGGTCATGATGATCTCAATTGCGATCTCCAACATGGTCGGAACAGGCGCTTCGTCGCTCATAGCCAGAAGCCTTGGAGCGAAGCGGATGGACAGAGCCTGCCGGACGCTCACAGCGGGATTCGAACTCACTGTGGTCAACAGTCTGGCTGTCACCTGCCTGGGAATGGCATTTCTTCCTGCCATCGTAAAGGGGCTGGGCGCGCAGAGTAACACCTTTCTGTACACAGAACAATATACACGGATCATTATTCTGGGAAGTCTGTTTACGATGGGAAATTATACATCCGGCCAGCTTCTGCGCAGCGAGGGTTCTGTGAAATACTCGGTTCTGGGGATGATTGCAGGCACGCTGGTAAATATCGTTTTGGATCCGGTCTTTATTTTCGCACTGGGGCTGGAAATCCGGGGCGCTGCGATTGCCACGATCCTGGGAAATGCTGCGGGAATGGCCATTTCCCTGTGGCTTTACTCAAGCGGGAAGACTCTGTTGAAACCCTCACTGCGGTTTATGAAACCCCAGGGGAAAATCCTCGCGGAGATCTACTGGGTGGGCATCCCCGCATCGCTGGAGACTATGCTGACGTCGGCGGCCTACATCGTCAATAATAATCTCGCTGTGGGATACGGGGAACTGACCGTAGCTGCTATGGGAATAGCCCAGAAGATCCTTTCCCTCGGCAATTATATTTACCAGGGATTTGCGGCAGGGACTCAGCCGCTGATGGGTTACAATTACGGCTCGGGTAATTACAGGAGGATGAAGGAAGCGTTGAAGGCGGGCATCATGGTCGTCAGCGGTACTGAACTCTGCGTCATGGCTTTCTGCGGACTGGCAGCGCCGCAGCTGATCGGCATTTTTACGGACTCACCCGAAGTGATCGCAACAGGCAGCAGAGTGCTCCGCACAATCATGTGTATCCTTCCTTTTGTGGGAGCGGTCTCCATGAGCAGGATGTCCTTCCAGGCAATGGGAAAGCCGCAATATGCTTTTGTGATCACACTGGTGCGCCAGCTGGTGCTCTATGTGCCGCTTTTGCTGCTCCTGAACCGGATATTCGGGTTCGGCGGAATGATCTGGGCCCAGCCCGTGACGGAGATGATCATGATGGCCGTATCGGTATCACTTCTTCTGGGGATGATCACGAGGGAAGACAGGCGGAGACAACGGGAAGAGAGAACTGTATAACACTCTTTTTACTCTTTTCTTTAAATTCCACAGTTTATTCTTCATCGCGCAATACCCGTGACTTCAGTCGTGAGATATGCGGGCAAAAGTCTTCGACGGAAACTCACTTCATCGTGGGTATAATCCCGCGATGAAGAATAAACGCTCCTACACACCGAAGGTGTGTTGGATGCAGCACGGGTGCGGTGCGGAAGATGTTGATTTGCCTTTGCGTTGCAAAGACAAATCAACATCCTTCGGACGCACCCGGCGCACCCGGCGCGCAAGACTCGCAAGCGAGTCTTGAATGTTCCTCTGTGAAAAAATGCCTGACAGATGAAAAGCCCCTCACAACAGTTCCGTGTGCTTCATTGACACCGGCGCCATTGTGAGGGGCTTTTCAACATAAAGGGGGAGTATGAAAAATCTATTATATAAAGTGGGAGGTTTGATAAAATGCAGCTGTTATCCTGGTCTTGAGCTGTTTGCGTCTTCCTTCCGCTTACATTAGTTATCATACAACATGATTCTAAAATCCCGATTCAGGAATTATTAAATAAAAATAATAAATCAAAAAAGGATGCATAAAATGGGGCGCGGAGGAGTTTGACGGGCTGGATGCTCTGTATGGAATACGCGGGAGCAGTCCGCAGAATGGAGAGTAAATGTGTATGAAACTCTGAAATACAGCGTTACGCACAATGCGGCGCGCGAAAATTCCCCGCAGTCCTGCATGGTTGTGATTCTCTGTGCCTCAGTTCTCAAAAGCCAGGGTATTTAACAAAAATAATTTGAAACTAATTCTTATTTATCTTTTCTTTTCTGCGTATCTTCGGGGATATTGTTTCCGCGGAGGGCTGTATACATATTCAGATAGGAGAGGAGCAGTTCTTTTTCATGAGCCATGCGCTCGTCGCTGCTGTCAAGGATCTGAAGCATTGAGGGCGGGATCTTTGTCTCCGGCGGGGCGGCCTCGCCCTTGATCAGATAGTCCAGCGTGCAGTCCAGGACCTTTGACGCCTCGGTCAGAAGATCTACAGAGAGCGCTGCCACACCTCTCTCCGCATGACTGACGTGTTTGGTTGAGCAGTTCAGCCTTTCTGCCAGCTCTTCCTGTGTCATTCCCTTTGCTTTTCTGAGCGCGGCAATTCTCCTCCCTATTTCTTTATTCATAATGGCCATATCTCACTACCTCTTTGAAAGACCCATATAAGGTACGAACCATGTAAAGATCTCTGATCGCAGATGCAGTTCCGGAAGCACTTGCTCGGCCTTCATGCCGGAACTGCAATGATAATCTCCATCACATTGCTGCGGGAATGTGACTTTTTTATTTAGCAGTCTTCATGAAAACTGCTGTCTGCAATTTCTTAAGATAAAGCAAAAAGAAGATTATTCTAAGAACCTGAGAGGTCTATTAGAGGTATGTAAAAGGTGTTG
>ODAI010468075.1_pt1 | contig 10919 bp, 8 predicted proteins | sample 1539321 | NCBI WGS metagenome assembly ODAI01 (sample SAMN02144231, study PRJEB22623) | gut metagenome | biome: sheep rumen | host: Ovis aries | place: New Zealand | reverse complement strand
CTATGGTGCGAGTAATGGGACTTGAACCCATACGTCTCTCGACACACGCCCCTCAAACGTACCTGTCTTCCTATTCCAGCACACTCGCAAATTACTTTAATATTATACACCTAAAAAAATGGAAAGTCAAGATGTTGCGAAATATTTTTTTATTTTATCTTAATATGAGCAAATTATTACTTTGATTTTGTCGAAATATGTCGATATAATCGGACTATTTGTGTAAAATCGCTAATTCATAAAAAATTGGTTTTTTACATTGTTTTGCATAAATACAAGCTAAAACTTTTTCTGTGGAATATGGACTATTATGCTGAAATTACGGTATATATGGAAATTTACGAGCATTTATGAGCTTTGAAAAGTAATGGTAATATCACAATAAACGGTCAGCAAAAACTAAAACAAAAATTTGGAATTTGTTTAATATAACGTTTTATCGCTTTTTTTCAATTTTTTTGTTGACAAATCCGCGGCTGTGTGGTAAACTATTTATCAGCAGCAGGAAAAACGAATGATCAACATTCAATTTGCTTTATTCATGCTGTAATATTATTAGTGAAATTATCACTTGCACAAAAATAGCATAGGATAAAGCTTGACTATAAGCTGAATTTGTCTGATTAATCAATATATTAGCACAATATTTTATACACGTTCAGCTAACTAACAGTTGTCAAGCAGAGACCGCAGCCAATCGCAAAAATCTAAAAAAAGGAGTGATATTCCGGGAGTAGGGGGAAACTTTTTACAGGATCGATATGTTGATTTTGAAACCATCAGCATAAGACCTGAAGCAGCACTTATTATTTGGAATCGAAAAATCGCTATTTACAGCAGCTAAGCCTTCATTTTGTGTTTGCAATGTTATATTGTGAAGTGATAATTGCAGCAAAAAAGGAGACTAAATAATGAACACATATAGTACAAAAGCTCTAATCGCCGATACCACCTGTGAATTCGGAACAAAAATTGCAGACTGCCTTAGCAGCAACGGAATTTATGCTTATACAAGGAAAAAGGATATTAACATAATTATCGACTCTGTACTGCGGGATAAGCCCGATGTTCTCATTACTGACCTTGAATATCCGCAGGGCGATGCGCTTGCAGTTATCAGCAGAGTCAGGGAGCTTGGCGCAAAGGTACCGAAAACTGTCATCGTTTCGCCGATCACAAGCAGCTTTGTCAGACGCTGGGCTATTGAACACGGCGCTTCATGTTTTATTCAGATGCCTTGCGAGCCTGATGAGATCCTTGAAAACGTCAACCTGTGCTTAGAATCAAATAACATTCCGGAGGACGATGCTCTTGAGATTCTTACGACGGAGGCTATCAGAAAGCTTGGAGTTCCGGCTCATATCAAGGGATACAGCTATCTCAGGACTGCGGTTATGGATTCTGTACGCGATTTCAGGCTCATGGACAGCGTTACTAAGCAGCTTTACCCATCGGTTGCCGCTGCTCATCATACCACTCCTTCAAGAGTAGAAAGAGCAATAAGGCACGCGATTGATTCTGCTTGGGTACGCGGAGGAGAAAACGCCTTCAGCGCGTTTTTCGGATATTCTGATAACAATGCCCGCATAAAGCCAACAAATTCAGAGCTGATTGCCATGACAGCTGATAAGCTGAGGCTCGAACTCAAAAATCAGATATGACATTTCCCCTGACGGGGCTTTTTTTAGGTCATATCGGAATCGTTTATTCGACATATTCGACTGATCCCTCGATCGGTCTTGATCATATATAGCATTTTTATTGCTCCACCTGCTAAATATTGCCAGATATAAGGCAGTCTTTATTCGGCGGAGCAATTTTATTTTTGCATCAGAACTGAGTCTTTTATTCTGCAATTATCCTGATATTTCCGGAGGACGTTTCTATGGACAGTCTGGCTGAGCCGCTGCCGCTTATATATTTTCCGCCTTCTTTGCTGAGTGCGATACCGCTGTCGAAATCGCCGGAGGATGTGTCTATATCTGCGGTAAATCCTGCGCCTTCCGGTACATATACCTTAACGCTTCCGGACGAGGTGTCAATATTCGCAGCTTCGGGCATTTCTGCGAGATGCAGCGCTATACTTCCGCTGGAAGCCTCTGCATCGACTGTTCTTGCACCTTTTACGCTGATACCGATGTCTCCGGATGAGGTCTCAGCCTCAAGCTCTCCGACCTTTTCTGCGGATATCTCAATGTCGCCGGAGGAAGCCTCCGCGCTGAGCAAAGCTGCTTCGCCTGCCTGACCGACTGTGATATCCCCGGAGGATGACTCTATATCAAATTCATCAGCTGTGCAGGCAATGAGCTTCACATCGCCTGAGGAGCTGTCTGCCTTGAAGCTTTTGGCGGAAATCTCCTCAAATACGGCATCCCCGGATGAGCCGTCATAGCTGAGCGCAGTAAGCTCCATTTCTGCCGGGAGCTTTATTTCAAGCTCCTTTTCAATGTCTGTGAATCCGACAAAAGTCTCGCCTGATTTGCAGTATTGTATGCGGAGGATATCGCCGTCGAGCCATGTGTGGACTTTCTGGGAGTTTTTCAGGTCGGTCTTGCTGCTCTCAGTGACGGTGACGGTATCGGCGTCATGCCTTGAAACGATGACTTTTCCTGAGCTCCAGTTTATGTCGAGGGAGTGAACGCTCCCGCCTGAGAATTCAGCGTTTCCGGCTGAGTATTTATCTGAGTTTGCGTAGGAATCGCTCATTGACACACAGCCGGTAAAGCAGGCGGCAATAAGGACTGTGACTGCTGTCAATATAAGTGTAACTGTTCTTTTCATTGCTTTTTCTCCTTTGCTTTTTTCTTTACAGCCGAAACAGCTGCTCCTGTGAGTGCGAGGACTGCGGATAGTGCTGTCCCGGTGACAAGGACTGCCCAGCATAGTGTATCATTGGCTTTTTCAGGCGTGCTGAACGAGATGCCGGGGGAGGGGATATGCGTTGTTCCATTGTATACGAGAAGGACGAGCGCGTCGTTGAAGAAGAATATGAGCGCACCGGTAAGAATACAGGCTGCGGCTTTGAAGCAGCCGTTCCACTTTGTGAGGCTTATTATAATATACATGATCCAGAGGAACATCAGCGGCGGCAGTGAATATGCTGCTGCTGTACGGAAAAATCCCGATGAGCCGTGCTGTATCCCTATACATATCATCATGAGAATAAAGGTCAGCGTGTAGCCTGATACAAGAAGAAGCCCCCTGTGCCTGCCGATACGCTTCGATACCGGCTTTGATCTGAGGACGACAGGCAGGAAGGGTACTGTCAGTCCGAAAAGCACCGATGATCCTGCCGTGAAGAACCAGCTTCCGCCTGAGTAGATGCAGCATACTGCCAGAAGGAGCAGAATGCTGGCTGTGAACGAGAGTATTGTCCGCAGGAGCTTGTTTTCCGCGGATATCAGCGGTACTACTATCAGTGAGGTGGGTATGAACATTGCTGCAAGTACAATGAAGAACCATGTAAGCCCTGCGCCTGAGGCGAGATTCAAGATGAGGCATATAAGTATCGGGACAGAGAATACTGCGCCTATCATAGCCCCGGCGAGTGCGCTGCGCCGTTTGAAGAATTTTTTCTGCCCTTCAAGAACTTCGCTGCGTTCCTTAGCGATATCCCGGTCGATCGTCCTGTCACAGCTCCGCATATCCTCGCAGAGCTTCCGGCATGAAGCACATTCGCTCATATGCTCCTCAACAGCCTGTGCGCTTGACGGACTGCATACATCATCAATATACAGCGGGATAAGGTCCGCGATCATATCACAATTATATTTCATTATCATTCATCCTTTCCTTGAGCTTCAGTCGGGCGCGGTGATAGGTCACTCTTGCCCAGTTTTCGGTCTTGCTGAATATCCTGCCTATCTGGGCGAAGGAGAGCTCGCCGAACACTCTCAGTTCAAATACCTCTTTGTACGGTTCCTCCATATTGTGCAGGAGCATATGTATCCTGAACGAAGCATCTGAATCAGTCACGCTCTGCTCAATATCGGTATCGGTGTCTGCGAGTGTCTCGTCAGGCTCGTCCTGATATCGTGAGGACTTCCTTGTCGTATCTATGAAAAGATTCTTTGCGATCGCACATAGCCATGAATAACACTCTGATTCGCCGCGGAAGGATGAGCTCATCGCCTTGAAAAAGGTCTCCTGTGTTATTTCCTGAGCCTTGTGCTGATCCTTTGCCAGAGTCATCACATAGGAATAGACCTGCATATAAAAGGTATCATAAAGCTTTTCGGCAGTTTTTTTGTCCAATCATCGCACCTCCTTTCCGGGCTTCTGTATATTAGACGTGCGGGATACAGAAACGTTACAGGAAATTTCAGAAAATTTTCAAAAAATTATCGGTATTTGTATACAGACAATTATAGCACAATATCGGCAGTTCTACAATACCAATTGATACTAAAGGATGCTGCTGACCTGATTTCAGTTGATTGTCGGTAACAAAACGGTTAAATTTTCAGAAAAAACTTGACAATAATAATGTGATATAATGGATGCAAAAGCATTCATTATACCTTATTCAAATGCCCTTGCAGATACGCAAATCAAAAGATTTGCTCCCTGCAATCGGGCAATTATATCACATCGCTTCGCTTATGTGATATAATGGATGCAAAAGTTTTTGTGCTGCACTTTATACAAAATAAGATGTTCTGTTTTGTGCAAGTCAACAAAAATTACTTGATGCTGAAAATATTTACAAATAATTGTTTGATAGAGCCTTTTGTAATGCTATAATTAATGTGACCGCAATAAACACCGTCAGGAGGTTATTTCCCTGAACTTCGTTCGGAGAGAGAATTCTTTATGAAGCAGGGAATTTGCGCGTCACTTTTCTTTATGTCAGGCTCTTTTGCCCTATAGGGAAAAGCAGACAGTAATTATAATGTAAGACAAAATTTTAACTATGCAGGTGATAATATGAATGAGAATATGTCAGGTTGGCAGAATAACGGACAGCAGCAGGACCGCCGCATTGATCTTTCCAAAAGTACGGACAGCTTCCAGCCCCCTCCGGCGGCAGCCCCACCTATGGGAAACGCAGGTCTGCCGGGCTATGGCACAAATGAGCAGTTCGCGCCGCAGAACAGTCAGGCTCCCTCCCAGATGATACCGCCTCCACAGGAGTACCAGCAGCAATATCAGCAGTATCCATACCAGCAGAATCCATATCAGCAGCCTGCGAAGAAAAGCTCAAAGGGTATTGTCGGACTTATCATCGCTATCGTGATACTGATGATCGTGGTCGGTGTTCTGCTTGCAATGTTCCTGATGAAGAAGGACGGCAAGGACAGCAGCAGCGAGACCCTCCCGGCTTCTGCAACGTTCAGCTCCGCCGAGAATCCCGAGGATGCCACGGATAAGTCCTCGCCGAGGACAACAACTGTTCCACAGAATGCAAAGACCACAACTGCGACAGTCACGACGGAGAGCGCTGTCCTCAGCGTAAGCATCTCGGACAGCAAATTCAGTGAGACCTACTACAACGGCGATATCTTCTATACCTACAATAGCACAGTCCCGCAGTTTGAGTATAATATTTCGTCCTATTCAAAGGTCCAGGATAAGCTGAACAAGTTCTTCACCGACCTCCAGAACGAAAGCAACTGGACTAAAACTGATGGATTCTATTCGGAATGCACTCCGGTCGATCCGGACGTGAAGGATAAATACGAACGAGAGAGCACTGACCAGAACAAGTACTCGAAGATACATTATTCGTCAATGGACTACAGTATCCGGCACATTGACGAAAAAATGTGCTCCGTTGAGATAGCAAATGACGGCTATGCGGGCGGAGCACACGGATTTGCAGGCAGCAACTTCTACTGCATCGACCTTAAAACAGGCGATATACTGAAGCTTTCCGACCTGTTCAAGGATACGGACGAGTTCAGGGAATACGCTGCAAATTATTTCTATAATGAATTCAGATCCGAATATTCAGGGCTTTCAGGCTGGAAGACTGCTTCGCTTGCAGATGCGTTCTCGGTTGATCCCGGATCGAACTGGTATATCAGGGACGATCAGCTTTTCGTTTTCTATGGACAGTATGTCCTCGGCTCATATGCCGACGGCATCCAGATCGTGAGCATCCCGCTCGATATCTGCAGCTACTACTGGACTGACAGAGCCGCTGATTATTTCAGCAGCATCACCCCTAAGGAAAGAGTAAAGTTCGAGAGCAGCTCCGAAGCAGGGGACGATAATGTTGCAGTCGGCATCGTCGTTACACAGAGCACCTCTCTCAACCTCAGAAAAAGCCCTTCGACCTCCGCGGATGTAGTCACCCAGATACCAAAGCTCAGCTCAGTAGGGATAATCTCCTCCTCCGGCGACTGGTACTATGTAAGCTACTCAAAGGACGGCAGCAGCGAGCCGCTGTATGGCTACGTCAGCAAGGAATACGTTGCGATCCGTGAGATGCTTAACGGCGGTACCTTAGAGAGCAAAAACTGCACTGTCAACGGTATTACTCTTTTCAACTGCTATAACGATTACGGTGAGATCAATACCCACGGCGGCGACCTCCCGAGCATAACCCTCGATTATATTACCGGCGGTTCGATAGTCTATGTGCGTCAGAGACTAAGCGACGGACTCAAGGTACAGGCTCTGAGGTACTGCTCCTCAAAGGGCGTTACATGGGTCGAGATCATTGAATCGGAGACCAATGAATACATAGGCTGGATAGACTCAGAATACGTTGATTTTTATTGATGGATAGTGATAAAATATGAAAAGGATTATTGCGGCAATTTTTGCAATGCTCGCATCTATCGCTTCGTGCGAAAAGGTTGCCGACAGCGGGAGCGACGTTCCTCCCACAGAGCCGACAGCTTACAGTGAGGCTTCTGATGTATCGGACGTGACCTCAGATGAGACAGAAACGACCGGCATCGTCACCTCGGAAGCTGAGACTTCGACCTCTGCTACTTCTTCAACCACAGTCACTTCCGTTCAGACCACAGAACAGACAGCCACTGAGCCTCCCGCAATCCCCGCGGAGTTCAGTTTGTTTTCGGACTATACCGCATGGGCTTCAAATACCGGCTATCCCGGCGGGATGCTCACAGCCGACGGCATGAGCGGTATCAACGGGGATTACTTCCACACCCTTCCCGGCACCGCAGGCTATAGCTCAGGGCGTATCGTTATCGGTGACAGCCGGTGCTGCCAGCTCGGTATTTACCAGTACAGGAGCGGAAGGAGCGACTTTGCGACCTTCGCAGTATGGGGAGGACATTACATTTCAGGCAGCGGTGGGATAATGACCGAGGCTCATTTCGCAGACGTTCAGGCTTGCTTCGAGGAGCAGGTGCAGAACACAGGAAAATGCGATATCTACCTGTTCGCTACAGTCAACGATTTCGACTTCCTGAACAATGCTAATTCTGGATATATCAGCGCAGCTGTCAATACGGCCCGTAGGCTCGCCGGGATGACGTGTGAAAGCAACGGAAATTCTGTTCAGCCTCAGGTATATGTTATAGGCTTCGACGGCTGCTGGACAACCAGCGACCTTTACGGCACCCCGCAGGAAACATTCAACAGGTACGTTCCCGACTATAACAGCAGCCTTAATGCAGCGGTCGCTGCGGACAGCATCCTCAGCGGAAATGCTGCGGCGTTCACGACTGTACCGGAGATAGCCGGAGGCAAGGCGGAATTCATCGACGACGGTCTTCATTACGCGGACAGTACCCTCGCAGCTATATGCTCACACATAATAAAAAGCTGATACAAAGCCCCGCAGTCTGAACTGCGGGGCTGTTTTCATTTTTCAAGGCGTTCGATGCCGCCGGGTCAAGACCTGTGGTAGCCTTATCCATGATGAGAAGCTTTGCTCCGTGGGAAAGCGCGGCGTCGTTCTGCCCGATAAAGCCCATAATGCTGCCCTTAGTGACCCTGAAGCTCACGCTTCAGCTGATACATATAACTATAACCCGCTTCTGCTATGTTAAGAGCGAATCGCAAAGAGCAGGGACAATTGTTCATTCAGTATTATTATGAAAACTTGCTGTAAAATCAGCAGAAAAGTATCACTTCTGTGCTCGCTGCAGCGCAAATGCCGTATAACAGCACTCCGTGAGCGCTGATCTTCATCGGAACAGCCTGTATACATTTGATATATGCAGCTGTAAATTATACAAATTGTAATAAAAGCAGCGCTATTTTGACAGTTTTCTACCCTGATTTTTTGTGAAAAGTGACAAAATTGTTACAGAGATAAAAATATCCCGAATTTTCCACTTGCATTTTTCTGAGAGTGAATGTATAATTAAATTGTAGCAATATATTTGCATAACTAAAAATAAGTAATTATTTATAACAAAGCAGCATATCCTCGCCGCTTATAAAAGTGCGGCTGTATTATTAAAAATCCATGTGAGTATCGGAGGGTGGACGATGCAAGCAACTGATCTTAATGCCAAGAAGGATATTTTGTCTGACAAGGAAGTGGTGATCCAGATGTTTGAACTGCGAAGGGCAAACGAGATTCTTTTGTCTGAAAATGACGTAACGCAGGACGTTCTTGAGCAAATCCAGAAGGGCAAGGAGCCCAAGCCTACACTTCCCGGTAAATCTGGAGTTACTGAGTATCCTATACTCAAATTCGACGACAGAGCGCTCAGACTGCTCCATGAGGGCGTTTCAAATACCCTCAGGTACAGCAAGACCAAGCCCGCGGGCGGTAAGTTCTACCGTGCCTGTAAGAGAGCGTTCGATATCGTGGCTTCTGCCTGTGCTCTGACAGTGCTCGCCGTTCCGATCGGTGTGGTGGCGCTGGCAATATACATAGATGATAAGGGAAATCCGTTCTTCTCGCAGGTCCGCCTGACTAAGGATGGCAAGCCCTTCAAGATGTACAAGCTCCGCTCGATGTGTATCGACGCAGAGGCAAGATTCGCTGAGGTGCAGAAGGAAAATCAGTCCGATGGACTTGCCTTCAAGAGCGATGATGACCCGCGTGTCACGAGGATCGGAAAGTTTATTCGCAAGACTTCGATAGATGAGCTCCCGCAGTTCTGGAACGTGCTGAAGGGCGATATGTCGTTCATTGGCCCGAGACCGCCTCTCCCGCGTGAGGTAGTGCTCTATACCCCTGACCAGATGGACAGACTCCTCGTTAAGGGCGGTCTTTCGTGCATCTGCCAGACCGAGGGCAGGAGCGATATGGAATTTGACAAGTGGGTCGAGGGCGATGTGCGCTATATCAAAAACCGCAGCGCAAGCCTCGATATCAAGCTTATGTTCAAGACGGTAGGCGCTGTGCTTATGGGTAAGGGCGCAAAGTAAGGATGATCTCAGTCACAGTTTTTGCTGTGACTGTTTTATTTTTTTGAAAAACTGTGAAAAAGGCTTTACAAAACGGTTAAAATATGGTATAATCAATGAATGTGGTGTAGCTTTACTGCACTTCACATATTAATAAGAATTCATGCTCCGCTGTTAAAGGCGGCTGATATAGATCAAGGAGAGTTCCATTTTTATGAGTAACGGAAACCAGCGCGGTATGAAAAACCGCAGACCCGGAAGAAAATTAAAGCTCAGATACGACAGAGTTGTTGCAGTTCTGCTCGTTCTGATCGTGTTGATCGTGATACTTACTTCATGCATGAAAAGCTGCTCCAAGAGCGGCAAGGACTCCGACAGCAAGGAGGAGACGACCTCCGCTGCTGATACAACGGGACAGTCCTCGATCGTTGACAACCTCGATACAAGCAGGCAAAGCGACAGCCTTATCACCTCACAGCAGCTTGATACCCTCAGACCAGATGCTTCTCAGTTCGTCAATGAGGCTCATGCAAAGTCAGACGTCTACAGAGGCAACCTTATCCTCGTGAATTCGGCTCATGAGTATACCTTCCCCGACGATGACACCGAGAACGTCACGGTCTGGAACAGCAGAACAAATGAGTTCTACAACGTCAGCGACTATGTCATAAAGCTCGACAAGGAGACCCTTTCAAGTCTTGACGCATGGATGGCTGCGTTCTATAACGAAAAAAAGAGCACCGAGATAACTATAATCGGCGGCTACCGTACCCTCGAGGAACAGAACGACAAGTACAACGGAGGCTATTCCGGCTTCAAGGGAGGCTGCTCGGACTATCATACCGCAAGGACCTTCGATATGGGTATTTTCCCCAAGGACGGCTCAAGCTCCGGCTATTATTCACCTACGGGCATATACTCCTGGCTCGACGAGAACGCTGCTGAGTACGGCTTCATCCTCAGGTTCCCCGACGGAAAAGAGAGCTATACAGGCGAAAAGGCAAGGACCCATACCTACCGCTATGTCGGTAAGCCGCACGCTACATATATGAAGCAGAACGATCTCTGCCTTGAAGAGTATATCGAGAAGCTCAAGGCATATAATAGTACCGCTCCGCTTGAAATTACGGTTGGACAGACCCTGTATCAGGTATATTATGTTGCAGCAGCGGAAGGAAATACCGACGTCCCTGTTCCTCGGGACAAGGTCTACAACGTTTCGGGCAATAACTGCGACGGTTTTATTGTGACTGTTGCTCTCAACTAAGAAATAAGAAAAAGAGCGCTGGATGTTTCCGGCGCTTTTAATACTAATTTCTGACCGGCCGGTCCGGTCGGAGATCAGTATAAAGTTAGGAGAATAATGTGAACAAGAAAGCTCTGACCGCGTGTGCGGCGGCGTTAGCCCTGACGGCGGTATCCTGCGGAAATAACGACAGGGGCGACGGTTACGGCCATATGTATGAGGCTGCTCTCAGCGGGAATCCCGCCAGCCTTGACCCGCAGTACGCGAATGACCCTGCTTCAAATACTGTTATCAAAAATATGTACAGCGGCCTCATGTCTGCGGACGAAAGCGGAAAGCTTACCTGCCGCAATGCCCTCAGCTACGACGTTTCGGAGGACGGCAGGGT
>ODAI014821309.1_pt1 | contig 10920 bp, 7 predicted proteins | sample 1539321 | NCBI WGS metagenome assembly ODAI01 (sample SAMN02144231, study PRJEB22623) | gut metagenome | biome: sheep rumen | host: Ovis aries | place: New Zealand | reverse complement strand
TTATATCTGCAGTTTTATTTATAACATTTGTTGTTTTTATGATAGTAACTAATAAATATTATTATGAATTAAATCATTTTAATAATAAGAAAAAGGTATATCAATTACATTACAAAAGAAGAGAATTAAATATAATTGAATTTCATGATAGTGGAAATGAATTTTTAGATAAAAATGATTATAAGGAATCTGACCTAGATTTATTTGGTAGAAATTCAATATATCAATATTTGAATTCAGCTAAAACTAAAAGAGGAAGAATCCTACTTGCTGATTTATTAAAAAATAAAAATGAATATGATATTAATAAAACAAAAGCTATTTATGAATTAGGATCTAATGAATCTACATTAGATGTAGAAGCAGCATTATTAGGATTAAATAATAATGCTTCAAATTTAGATTATGAAGAATTATTATCATTATCTAAAAATAAAATAAAAATGAATATTTTATATTTTATACCATTATTATCATTTGTAGGACTATTAATATATATTCCATTAATATTTATTTTAAAATTAAACACTTTATTTTTATTTATTTTTATTGTTTCTAATTTTATTCTTACAAGATTGTTATCTAATATTAAAATATTTAAAATAAAGGCTTCATCATATATCAATTTAATTGATAATTATGTATTAGTATCAAAAGCGTTCATAAAAAATGATTATGATAACCAATTATTAAATGATTATAAAAATAAAATTATTAATAATTTAAATTCTTTAGAAAAATTTAAAAATATATTAGATTCTTTATCATATAGAACTAATTTATTATTTTTAATTTTAGCTAATTCGTTATTTATATTTGATTTCTTTATTTTATTATTATTTAATCATCGTATTAAATATAATGATGATATAAAGGAAATATTTGATATTTTAACAAATATTGAGGCTATGATTTCATTATCAAATATAAAAATAGATAATGAAATATGCTGTATACCAGAAGAAAGTGATGAATTTGAATTTGAGGATTTATATCACCCATTAATAAAAAATCCTATATCTAATTCATTAAAAATAGAAGAAGGTATTATTTTAACAGGCTCTAATATGAGTGGAAAGACAACATTCTTAAGAACTATAGGTATCGCATTAATTTTATTTAATGCTTCAGGATTAGTACCTGCCAAAAGCTTTCATTCACCAAAATTAGATATATATACATCCCTTAGAGCGAATGATATGTTAGAAGAGGGTGTATCTACATTCTATGCTGAAATAATGAGAATGAAAAAGATAAATGAAGCAATAAAAAAAGGACCATGTATGATCCTTATTGATGAAATATTTAAGGGAACTAATATGAAAGATAGATTAGAAGCTTCATTTAAGATAATTGAAAAGCTTTCTATGTCTAAATCATATTTTATTATATCAACCCATGATATTGAGTTAACTAATGCTAAAAATATTGTTAATTATCATTTTAGTGATTATTTTAATGATAATAAATTATATTTTGATTATAAAATAAAAGAAGGAATATCTACTAAAACAAACGCAATAGAATTATTGAAGATGGCAGATATCATTTAATGCGTAATATAATCCATCTTCATTATTTGAATATTTAGTAATATTATTTATACATTCTTTAAGCTTATTATCTGAATTTTTCATAGCTAATTTAATATCGCATTTATTTAATAATCCTAAATCACTATAGGAATCAGCTATTCCTATAGTTTTTTTATTTTTATAATAATCAATTATTATATCATATGCTGATTCTTTAGTGATTTTAGCTGATTTTATATTATAAAAAGCTCTATTTTTATCTTTTCCAATTAATGTATAATACAAATTATTTTCATTTAAATAATCAATAAATTCACTATCAATTTTAATATCTATTGATATATTTAAGAAAGTAGAATAAATAAAATCAGCACTGATTTTATAATCATTTGGATATAAATTAAATAATCTTTCTTGATATTTATAAACATTATCATTTGAATAAGCAGTATAAATATAATCGTCAAATTTCTCAATTAATTTAGATAATTTTTCATTTTTTAAATAAATATAAAAAACTTTATTATTTATTTTAAAAATAGCTTCTGATATAGAAAAATAATCTACATTCAATTTATATTTATTAACAAATTCGTTTAATTCTTTAAATGATGCTTCACTAACAATAATAAAAGAATTATTTTTTACAAAATTATTAATATATTCAATTGTTAAATTTGAAATAGTACGATTGGTATTAATTAATGTACCTTCGTAATCTGATATGCATAAATAATTCAATTTAATCACCACTAATATTATATAAAATTTATTTGATAAATAAACAAAAATTAGTCTTTTCTTTAATAATATGCCTTTTAAATTGATTTATATTATATTATAATATAATTTAGTGGGGGTTTAATTATGTTTCTATTTAAATTATGGATATTTAATATAAATTTTGAAACTATCCTAAGTTTCATATTTGGAATATTTTTTGGAATCATATTAATATGCCTCATTTATGCCATAGTTGTGGTTGGTTCTATTGGAGATAAGAAATTTTTAGTTAAGACTGAAAAGGATACTCTAACTGAGGCTGAAGCTAAAGATAGGGTAGAAAATGCGATTGTGCAGTTTAAGGATAAGAAGCTTAGAGGTAAGACTGGAAAATTTGCACACTGTTACAAAATTTCTAAGGAATTAGCTTTAGGTATTGCGTCTGAATTTTATCCTAAGAGTAAATATCCATTATTTGAGATAACAATAGATGAAGCAGTAATGCTACTGGGCTATATTGATAAGAGAATTGATGAAATCATTAATGGTAATAAATTATTAAAGACTTTAAAGAGATTTAAGGTATCGCAAATAGTCGATTTATCACATAAGACATCAGCTGTTACTAATTCAACAGCATTTAAGGTAAGTAAGGATGTTAATAAGGTTGTTAAGGTTGGAAAGAGAATATTAGATATTATTAATCCAATCAATATTGTTAAAAGAGCAACTATGGATGTAACAGTTAATATCATTACAAATAAGCTTTGTGTAATTATCATAAAGGTTGTTGGAGAGGAAGTATTTAAAATCTACAGTAAGAAGGTTTTAAATAAGGATGTTGAACTTGATACTAATATTGAAGAAACATTAAATGATTTAGAAAATGATATTAAGGATTTAAATACAAAGGAAAACAATAATAATGAGACAAATATTGAAATGAAATATTTATCTAGATATTATGAAATAAATAAAAATAAAGAGATTAAATATAAATCAATTTATGATCCTGAAATGAAAATGAAGACGGGAGATGAGTAATATGTTCGGCAAGAAAAAGAAAAAAGAAGTTGTAGTTGAAGAAGATGAACGCTTTGTAATCATTCAAGTATATAGACCTAACGAGCATTTGAGAAAATCAAATCAATTTAGACCTAGTCAGGTTGCATCACCAATTTTTGGTAGTCGTGTAGCTGATAGACAAGCATATATTGATAATGCAGGTAGTAGGGATTTAGATTTAGATTACGATTATGCAAGAACTGAAAAGGATAAGCATTTATCTAAAGAAGATTTAATTAAAAAATATGGTAATGAATATTATGAATTTGATATTTTAAATAACGAAAAAGCAAGAGAGCTTGCTGGAGGCGGCTATGAGGACCGTCTTGAGGAAACTGAAAAGCAAATTCAAGAACAAGAATCTAAAAAGAACGCAGAAAAGGTTAAATTATTTGATGATTTAATGTCATCTGTAGATGATTTAGATGAATTAGAAAAGGAACCAGACATTAATAATCCTGATTCTGAATTCAAGATTAATATTGATTTTGATGATATTGAAGAAGAACAAGAAAAATATGCTAAGGATGATTTAAATATGCCTAATCCTGAGCCTGTTAGTGTACCTTCATTCCTTGCAGGAAAGAGCCAACCTAAGGTTGAGAAGAAGCCTGAGGCTGAATTATCATTCAATAGACCTGAAATTACAGAAGATTTCTCATTTGGTGAAATGCCAGATATGTCATCTCCTGATATTGAATTTGAGGCAGTTGAAAAGAAGCCAGCTTATAGTAATCCTGCCGTAGATAGAAACATTTCTATTGAGGAGGCTATGAAGCTTAGTGATAATGGTAAAAGGGTACCAGTATCAGAATCTAAACCAGAATCAGCTCCAGTTAGAGCTGAAGAGACAAGAACACCAGCTCCTAGCACACCTAAAAATGTTGAAAAGAAGCCAAGTACTGTCGTTGAAATTAATAAATATAAGAATTATCAAATTCCATGGAAGAAGCTTTTCCCACCTTCATTAACTGAAGCTGATAAGCATCCTGCATGGCTAGAGGAAAAGAAAAATATCATCAATGAAACTTTAAAATCATTCTCAATTGATGGTGAGGTTATTAATTACACTAAGGGTCCTGCCTTCACATTATATGAAATCATGCTAGCCCCAGGTGTTAATGTTAAAAAGATTAATCAAATTACAGATAACCTACAAATGAATCTACAGGTTAAATCAATTCGTATTTTATCACCTATTCCAGGAAAGAATACAATTGGTGTTGAAGCACCTAATGATAAGGCTGATGTCGTTAAATTTGGTGATATCCTATCAGAGGATTTCATCAATGATGGTAAGCCATTAAAGGTAGCACTTGGTAAGAATATTGATGGTTCACCAGTATTCCAGGATATTACAAGCATGCCACATGCCCTAATTGCCGGTGCAACTCAATCAGGTAAGTCAGTTTGTATTAACACTATCTTAGTTTCTTTATTAGCTAAGAATTCACCTGAAAATTTAAAATTAATTTTAGTTGACCCTAAGAAGGTTGAATTAACATTCTATGAAAAGCTACCTCATTTAGCTACACCAGTAATTGATGATCCAGCTGAAGCTGCAGAAGCACTTAAGTGGGCTTGTGCTGAAATGGATAGAAGATATGATGTTTTAGCTAGAAATAGAACAAGAAAGATTTCTGATTATCTTGAAAAGAGAAAACAATATCCATCTATGGAGCCAATGCCATATATCGTTATTGTTGTCGATGAATTTAATGATTTAGTAATGCAATGTGGTCAGGATGTAAATGATTGTATTGTAAGATTAGCTCAAAAGGCAAGAGCTGCAGGTATGCATGTTATTCTAGCAACTCAAAGACCTACAGTAGATGTTGTTAATGGTACAATTAAGGCTAATATTCCATGTAGAATTGCCTTCCGTGTTGCATCATCAACTGACTCATCTACAATATTAGATGAAACAGGTGCTGAAAGCTTACTAGGACGTGGTGATATGCTTATCAAGAATGATAACGCTCCAGTTCGTGCTCAAGGTGCATATATTTCAGATGATGAGATCAATAACATCTGTGATTGTATTAGAGATAAATATGAGCCTGATTATGTATTTACTCATGATGATTTACGTGCATCAATTTCTAGAAGCCAATCATCTAGTGGCTCAGGTGGAAAGGATGCATCAGGTGAAGATGATGAATTATTATTCGCAATTGCTGAATTCTGTGTTGCAGGTAATTCATGCTCAATTAACGCAATTCAAAACAATTTCGGTCTAGGCTTCAATAGAGCACAGCGTATTGTTCAATTATTAGAGGAGCGTCAAATAGTTTCTGCAAAATGTGGTACTAAGCCAAGAGAAATATTAGTAGATGATTATAAATTAAGAGAAATTTTTGGAGTTAATGAATAATGAATAGTGCTAAGAATACTGAAATTGAATCAGTAGATAAAGCTAAAATTGTATACAAGAATAAGCTAAAATTTCTTCTTAAATATCTAATAATGTTTGTCATATTATTTGTAGTTGCGATATTATCATTAGTTAATATAAAAAGAGTAGGAGTATTCTCTAAAATATTTGGCAGTATGTTATCAAATTTTGAAGGTGTAGGCTTAATATTATTTGGCGTATCACTTTCAATATCTCTTTTGTATCATATTATTATTTTAGCGATTATATTCTTTAAATATATTCAGGATTTACCTTGGTATGAAAAATTATCTAAATTTGATAAGAAGGTAGATTTATTAAGCTACATATTTAAAGTATTTGCGCTATTATTCTTCATTATGATTTATGTAATGACTCCATGTACTATATCAGGTCCATCAATGGAGCCAACATTTAAAAATGGAAATATTGTAGTTTGTGCAAATCCAGCAATTGTTAATCCATCTAAAAATGATATTATTGTTTTTGAGGTTACAGATGAATTAATCGAGGGAGAAGAAGGCAAATTCTATATTAAAAGAATTATTGCCACACCTAATTCAGTTGTTAGATTTACTGATGATGGAGAACTTTATGTTGATGGTGGAACAAAACCTGTTGGCAAAATAACTAATCAGCAATATGACAATATTGTTTCATCAATTGGTATAAAGCCTGAAACAAAGCTATTTGTTGTTCCTGAAGATAAATATTTAGTTTTTGGAGACAATAGAGATAATAGTACAGATTCAAGAGTATTTGGATTTATTGATAAAAAAATGATTTTTGGAAAGGTTATTTTTAGTATTATTCCATTTAGAATTTACTAAAAATTAGTAGTGATAAATATGGGTGAAAGTAATAGATATAATATCCAATGGTTCCCCGGTCATATGGCTAAGGCTAAGCGTGAAATAATGGGCCTTATGAAATTAGTTGATGTCGTAATAGAATTAAAGGATGCAAGAATACCTAATTCATCAACTAATCCAATGATTAATGAAATTGTAGGCAATAAGCCAAGATTAATTTTATTAAATAAAAGTGATATGGCTGATAAGACAGTTACTAAAAATTGGATTAATTATTATAAATTAAATAATATAATTGCCTTGGATATTGATTCTATTAGTGGCTATAATATTCAAAATATTATTCCATATTTGAAGCTAGTATTAAAGGATGAATTCCAAAAGAGAATTCAAAAGGGAATTACTAAAACATCAATTAGAGCGATGATTTTAGGTATTCCAAATGTTGGTAAATCAACATTGATAAATAAGCTTGCTAAAAGAAAGGCAGTAAATGTAGGCGATAAGCCAGGTGTAACTAAAACACAATCATGGATAAAAATATCAAATGATTTAGAATTATTAGATACACCAGGTATGTTATGGCCTAAATTTGAGGATAGAGAAGTAGGAATCAAGCTTGCTATGGCAGGCTCTATCAAGGATGAGATTTTAGATTTAAATGAATTATCAGTTTTAACAATTAATTTCATGAAGGAAAATTATCCTAATTTTTTAAAAGAAAGATATAAATTAGATAATTTAGATATTGATTCAAATCAAATTTTAGAAAATATTGCTATTAAGCGCGGATGCATATTAAAGGGTGGAATTCCAGATTTAGCACGTGCAGAAAAGCTTATAATGAATGAATTTAGGGATTTAAAGATTGGAAGGATGAGCTATGAAAAGCCAGAAGGATCAAATTAATTTATATAAATATGAAGAAGAATTATATGATGCAGGCTTTAAAAGTATCTGTGGTGTAGATGAGGCAGGTAGAGGCCCACTTGCAGGACCTGTAGTTGTTGCAGCATGTATTTTACCACCATTTTTAAGAATTCCTGGAGTAAATGATTCTAAGCAATTATCTGAGAAAAAAAGAGAAGAATTATATAAAATTATTATAAAAAATGCTGTTGCTTATAATATTGTATTTATAAATGAGAAAATTATTGATGAAATAAATATCTATGAAGCAACTAAAAAAGGAATGCTTGAAGCTATTAATGGATTAAAGGTTCCTGCTGATTATGTTTTAATAGATGCAATGCCACTTGGTGAATTGAAAACAAATAATAAATCAATTATTCATGGTGATGCCTTATCTGCAAGTATTGCTTGTGCATCTATTTTAGCAAAGGTATCAAGAGACCATTATATGGAAAAGATGGATATTAAATATCCTAATTATGGATTTAAGCATCATAAGGGATATGGAACTAAGATGCATATGGAGGCATTAGAAAAATTTGGTCCATGTAAAATTCATAGAAAATCATTTGAGCCAGTAGCTCGTGCAATGCAAAAAAATAAACAAATGTCATTAGATTTATTTGATGAAAATGATGACGATAAAGAATAACTAGTCCTCAATTTTGAGGGCTTATTTTTTATCAAAAAAATGGTCAAAAAATCATAAAATATTATATATATTTTATATAAGGATAGAAAGCATTTTAATCTTGACATCTATTATAAATTGAAATAAGATTTTAAATTGCAAGGAGGTATTGGCCATGAAAAAAATAATTATAGTTGAGTCTCCAAGTAAATCTCATACAATTGAATCTTATCTAGGTAATGATTATATTGTAATGTCTTCTAAAGGTCATATTTCAGATTTGGCAACGACAGGTAAGGATGGACTTGGTATTGATATTGATAATGGATTTATACCTCAATACAAGATTATGACAAGTAAATTAAAGCTAGTTGATGAGCTTAAAAAGGCTTGTAAGGGTAACAGAGTTTATCTTGCAACCGACCCCGACCGTGAAGGTGAGGCAATTGCTTATCATTTAGCTCAGGTATTAAATTTAGATTTAAATGATGATAATAGAATTGAATTCCATGAAATTACTAAGCCAGCAGTAGAGGCAGCATTAGCTACACCTCATAAAATTGATTTAATGATGTTTAAAAGCCAAGAGGCTAGACGTCTAACAGATCGTATTATTGGATTTAAGCTTTCAAAGCTTTTACAAAGAAAGATTAAGTCTCCAAGTGCTGGTCGTGTCCAATCTGTAGCCTTATTGCTAATAGTTGAAAGAGAAAAGGAAATAAAATCATTTATTCCTGTTAAATATTATGAAATGGAAGCTGATTTTGGAACATTTAAGCTTCATTTAGATACAATTAATGGAAATGAAATAGATTCTAAAAATAGAATTACTGATAAATCAATATTAGAAAATCTAAGAGATAGATTATTATCATTTGTCGTTTCTGATATTCAAACTAAAAAGGTAACACGTCAATCACAGCCTACATATACAACATCTACATTAGAGCAGGATGCTGCAAATAAATTAAATTATGATGCAGCAAGAACTATGAGAATTGCTCAAGGCTTATATGAAGGTAAGAAGATTGGTAGTGGACTTACAGGTTTAATTACATATATGCGTACAGACTCTACAAGACTTGCAACAAGCTTCGTAAAGGAATGTGCTGATTTCATATTATCTAAGTATGGTCCTAAATATATTGGTACAGTTAAATCAAAAACTCAAAAGGGTATGCAGGATGCACATGAAGGTATTAGACCTACATCTATAACTAGAACTCCTGATTCAATTAAAGAATATTTAACTGATGAAGAATATAAATTATATAAATTAATATATAATAGGACATTAGCTTCATTAATGTCTAACGCAATCTTTGCACAAACAAAGGTTATATTTAATAATACAGATTCTACTTGGTCAACAACAGGATCTGAATTAATGTTTGATGGTTATTTAAAGGTATATGGTAAATCTGATGAGGATAAGAATTCATTATTACCTACTTTTAAATTAGATGAATCATATAATGCAATTGATATTTTAATATTGGATAAGGAAACTGAACCAAAGAAGAGATATACTGAAGCTTCATTAATTAAAGAAATGGAAGATTTAGGAATTGGTAGACCATCTACATATGCTCAAACAGTAGAAACATTAAAGGATTCAAAAAGAGCTTATGTTAAGGTATCTAAAAAATCTTTAATCCCAACAGAACAAGGTGTTCTAACAACTGAAAAGCTACAAGAATTCTTCAGTGATATTATCAATGTAAAATATACAGCTGATATGGAATCAAAGCTTGATGCTATTTCATCAGGTGAGGTTGATGAGGTATCTGAATTAAGAGAATTCTATAATGGATTTGAGCCATTATATCAATCTGCACTACAAAATATGGATGCAAAATATCCAATTATGACAGAAGAAAAATGTCCAATTTGTGGTGGTAATATAGTTATTAAATTTGGTAAATTTGGTGAATTTAAAACATGTAATAATTATCCTGCATGTAAATATATAGCTCATAATGAGGAAAGTACTACAACTGATACAGGTGTATTATGTCCAATTTGTGGTAAGCATAATATTTTTAAAAGAGTTGCGTCAAAAGGTAAAAATAAAGGAAATATTTTCTATTCTTGTGAGGATTTTAGAAAATGTAAAGCCATTTATAATGATTTACCAACAAATGAAAAATGTCCAAATTGTGGCAGTATGATGCTAAAGGATAATGAAGGCAATTTATATTGTTCAAATAAATGCGATATGCCAAAGGAAGAGGAATTCATTTGTCCAACATGTAAAAAGGGTCATTTGATTAAGAGAGTTGCCTCAAGAGGTAAGAATAAGGGTAATGAATTCTATTCTTGTTCTAATTTCCCTAAGTGTAGAATTATTATTAACGATACACCAACTCATGATGTATGTCCAAATTGCGGTGGTATGATGCTTATTGATAAGGCAGGCAATAAATATTGCATGAATAAATGTAATGAAAAGCCTGTAGAAGAAATTAAGCAAGATACAACTCCTATGGTAGAATCAAAAAATGTTATATGCCCAAAATGTAAAAAAGGTCATATAATAGAAAGAGTTGCAAAATTTGGTCAAAATAAAGGAAATACATTCTACGGATGCTCAAATTATCCAAAATGTAAAAATATTTTAAGCGTTGAAGAATATAATAAATTAATTACTAGCAATAAATAGGCGTTTGCCTATTTTTTGTTTATTTATGGTATATTTTATTTTGTTTTTATATATCACTTATGATATAATCACTTTGTGTGTGGTGAAGAGAAATGGGATTCTTTGATTTATTTAGAAGAAAAGATAAAAAGAAAAAAGAAAAATATAAATTAGGACTTCATAAAACTAGAGAAGGAGCATTATCT
>ODAI014741938.1_pt1 | contig 10920 bp, 11 predicted proteins | sample 1539321 | NCBI WGS metagenome assembly ODAI01 (sample SAMN02144231, study PRJEB22623) | gut metagenome | biome: sheep rumen | host: Ovis aries | place: New Zealand | reverse complement strand
TTATGCGCGGACAAATACTATACATACCTGGATAAAGCAACCGATGAGATACGCATCCCATATTTTCCCATGGAAGAATATATGTGCCGGATTCAAGAACATGTCAACGAAAACGGTCCCTTCTCCAGGATTTCCTACCATGATTATCTCGTGAATGAGATTGGCGAAGTGGACTGGGACAAATTAGAGTGGTGAATCCAATCCTCCAGTGATTTGTGCCAATCCGGGACAAGGTGGTTTTAAACATGAAGCCCTTTTTTTCTAAGGCCTTCTATGATTTATTATTTCATAGAAGGTCTTGGTGGGGCTGGCTCCTCTAAAACTCATTTTATTGAAAAAACAGGGGTCTGTTGCCATCTTAGTATCCAAGAGCATCGCCGATCAAGTCAAAGCAGAGATTATGCCCTGCGGCAAAAGTACAGTTCGTAAGTACATTGATAAATATGATTTCAGTCCCCGACTACGAATACTTAAAGAAAATCCGTAATATTTTCTGCCTTTCGCAATAAAGAGTCTGAAGATATACTGTTCTGTTAAAATAAGACAGTGCTTCGTGAATGTATTTTTCTAACCTTTCATATACCTTCATATAATTACATTCGAATTCTAACCGAACATAAAGCTCTTTTATATGCTTTCTGATAATGTAATCTGCATAATCATAAAGCATTTCTTCCGAATACATAATTCTTCCTGTGAAGTAAAAGAAATTGTATTTTATTGAATTACACGTTGGAAAACCTTCAAATTCAAAATGGTCTTTTCTTATTTGATATTCGGTCAGGTTGTAATAGTTATAGCTGATATGATTATTATATAGCTCGGCAATATCCCAAGTGACATCCGTATAATAATTTTCCCCTTCTATCTTAACAAGATTCCACGCATGATTTATATCTGTTCCGGATATAAAGAAAGAGGAATGGAGCGCTGCACCGGTAACAACAATACATCCAACATCGATTACATTGAGAAGATATTTAAACGCTTTCGCGATGCCTTCACATACAGCCTTTTTGTTAAGCATTACGCCCAAAATGCTATGCGCATATTTATACTCTTCAGATTTCCCTATTGTATTGGTGCTGTCAATGCTGTTCTTATCATAAACGACTTTTGAAGACAATAAATCATGTATAGCACGAACACGCTCTTCTTCAGTTTTATCACTTAGTTTAATTGACTTCAGAAAAGCTACTGTTTGTTCTTTTAACCTTTTCTTCAATTCATCGCTTTCTCTTTGATCAAAATCAAATGAAAGATTAATTTGTACCTCATTAGGAGAAAGGTACCTAACTGAAATCAGGCCGCTGTAATAAAACAAATATGGATTATCATAAATAATGGCTCTATTTATTTCAGCTAAGTCTTTCTCAGAATATGACTCTTGAATATTACTCCTAAACGATGTTACGTAGTCCGTAGCAGCTTTTAGTATTAAGCGATACAACGATTGATTTTTCTTATTTAAACGATGATAATAATATCTATCACCCAGCATATGCTTCCCCAATCATTAAGGATCCTTAACATGAAAACAAATCTTCTCTATGATAGAGCTGCTGAAATAATTACAAAAACGAATAACCCTTCTATTAGTTTGCTTCGAGTAAAATTAAATATAAGTCTTGATGAAGCAGAACAGATCATGGATTATTTTGTCTCAATCGGTTTCATAAGCGATTATCATAACACCCGCCCAGTTATACTAAAACAATATGTTTCTTCGGTCCAGCAAAGAAATAATAGCACTTCTTCTCCTTCAAAACTTTTTGATTTCGATAAACTGGACGGGCACTCCTTCGAATATTTTTGCGCAGATATATTACGCTATAATGGGTTCACAAAGGTAATGGTAACATCAGGCAGCGGAGATTACGGTGTCGATATTCTATGTGAATACAAATCTGATTCCTATGCCATACAATGCAAATGTTATAACCATACTGTAGGGAACAAGGCAGTACAAGAAGTTGTATCCGGAAAAATATATTATAAATGTACCAAAGCGGTTGTAATGACCAATAACTATTTCTCAAAGGCCGCTGAGGAAACAGCACGGATGACGGATGCATATCTCTGGGATAGACATTGCCTTTCCGAGATGTTATTAGTTGCAAAAAGGAACGGTTTCGATCCAAGCCAATACAATATGCAGTTTGACAAAAAACTCTAGTCAACCTCTCCTACTGCAAGGAAAGTAATATCGTCTCCGCAGCCATCAGTACTTGTCTGTGTCAACCATTTGAAAAGCTGACGTTTTACTGTATCGGGTCCGTACTCTTTTATTGTGTCAAAATAACTCTTGCATGCAATTAAGTACTGATCATTATCCATAAAGCTGTTTGCAAAGCCATCTGTAGTCATCATAAACATATAGGGAGAAATTGAATCTACATCAATTCTTTGAAAACACGTTGCCGCATGTTCCCACGGACGATTATCAGATAGAGAATAGGTTTCTGTCCCTAAGAACTTGGGAGAATCCAATACACATTTAACCCCATCGTTATTAACGAACATGATATCACCGTCTCCGATTTGGAGTGCAAAAACAAATGTTGGAGCAATCACCATCCCTAAAAGAGTTGTTCCGAACAACTCGGGATCAACCTCCGAATCATCCCCTTCTTCAACTATCTTTAAAGCTTTACTCGACTGCTGAATTCTGTTTTTCCATTCGTTATGAATCACTTGTATTAAATCAGCAGATTCTCTCTGCCTTAGCAATCGTATAAAGTCTTCCTGGTTGTTGTTAACATCTTCCCATAGTTTTTTGACGACTAATATAAATGCTTTTACTGCAAATTCGGCTCCACGGTCACTGTATTTACATTTCGCACTTCCATGACCATCAGCAACGGCTGCCAAAGTAATATCATTATTCAGAGTTTCAATTCTGCAGGAATCCTGACAATTTTTGTATCCGTGAGATGCTCCGGCAACAGATTTTTTCATACTGAAAGGCTTTCCCATACTCTTTCTCCATTACCAGATGTCAGGTCCCAAGTCCTCTGGTATCGTAAGATCTATTGTCACAGGGGTTTGAATCGCAGTGCTTCCTTCCGCACTTGCAATCACAGAGTCGCCATTTACGTCAGTTTCTTTGCGGCGGCTGGCTGGCTGGGAAACCTGCTTCGCAACTGTAGATGCCCATTTAATCATAGCAACAAGCTGCTGTGGATTGTTTGCATCCAGCACCAGTTCCGGATTTCCTGTAAATTCTTCTAAGACTGTTCTGTTGGCGTCTTTCCCAATAGCAATGGCTATCCTTACAGATTTCTTTCCCCACGGAAGATTCAGCAGTTTATTCAATGGCTCTTTGTAAGAGTCTGTAGGTTGACCATCCGACAGCAGAACGATTACCGGAGGAAGCGCTCTATCAGACATAGGAGGGATTGTGAGCTGCCCGCACAGAAGATTAAACGCTTTGCCTAAACTTGTCCCTCCACTTGCGCTAAGATCTTCCCAGGTATAGTCTTCAATTTTTACCGGCGTTGTCGTCATCCACTGGGCACCGCTGTTAAACTGCAATGCCTGAATCAGTAACTGTGCATTTGTATTATCCGCTGCCGCCTGCCGCATGTCAGGAATTGTTGATTGAATTGCATAGTTTAATTGTTCCATCTTTCGCTCTACTGACATCGAACCGGAACAATCAACCACCCAAAAGAAGTTAAGGGGCCTCTTTGCCATTTCGCCACCAGGCATTTTAATTTCAACAGCCATTTGCATCATACCTCCATCTAATTTTTATATTCACCTGTTATATTGCCAAAGTTAATCTTTATCCCCGGTACTAATGCGGCACTTCTTCCCGGTGGAACTATTTGTTGAGTTCCATCATTTCGAATATATGTCCAGTTGGAATGTCCCTCATTTTTCAATCCTTTTTGACTAGGATTTTTGGGGTTTTGTGAAACACTTGCTTCAATCGTACTCAAATCGTAATCATTGTTAAGATGATGTGATTTTATTTTTAATGAACTGCTGACTGGCAGCATATGTCTTCCAATCTGCATTATTGACGGTTTTTGAATTGATGATCTGCAATGCCAACACACATTGCCTGTTCCATTTTCTTCTTTCTTTTCATCATAAAAAACTTCCGCACCACAATATGGGCAGATGATCGTAGAATTCATTAAACTTATAAGAGTATCTTTCCACTCTCTTTCAACTATTCTCTCTGCCGGAGAAAACAATCCTTTCGTGAATGCAACGATGAATTTATCTTTTAAAAAAGATGGATATATTTTCCAAAACAGAAGAGCATTATCATGGATTCCCTTTACAGGGCGGTTCTTTTTATTTACAGGATCATAAATAAAAACCGGTTTTGTCCCGTACAAAGCACGATTGGCAGCATCATCCAACGCATGAATTCCTGCTTCAGTAGCGCCATCCAGGGGATGGCTTATGAACATCATGCAGAACATTAAGACGGCCATGGAATACAAGTCGGTTTTTGTCGACGGATGTACGCCTTTTTCCCCCCTTACTATTTCAGGTGCCATATATCGCATTGTTCCATAAACGCCACTATCATCTTGATTATTCTTGGAGACATTATCATTATCACAAATAAGAATATCGCCGGTTTGAGGATGAAAGAATACATTCTGGTCAGAGATATCTTTGTAGCTGTACCCTTCCCTATGTAGAATTTCAAACTGCTCAACCATGTTATAAACAGCTTTGATGACAACAGCAAAGGAGACCTGAACTCTGCGATTTAAAAGATCAGGAATATTTCTATATTCACGAGGCCTAAGTCCCATAACGTAGCCGAAAGTATTATTAGATTTGCTATTAATAAAGTCTACCGGCCAAAGAAATTGAGGGCTAGGACTCCCGTCTTCAACAAGGTCGCTAATGATTTTTTTCTGGTTTTCAGTGCTGGTTTGTTTGTAGTACCATTTCAATGCCATGGGACCATTGGGAGAGTCTATCCTATAAACTTCTCCCTGACCGCCTGCACCAAGCATTTCTCGTACCGTATATTGTGCTCCTTTTTCACTAATAAGCTTTTCCCCTGGTTTCAGCATTCCATCAAGCATAGTATCCCCCTGATTATTTTAACAATTGAATAGCTGTATATGCTATCATTCCATCTGGAACAAATATCGAAAAGATAGTCGAGCCATATTGTAATTCTATCGCATTCTTATAAGGCTTTATTGATGAAAGGTACATATACTGCTTATCAAAGCCTCCATCCTTCGCAGTAAAGATAATTCGTTTATTTGTAATATACAGCATCCCCTTCCGATATTCTGTTTCAAATTGCTTATTCAAAGTATCAACCGAATGACCTGTATAGAATCGATCCCCCTTAAATATTCCCGGTGTGCTCAGTCCATAATGTCTGGAAGTTCTAATTGATTTGTCTTTCTTTACCACTAGAATAGCATGGTCCGCATAGTGACAAATCTCTCCCCGCCTTGTAAAAAGCTCATTAACATTGATATATGGAAGGCGTCCACTGCGAATTTCGTTTTTTGCAATTTCCGGAAGTATTGAAGGAATAGTAGGAATTGTCTGTTTTGGATTTCCAAATAACCACTCTAAAAAACCCATTTTATCCTTCCCCTAATGACATCTTATAATGCAGTGCTTTTTCTTTATTTGGCTCTACTTCATATCCTGTCATATACATATAATACAGCTTTGAAGCCGCATCCCGATTACCATTTTTCGAACATTCTTCCAACAGACCTATGGCTCTTGTGACGTCTTTTATTATATCATCTCCATACAACAGATGAATTGCAAGATCATACATGGCCGGTTCGAAATTCTGCGCTGCTGACTTAACCAAACAGTCTACTGCTGCTATGGGATTATCTTTATATAGTATCCTGTATAGGAAGTATTGTGCTCTATAATTCCCTTTCTCCGCAGAACGAGAAAAGTATTCAACTGCTTGAGAAGTGTTTTTTTCCACTCCTCTTCCCAAATAGAATAGCTTACCCAAGTGATATAGTCCTTCGGTGCTGTCTTGTCTTTCTAATTGTGAATATAAATCGGCTGCGCGTCCGTAATTTTGCTGCGTTATCTCACCTCTCTCATATATATTTGCAAGCCGCAAAATTACTGCTTCATTGCCAGTTTCTGAAGCTTTTTCTAATACCTCTATTGCCCCGTGAGTATTCCCTACTTTAAGAAGCAAGTCCGCCTGACGATTCAGCGCATATATATCCGGAGATAATTTATTTGCCTTTTCTAAGGCAGCAAGTTTGTAGATATCATTATGTAATTGTTCTACTTGATCTAAATAGAAATTTGCTTTCTCAATATTTGATCCTTCTTCATTTATCCTCCCTGTCAGATAGAAGACAGTTTTTTCTATATCATCATAGCTATTGAGTAAACCTGCTTGCCATACAATTATCCTTAAATTATTACGCGGCTTATTGATATTTCTACATTGATATACATATTCTCCAATACCGTGATTAAGCAGCTTCTCGATTTGATCCCGTAACAGAGCCTCTTGGGGGAAAAAATCATTTAGATAACTGGTTATCTGCAAATTATTTAAACAGATGTCGTCACCTTTTTCGAGTAGTAGACACATAAGCAGTTCAGCTATTGAATCGTATCCTCGATATTCAACATTTTGCGTAAAATCGGTATCACATATGGGACAAAAGGATATATTAGGTGACATATTCCCAATTCTCCATTTGCAGCCACACTTCAAGCAATGCATGAGCGATTCTCCCCATCTCTATAAATCAATACGATTTGTAATTCGATTTCTAATAAGCATAGATTGTACGTCGCCTTCCCAGTATCCACGATGTTCTTTTCGATAGATCCATCCCCCATCATGCAACAATAAATGTCGCATGTGCAAATTATCATTATTTCTAAAGCGATTAATAATATAGCGCTCAAAATAGTCTCTTGGGTAAATATATAGCGGACCCATTCCCTGCCCAAGAAATTCTACTGCATAGTGTGTATCAAACTCCATCACAATGGAATTACTGTAATTAAACTTACGAACACTTCTGAAGTGGTATTGTTTCCAAAACCGGCTTCTCTCATCAAATCCAAAATACTCTTCGACTTTATAAAGATTGATCCAGTCAATATATTTTTGAACCAGGGAAGGTTGAAACCCATTAAAGAATGTATTAAATTTCTCCTTAGCACTAACATTATCTCCAACGATAGTCTTCAAATAATTCGCAAGATCTCTAAATTCAATAAGTTCTCTTAATGATAACTTTTCCAGGAAATTGTTCAGGAATCTCTTGATTATATTTTGCCCACGCCTATTATATTGCTTTGTCAGATTCAGGAGTTTACTCTTTTCGATTGATAAATAATCTTCTTTGTCACAATACAAATAGAACAGGAACTTGCATTCATAGAACAATTTACTGTCTTCCCGGATTCCAAAATATACTAATTTTTCTTCTAGTATTTTCCCTCTCGGAAAATAATGTTTTTTCAATTCAGTACAGAACCTTGCTGCTACATCTTTATCAGAAAGTATAGAATCAAATAGTTTCTCATCCATATTGTTTTTTAAGATTAGAGAAATCAAGTTTTCATCATATCTCAGTATATCCCTCATGAAAGCATTGCATGCCTCATTCTGATACGACTCCTGCCATTGGTTATATAATGTCCGGCACAAAATTTCCGAAGTCCTTAAAGAAAAAATCTCAAAAAGATTTTTCATATTTACGCCATAATAGTTATGTGGTATATAGCCAGCAACTACTTCGACTTCTTTATTAGTCAATGCGTAAGCTCGTGGACGGATTTGAAATTTTTCAAGCTTCACTAATGACATAATCAAATTACGAAGTTCTTCGTTATCAGATACTTCTATTGGCTCGTTAGCATTTTTGTGTAATAGAATGATTTCTTCTTTTGCTTTCTTTAGTTTCTTCGGAAAATACGAAAAAGACATATTAAGCCACCTTAGTTTTCTGACTCTTCGCTGTTCAAAATCCTGATCATATCATCGACCATTTCTTCATCTTTTAGGCGAAATTTAAATTCCACACGTCTCGAGGCATCGAGGTTTATCGTACCGTCACTGTTATATATTGGATCGCTGTAAGATCTTCCGTTTACCGTAACAATCTTCTGTAAGTCTAAGATCTCTTCTTCAGAAAATGGACTTGTCTCTTTGATAAGACAAAATTTTGCAACAGATAGCGCTCTTTGTTGAGACAACTCAAGATTGTACATATAATCTAATCGTGTATCAGTGTGTCCTTCAATAATAATCTCAGAAACATATTCCCGAAACCGGTCATTTAATAAAACATTAAAATACCTTGGTAGGAACTCATTTAAAAAGGCAACTCCCGCTTCTTTGATATCATATTTAGCACTGTCAAAGAGGACATTGGAATCGAATGTGATTGATCCTGTTTGAGGATCAACATAAACGCTTAAATCAGATCCCTCGAACTCGTCTCTCAATACAGATATCAGTTCACTCCGTATTCCTATAATTTTGTCTAACTGCTCTTGCTGTTTCTCTATCAACTCCTGCTGTGAAATCAGTTCCCTTTCCTTTTGTTCGTACTGCTTTTTTGCCTGAAGCATTGTAAATGAAATGATCAGCACAAATATCAGCAAAAGAGCTGCCATCATATCCGAATATGACAACCAGTAAGATGTCTCTTCATCATTTGAGTTACGTCGTCGTCTTGCCATAATAATCCCCTTTATTAATTATCTTCTGCAAGTTTTTTGGCAATATCAGGCATATTCCGCTGCATTATATCTAACATATGTATCATTGCCTGCATCTGTTTCTGCATCTCTTCGAATGATTTTCCCATATCATCATATGCAGCAGCTACAACCTTAGGGACTCTTTCAGTAGTACTATCTACTTCTGCAATTGTTCCGCTCAAATGTTTTGTAATGTCAGACAGTTCCTGGTCAAAAATGTCAAAGGTTGTCTGAAGTGATTGCTGAAGCTGTCCACTAAGCTGTCCTGAAACTCTGCCCAACTCTTGAGCAGCTCTATCCATATCACTTGTAGTACTTGATGCCAGTGTCAAAATGCTTTGTATCTGCTGTTTGGCGGTATCAGCAATAGATTGGCTATATTCTGTTGCCTTTGCAGAAAGAAGTTCAAGGTTTTTCCGTGTACCCTCGGAAACCTCCAGCTCAAGTTTTCCGAGCATTTCGACTTGTGATGCCATATCCCGGCTAAACTTTTCGGAAGCGTCTCCGATTTTTTTCTCATAATCAACAAGTGTCGCAATATAGCTTTGCTGGATTTCCTCCATTTTATGATTTTTCTCAAGCTGTATATTTACACTCATAAAACTCTGATTTATAGCAGACTGAAGATTTTCAACTTCTTGTATATACTCAGCCAAACTGGTTATTATGTGAGCAGATAATTCATTTATCTTCTTGGTATCCTCAGTCATTGTACCTATGCTTGACATGATACCCTGCATATGGTCATTATTCTGTTTTTGCAAATCGCATGTTTCTTCTATAATCTTTGAAAGATCGGAAAAGCTGCCGTCCAGAGACTGATTCATCTGATACATGAAATTGTCTACAAGGTCCCCCATACCATTAAGCTGCATTTCGCCGACCTTGTTTGTAAAGTGCTCCAGATTTTCATTTGTTTTTGCTAATTGCGGCGTGACTATTTCATCAATGCTCTCAGAAACCATCTCCTTCATTCTTTCGGGCAACATTTTAAACTCTTCAAACTGTTCCTTTTGCAGCCCTAGAACAGCAATAAGATTGTTGTTCATTGTCTGGACTGCTGTTAAGAGAGGATTGATAATAGCATTACTTTGCCATTGCTGCGAATCGTCCGGGTAAACATAACGCGTATAAGCCTCAAGGAAATCGTCCAAATCATTATATGCTTCTTCAAGAAGTGTCTTATAAACGAGATTGAAGAATAATGAAAACACCAATCCATAAATTGAAGTGTGGAAAGCAATTTTTATACCATTCATCAAAGGGGCAATGCTTTCTTCAATCTCCGCCGAAGTACCTGTATTAAAACTATGTAATCCAAGAGACAGCCCAATAAATGTTCCCAGGATTCCTAAGCCGGTCATAGCACCCGGAATAAGATTCAACAGATTTTTCTTAGCATATGCATCGATCATTTCATGATTGAAATAATCCTCAATACTGCAGCGATATCCGACTGAAGAGGCAGCCTCTAGTCTCTTCATTTCATAAAGATATTCGTGAAATATTGCCGATAATTCACCTTCCTTAAATAAACCCGAAGATTCATCCTTCTTATATTGTTCCCACAACAAAGAATTGCTATTAGTGAAATCCTGTTTTATTTTTTCTGTTGCCGCTTTTAATTCTCTCGACAGCCTGCTGGTTTTTTTGAGAGGTTTAGTTACCGCCCATACAAAAATAAGGCCAACTATAATAAACATAGCAATGTTTATTATAATGCTCCCCGTATCGTAACCTTGATTGCTGGTTACATTTAAAATAATGCAAATAATGATCATGACTACGTAAACAGCAATCAACACCTTTTCACTAATAAAATTCTTCATTTATTCATCCTCTGGAATCCACGCGTAATCAACTTTTTTTCTGTCAAGCAGGTCTTTAACACCTTGAAAATTCTTCTTTTTAACATACAGTTTTTTACATATAGGACAGCATCTTGTACTAAATACGAACTCTCCCTTTGGTAATGAGATTTTCACATTTATATTCTGATACTCTATTGCATGTTTTCTGCACGAAGGGTATTTCATCTCATGGAGCACTAGTCGTTTTACAGTGATACTGTCGCCAAACCGCATATTCGCATATAACGTTTCGTCATCCGGACTATCAGATTTATCGATGGTACTCACCAGTTGGATTACTCTTCTGGATGCAATTGCTTTCATAACCTTTATTAGTTTAGTAATAGGTTCTATCCTA
>ODAI013575247.1_pt1 | contig 10920 bp, 8 predicted proteins | sample 1539321 | NCBI WGS metagenome assembly ODAI01 (sample SAMN02144231, study PRJEB22623) | gut metagenome | biome: sheep rumen | host: Ovis aries | place: New Zealand | reverse complement strand
GCAAACCGGGCAAACCCATTTCTTCATATCGTAAACCTCCTTGATGATAATTAATATTTCGTCGCACTTAGATTATCGGTGAGATCCGCTCTGTTAGTCAAGGCAAACAGATGGCCTCTACCCATGGTAGAGGCCATCTGAAGTGATGTCTGTCATACTTGTATTAAGCGCTTAATCTGCAGTATAATCCCCTGTTTCATCAGGTCTCCGGCGGCCATGTCTTGGAGAAGTGCATGTAGGCCGGATCCTCCTTCCAGGAGCCGCCCCAGGTCCATCCGTGCTGGACGAAGAGCTGGTAGCAGAGGTCGTTCTGATCGATCTTGTGGGCAAATGATTTCGTCCGATCCGCATAGGCCGCACCCGCTGCCGGATAGCAGCCGCTGCCGTCGGTGAAGACCGTCGGGTTATAGAGCGGATTGATATCGATGGCAAGGCCCGTGCCGTGGAGGGACAGATCCGTTGTACCGTCGATAAAGCGGAAGTTAAAGCTGGAGGAGTTGTTCGCCACACTGGAGGTTTCATCATTTGCACCGAACTCGTCGATGAGGCGCACGCTCTCGATGGGGTATCCCGCATCGTAGAGACCGCCGAAAATCTCCAGCAGGTCCTGGGCCAGGGTGCTGTTGCAGATCACCTCGCCCACATGGGTCTGACCGTCAAATCCGTGATACAGAATGCGCACGTAGCGGAGTCTGTCCAGAGACACGGTGCAGCCATTGGCGTAGGACTTGCCCTGAATTCTGGCAAATACCTCATCATCGATGGGCTGGGCGCTGAAGAAGGCCTGCTTTCCGACAGAGTTCACGGTATCCTGGGATACCACGGAACCGCCCTTGTACTGGGCTCTCAGCTCTGCCTGGGTATTCTGCGCCGTCTGGGCCTGGGCCGCGGCTGCCGCCTGCGCCTGGGCCGCTGCTGCTGCCTGCGCCTGCTGCTCTGCTGTCTGGGCCTGTCCCGCTGCCGCTGCCCGCGCTGCTTCCACCTGGGCTGCCACATCCGAAGAACTCAGGCCGGTTACGCCCTGGGCGCCGCTCTGGCTTCCCGCTGCACTGCCGGCTGCGCCGCTGGCTGTGCCGGTGCCGCTTCCTGCGCCTGTACTGCTGCCGCTGCCGGTGCTGCTTCCCGCGCCCGTGCTGCTGCCGCTGCCGGTGCTGCTTCCCGTGCCTGTACTGCTGCCGCTGCCGGTGCTGCCGGTACTTCCGGAGGAGCTTCCTCCCTGGGAACCGGAGCTGCCGGTAGTACTGCCCGCATTGCTCTTTGTGCCGGATTTATCGCTCTTTTCCGAAGCGGCCGCGGCGCTCTCCAGCGCCTTGTCCGCCGGATTCTCTTCCGTGGTCTCTTCTGCTTTTTTTGTCTCCGCTGCCGCGGCGGCCATCTTTGCTGCAGTCTCCTCAGCGGATTCCGCAGTCTGCTCTGCCTCGGCCTCGGCTTCTGTCGCCTGGCGGTTCGATGCACCGTCCACATGGGCCGCCAGCTGTGCTGCGCCAAGGCCCAGTCCGCCTGCTACCAGGACAGCCGCGATGCCCGTCGCCGCGGGAGAAATGGAGGCAGAATGGCCGCTGCGCCTCCGCTGTCTCTTCCGGAGATCAGCCATTCTGCGGTTGCGCTCCAGCATTCCTGATTTTTTACGATCTTTACTCATGGTCTGTAACTCCTCCCCTTCGGTATCAATAGTTTCCTATCTCTTCCTTTGACGGTACGATGATGATATACGCGCCGTTTACGCCGGCCTGCAGGATCTTCAGCATCGCGTCCTCCGTGGTGCTGAGGCAGCCGGCGGTTCCCCACTGCTCCGGATTCTTGACGTGCAGGAAAATCGCACATCCCTTTTCATAAACCACCGGATCGATATTGAAGCCGATGGCCATCGCGTATTTATACTGCGGGTCATACCCTATCAGGTGCTCCCCGATGATTTCTTTGTCGGTCTCCACCCAGGTGTTATAGGTCTTGTCCCACTCGCCGGACCACCAGGATTTCGGCCCGATCTTTTTGTACTTCATGGCCGTCCCCGGGTTATCCCCGAGGCCGAAGCCGAACATCAGCGGAAAAGAACCGATGGGCGTTGTCTCATCTCCCAGGGTCCGGTCAGCCAGAAGCCCCTTCCTGCCGTATCCCGCGTAGGTCCAGTAAATCGGCGTAAAGCTTCCGTCCGCCGCCTTATTCCACATAGTCAGCTGATGGTCAACCACCAGGATGATCTGCTCTGTCTTTTTTGCCGTTTTCGTCGCCGCGAGGCGCTCTCCCAGGTCGGCAAAATCCGCCGCTGTCGGCATAACCTGTGCGATATCCTTCGCAATCTCCTCCTCCGACTGGGGATTCGGCAGCTTCCAGCCGCCCTCGGGCGGCATCTGCGCTGCAGCGCCCTTCCCTGCCCCCGTCGAATAGGCCGCGCCGGTACCTGTACCCGTTCCCGCCTCATCCGCCGGGCCGGCGTAGGCCACGGTGGAAGAAGCACACATCAGGCAGGCTGCAAGAAGCGCCAGTATTCGTTTTTTATCCATTTTCACCGCTCTTTCTGTCAGCTCGCGTAGATGATGCCGTCGAAGAGATCATCTGTCAGTTCCTCACCCACATGCTGCTGATACTCCTCATCGGTCGTTATGGTAAGCCGGACCAGCTTTCCGTCCGGGGTTCTCGCATCCACCACAGAATCATTGTCCGTCCGGACAAGGGTAAGTTCTGTACCCTTTGCGATATCCGCTGTTCCGATGACGTCGCCGGTTTCATTGACCTCATCCGCCGTCATCTTCTTCTTTGCCGTAAGAACCCGGACGGAGGTGTATTCATACATGCCGTCTATCGGCTCCAGTACCCCTGCCTCAGTCAGCTCATAAGAACGCATGATACTGTTGGAGCCAAGGAGGTGTCCTGCGTGCCGCAGGGTAAGATTCAGCGGATCCGTGAACATAAAGGGCTTCCTGTCTTTTTCCGCGATATCCTCAAAGTCCTCATAGTCTTCGATATTGACCAGGTACTTCGTGAATTCCACATCCCCGTCAAATTCACCCACATATTCCGGGGTGCCGTTCAGGCGATACACCAGGTTCCAGCCGTAATCATTCTCCATCTCTTCCAGGCAGAGATAATCCTTCCCCTCACCCAGGTGGGCACGGGTCCCAAAGACATAAAAACTGCTGTATTCAAAGGGGAATTCGTAGGTCTCTCCTCCGCGGAGAATCGAAAGTCCGGTATATGCGCCGTACTCATCGTCATTAAGAATTCCCACGGTTTCGGTCAGGGTCCCGCTGCCATCCGCATCAATCCAGGCATCACCGGCCGTACCGTCTGCCAGGATGAAATCGCAGGCGTACTTCTCCGGCACATCCTTCACATCATCGGTGAAGAGATCCGGATATTCCCGGTAGGGAATGAATACTTCCACCGCCCCGCCGGGCCGGCTGAAGTAGGCGAAATTCACCGTGGTATTGAACAGGAAGCTCATGCCCTCATAGCCGGCAGACCAGGAGAATTCCTTCGTGCTGGTGAGGTCCTCCTGCGAAAACAGCTCCCGCACCGTCTGCTCCGGAGTCTTCGGGAAGTCCTCCCGTGGAATCATCTCCTTCACCTTCTCCACCACGACATCGCAGAGCCGGTCCTTATCCGTGACCAGGTCCGAGAGCTTCAGCGTCTCTCCGGTCTGGGAATCGAAGTTTACGCCCAGAAGGGTCGTATCCCCATTGCCCAGCCCGTAGGTGACATCCCAGCGGATAATGCTCAGGATATGCTCGTCGGCGCGCATAAGCTGGGCGTTGTTTGCGGTATGATAGAATCCGTCCGCATCAAAATCCCCGGACTGGCTGGCTTCCGCCAGAGTCCGCTTATAATTATCCAGATAAATCTGCGCCTGAAGGTTCAGGTCATCATTGTACTTCTCCAGCGCGGACTTAAGCTTCGGGTGGTTCTCGTCTGCCGTGATGCAGTCATAGTTACCGTAACAGATAAAGGCAGTGTCGTCCGAATCGATATATTTGCTCTCCCGGCCAAGGGAAAGGGTCCGGTTAACCCCGTCCCATACGGGTTCTCCCGCGTCTGCGGGTGCAGCTGCCTCTTCTGCAGCCTTTTCCGTCTCTTGTGCCGATTCCCCGGCCTCTTCTGCCGCATCCTGCGCAGTTTCCTGCACGGCTTCCGCACTCTCTCCTGCCGGCTGTGTTTCTGTCTTTGCGCCGCCGCAGGCCGTCATCAGAAGGCAGGCCGCAAGCACGCCCGCCGCCATTCTCATAGATTTCTTCATAAATTACTTCCTTCCCGGCAAATGGGCAGACTTTACCCATGCCGCCAGTCTTATTCTAACACAAAGGAAACCGGGAAGGTCTTACGCTTCCCGGTCGTCTTTTTTACAATATGTTAATTTCCATCCCCGCTGCCGCGCAGAATAACAAACCCGCATCAGAACGTAATCGCCTCTTTCATAGACCGCACATAGTCTCCCACCGGCTCTGCCGCTTCCCTTCCGTGGGCTGCCAGGAGCTTTATGATGGCGGAGCCGACGATGACGCCGTCCGCGATGCGAGCCATCTTTTTGGCCTGTTCCGGCGTGGAGATACCGAACCCGATGGCGCAGGGCACATCCGTATGTTCCCGCACCACCTTAAGAATCGCAGAAAGATCCGTCTTAATCTCCGAGCGGACGCCGGTGACGCCCAGGCTGGAGACGATGTAGAGAAATCCTTCCGCCTCCCGTGCTATCATGGCGACCCTGTTTTCCGAGGTCGGCGCAATCATGGAAATCAGTGCCACGCCGTACTTTCGGCACAGTCCCCCGAATTCTTCCTTCTCCTCAAAGGGCACGTCCGGGAGAATGATGCCGTCGATGCCGATCGCACTGCAGTTTTTCAGAAAACGCTCCGCGCCATAGGAGAATACCACGTTGGCGTAAGTCATGAATACCAGCGGAATCTCCACATCCTTCCGCAGGTCTCTTACAAAGTCAAAGATTTTATCGGTGGTTACGCCGCCGGACAGAGCCCGGAGGTTGGCCCCCTGGATCACCGGTCCTTCCGCCGTCGGGTCGGAAAAGGGGATGCCCAGCTCGATGAGGCCGGCTCCATTTGCCACAGCAGCCCGGACCACCTTCCCTGTGGTCTCCAGGTCCGGATCCCCGCAGGTGATGAAGGGGATAAACCCCTTTTCCTTCTGAAATGCCTCCGCAATCCTATTCATGGATATCCTCCCCTCTGTAGCGGGCGATAGCCGCGCAGTCCTTGTCTCCCCTGCCGGAAATGGTGATGACCAGAATCCGGTCCTTTTCCATCTCCTTCGCGATCTTCATGGCGTGGGCCACGGCATGGGCCGACTCAATGGCCGGGATGATGCCCTCCGTCCTCGCCAGGTATTCAAAGGCTTCCACCGCCTCGTTATCGGTCACCGGCACGTATTCGGCCCGTCCGCTGTCATAGAGATGGGCGTGCTCCGGTCCGATGCCCGGGTAATCCAGTCCCGCGGAGATGGAGTAGACCGGTGCAATCTGCCCGTACTCATCCTGGCAGAAGTAGGACTTCATGCCGTGGAAGATACCCAGCTTTCCGGTGGCGATGGTGGCCGCCGTCTCCGCCGTATCCACGCCCCGGCCCGCGGCCTCGCAGCCGATGAGCTTCACTTCCGGGTCGCCGATAAAGTGGTAAAAGCTGCCGATGGCATTGGAACCGCCGCCCACACAGGCCAGCACCGCATCGGGAAGCCGTCCTTCCTTCTCCAGAATCTGCTCCTTGATCTCCTTTGAGATCACCGCCTGGAAATCCCGCACCATCGTGGGAAATGGGTGCGGCCCCATCACAGACCCTAAGCAGTAATGGGTGTCATCGATCCGGGAGGTCCACTCCCGCATGGCCTCGGAGACCGCGTCCTTGAGCGTCGCCGTCCCCGTCTTCACCGGGATGACCTCCGCCCCCAGAAGCCGCATCCGATAGACATTCAGGGCCTGCCGGATGGTGTCCTCCTCGCCCATGAATACCACGCACTCCATGCCGAGAAGTGCCGCCGCCGTGGCGGTGGCCACGCCGTGCTGTCCCGCGCCGGTCTCCGCGATCAAGCGGGTTTTCCCCATCTTCTTTGCCAGAAGGGCCTGCCCCAGGACGTTATTGATCTTGTGGGCGCCGGTGTGATTCAGGTCTTCCCTCTTCAGGTATATCTTTGCGCCGCCCAGGTCCCCGGTCATCTTTTTTGCATAATACAGTCTCGAGGGCCTGCCCGCATACTCATTCAGGAGTTCGGTCAGCTCCCTGTTAAACTCCGGGTCCTCTTTATAATGATTGTAGGCTGCTTCCAGCTCAATCACCGCATTCATCAGGGTTTCCGGAATATACTGTCCTCCGTGAATTCCGAATCTTCCTCTGCTCATCTGCTTCTCCTCCTGTATTTGCCCTGCCCCGGGGAATCTGCCTCTTCTTTCACCGCCGGCACTGCGGGCTGCCTTCACCGCGCGAAGTATCTTTTCCCGGTCCTTCTTTTTCTCCGTCTCCACACCGGAAGAGATGTCCACCAGCGCCGGTTTTAATTTCTCTGCCGCCTCCGGAATGTTCTCCGGCGTAAGCCCGCCGGCCAGAAAGAAGGGCCGCTTCATCTCCTTTACATAAGACCAGTCAAAGGACTTTCCTTCGCCGTATCCGCCGTCCAGGAGAATCCCGTCGGCAGGGCTTTCTGCTGCCGCTTCCAGGTCTTCTTCCGACCGCACCCGGAAGGCCTTCCAGACCGGGCATCCGGCCTTTTTGCGGATCTCCCGGATCTCCTCTGCGGTCTCTTCCCCGTGCAGCTGAATCACATCGAGGCCGATGGTTTCCTTTGCCCGGAGGATCTCTTCTGCGGGCCGGTTCACGAAGACGCCCACGGCCTTTATGCCGGGAAGAAGTCTTTTTCGGAGCTCCGCTGCCCTGGGAATACTGATGTTCCGATGGCTTTTCGGAAACTGCAGGATAAATCCCGCATACCCGGGGCGGGCCTCATTCACATAATCGATATCGCAGTCCCGGAAGAGACCGCAGATTTTAATCTCCGTCATCCGGCTGCCTCCCGCATGGCCGAAAGCATGGCGCCCTTATCCTTCGCGCGCATGAGAACTTCTCCCATGAGGACGGCATCCGCACCGATCCGGGAAAGAAGCTTCACATCCTCCGGGCTCTTCACTCCGCTCTCCGCCACATAGAGGCAGTCCGCAGGAATCCGGTCCCGGAGTCTTTCTGCATTCTCAAAATCCACCGAGAAGTCCTTCAGATTCCGGTTATTAACCCCGATCATCCGTGCTCCCGCAGATACTGCGGACGCAATCTCCGCCCCATCGTGGGTTTCCACCAGGGCACAAAGCCCCAGGTCTTCACAGATTTCAAGATACCGGGCAATGGTCTCCGTATTCAGCAGGCTGCAGATGAGGAGCACACCGTCGGCGCCCATAACCTTTGCCTGGTACAGCTGATAGGGATCCACCGTAAAGTCCTTCCGGATCATGGGCGTTTTAATATGCGCCCGGATCTCACGGAAGATATCGTCCGACCCCAGGAAGTACCGGGGCTCCGTAAGGCAGGAAACCGCATCCGCGCCGGCCTTCTCGTACTCTCCTGCAATCTGCAGATAGTCAAACACCGGGTCAATGATTCCTTTGGACGGCGAGGCCTTCTTTACCTCGCAGATAAAAGACATGCCAGGCTTTCCAACCGCCTTATAAAAGGGATTTTCCGGCTCCCCCGGGAGTGCTTCCGCGAGCGATTTCATTTCCCCGAAGCTTACCTTCTCCCTGTCCCGCATGACCCGAATCTCTGCTTCCTTTGCCAGCTGCTCCAGTATCGTCATCGATTGCTCACCTCGATAAACTGCTCAAGCTTCTCATAGGCCTTTCCGGAATCAATCAGCTTGGCCGCAAGTCTGATGCCATCCTCCATGGAATCCGCTTTTCCGCCGATATAGAGGGCCGCGCCGGCATTCATGAGAACCGCATCTCTTCTGCTTCCCTTCTCGCCCTTAAGAATTCTTCTCGTAATCTCCGCATTCTCCTCCGGTGTTCCGCCCTCCAGCGCTTCCTTTGCGCATCTTTTAAGTCCGAACTGTTCCGGGGTGACGATGTAGGTTTTAAACCATCCGTCGCGGATCTCGCAGATCTTTGTCGGGGCGCTGACGGAAATCTCGTCCAGCTTGTCAGTGCCGTATACCACCATTCCGCGGCGGATTCCGAGATTCACCAGAACCTGGGCCAGCGGCTCCACCAGATAGTCGTCATAGACGCCGAGAAGCTGCATCGTCGGCGTGCCCGGGTTGGTGAGAGGCCCCAGGATATTGAACACGGTCCGGAATCCCAGCTCTCTCCGGATGGCGCCCACATATTTCATGGAGCTGTGATACTTCTGGGCAAAGAAGAAGCACATGCCCACCTCACGAAGGAGCTCCACGCATTTTTCCGGACTCTGGTCAATGTTTACGCCCAGGGCCTCCAGACAGTCGGCTGTTCCGCACTGGGAGGAAGCTGCCCGGTTTCCGTGCTTGGCCACCTTCATGCCTCCGGCTGCCGCCACAAGCGCCGATGTGGTGGAGATGTTGAAGCTGTGGGCATTGTCGCCGCCGGTGCCGACGATCTCGAACAGGTCATCCCCTGCCTCCACCTTCGTGGCGTGGGCCCGCATGGCCGCCGCGCAGCCTGCAATCTCATCCGTGGTCTCGGCTCTCGCACTCTTGGTGGAAAGCGCTGCCAGGAAGGCGGCATTCTGGGTTGCTGTGGTTTCGCCACTCATGATCTCATTCATGATGGTGTAGGCCTCCTCGTAGGTGAGATCCCCTTTGCTGACGATTTTGACGATAGCTTCTTTGATCATGGTACATCCTCCTTTTCCTGATTACTCTGCCTGAAGGACTCCCATAAAACAAGAAAGTCCTTGACAGAGCATACACTCTGTCAAGGACGAATTCGTTTAATATCGACACGATCCGCGGTGCCACCTTGATTCACGGGTTGCCCCGTGCGCTTGGCAGGATACCATCATATCCCCGGCAACTGACGTATGCCTGCACGTCGCAGAATACTCGGCACTGCGTGCCTTTGACTGCGCCCTCCGCGGTCCATTTGACAACTTGTTTCCCGCCCGGTTCTCAGCCTTCCGGACTCTCTGTGGGGGCATCACTGCCGTTATCTCCGCTTCATCGGTTTTGTTTTATGAAATTTTACAGTAGAATATCACCCGGTCCGCATCATGTCAACCGCAATTATGACATTCAGCACCCGGATTGTTCATTCTGCATGCACAGGACCGTCTGCCTGCCTCAGCCGTGAGCGCGATCGCGTCACTGAACATCGTGATCTTGCCCCTTATTCTGATCTGCAGACGGCATTTTCCGAGCAGAAACAACATTGCCGGAATCGCCATCATCCTGCTGGGGCTGGCCATCTCAGGCCACCTTCGCGTGCAGGGCGGAAAGCTTACAGGCATCCTGTATGTCCTTCTGAGCTGTCTGATGATGTCTCTTTATACAGTATTCGCAGCCAACTATACAAAAGAAAGGGATCCTCTCCTTCTTACAACCCTCCAGCTCTGCGAAACCGCTGTGATCGGGCTGATCCTGTGGGCAGTCACAGACACCGGTTCCATCGTGGCAATCAACTGGTCCCTGGAGACCTTTTCCTATATTGTGATCATCGCGTTTTTCTCCAAGGCCTATGCCTATGTCATGCTCATGTATTCCGAGAAATACTGCGATGCGATCACCGTCACGGTCATTGCCGCCACAGAACCGGTCGTCACTCTGGCCCTTGCACTCCTGATCCCCGGCGCTTCGGGGAACAAAGAACTGTTTTCCGCAAGTTCTCTCCTGGGTGCAGTCATGATTACTATCGGTGCAGTCGTCGCGGGAACAGACTTTCTCTCTGCCCGCAAAGACCGGGCGGGCGTCGCGAATGGAATGCCTGCCGATGCAGTCTCTGAAATCTCCGGAACATACCATGAAGCTTCCCCTGCTGCCGCATTCACCCGGCCCGCAGACCGCCGCCTGCTTCTGCGGGTATTTCTTGCGCTGATGATCGGATTTGCATTGCTTGGTGTGTCAATCAATGTCATATTCGATGTATTCATTGTACTTATTCGTATTGATTCTTTTCAAAAACATTTTCCCCGCTGAGCCTATTATTTATTCTTCTTCCCTCCCGGAAGCTGTTTGATCCCAACCGTACTAACCTGTGACAATGTTTCTATCTGCTTAAGTGCAAGTTCTCTCAGAAGCACCAGTCTTTCTGACATTGTTTTCCCTTGTCCGATAAGGATTGCGTTGTAGCTTTCCATATTTGCCAGTTTTTGCTGTTTTGCCAAACAACGCTACATTCAACATATCTGCTTCATCGGCATATTTATACGAGATTTGCTCCGGCGTCAGTTCTGCCGGCAAAAGATGATCCTTAATCGCGTCCGTATGAATATGTAGCTGCATACCGTCCTTGTTTGCTGACAATCCCCACCGCTCCGGTAACTTCTATCCATCGTTTAGGAGTCATTACAAACCCATTATCACCTGCTTCTTTCTTAATTACCTCGAATTCGAGGCAATTAAAATTGGGATTATGTAAAACTTCCCAAAGACCTATAAAAGAAACCGTGCTTCGATTCCTCATCCAGTTCTGAATAACATACCCCGGATATTCTCCCTCTCTTATGATTAGTTTGAGCTTGTCTGTTCTCTCTCAGAGTCTTTAATCCGATAGTAATCCTCCATCTTCACATTCAGTTTTACATAGGAATCTGCTTTTCGGTTGCTCACTTGCTCTAAAAGCACGCAGCTTTCCACGTGCCTCGTCAGAAGACAGTTGCGACAATTTATCTTCCTCGTTCTTAGGAAGTGACGGCAATTTTTTCGCCTTGGAATTCCTCCTCGGAGGTTTGAAATCATCGCCGTTCTTCTTGTCTTCAAAACCGGTCTTATAGACAAATGTGATCATCGACGGATCTGCATTTC
>ODAI012915713.1_pt1 | contig 10920 bp, 1 predicted proteins | sample 1539321 | NCBI WGS metagenome assembly ODAI01 (sample SAMN02144231, study PRJEB22623) | gut metagenome | biome: sheep rumen | host: Ovis aries | place: New Zealand | reverse complement strand
CCTCTTTTAAAGACCTTTTTCCGACCCTGTAAAAAAAAAAAAAAAAAAAAAAAAAAAAAAAAAAAAAAAAAAAAAAAAATAAAAAATTTTTTTTTTTTTATAAAAAAAATTTGTGTGGGGGGGGTGGGGGGTGGGGGTGGGGGGTTGGGGGTTGGGGGATTGGGGATTGGGCCCAATCCCCAATCCCCAATCCCCAATCCCCAATCCCCAATCCCCAATCCCCATTTAAAGAATAATAAAATGTTGTTATATTTCTTTTAATTTTTTATTATTTTTAAAATAATAATTTTGGTTAAAATAATTAATAAACTCAAATACTTATTTAATTATAAATACTTAATCAATTCCCCATTCTCTTTCTCCTGCATTTTGATTAGAGTTATAAAAATCTTTCTCTTGTTCTTCATTATTTAATCCTGCATTTTTTTCTAAACATTTTCCTATTGCTTTATTGACATATATATCTCCTTCTAAAATATTAAATAATTTTTTACAATTTGAAATTAATATATTTTCTGGACAAACTTCTTTTAATTCTGTTTCAAAAGCTTCATTTTCTGTTATTTCTTTCTCCCAAAATTCATATTTATTGATATATAGAGATAACGAATTTTTTTCATTAAAATCTGAATCTTGTTTAGTTCCTATTAAATATCGAGACATTAATTTTCTTAAAGCTTCTGTAAAATTTTGTTTATTAATTAGTTTCTTTTTATTTTTATTATTATCAAAATATTCAATAATATATTTTTTTGTTTCCTCCTCTAAATCTAAATTATATAATTCAGCTACACTGTTCTTTATTTGATCCCAGCATAATAATTCGAAATATTCATATATTGATAATATTGTATTAATAGAAAATTTATTTTTGAAAAAATCTTTGATTTTCTGATTGGATAAGGATGACTTTGGTAGTGAATCAATTATTTGAGAAATTAAAATATTAGGATTGTAATAATCTTTTATTATATAATTCATTATTAATTGAATTGAAGAAAACATCTCTGTATAAAATTGTTTTGTATTATAGACCTTTAAAAATTCTTTAATTAAGTTTTTTTTTTCTTGCGATAGCTCTTTCTGAGGATATTTTTCATTTACTTCCAACATAATTGAAGTATTACGACCTTGAAATCCTTCATATAAATAAGTAATAAATCTTATACAATTGTTTTTGAATTTTCTAACACCAGTTAAAATTTTTTTTCCTAATTCTTTTTCTATATAATCATAATCGTATTTTATATCGTTATAATTTTTATAATTTATTTTCCCTTCTGGTGTAAATATATTTCTCATCGAATTTTGGTTTATTAAAATATAAAATTCCTTAAATATATTTTTATTAATATTTAAAGTTTCACTTTTTGTTGCATCTTGAATTGCAGTCTCTTGCTTTAATAATGAAACATAACTATTATGAATTCCTTTCTCAGCATTATTATCAATAATATAATCAATGAATTTATTTTGCCAACAAATCATTTGTTCATAAGCCGAAGCTAAAAACATTCCAAATCCTACTTCTCCATTATCGATTAAAAAGTAACTTAATTTTGTACTTTCATCAATGTCCAAAGGATTTTTTAAATTTCTGCATTTATATTGGATTGCTTTATTTTTAATAATATTCCAACTGTTAATAAAATTTTTTATATAATTTTTTTCAAATTTAACTTCATTGAAAGATTGTTCTTGATATAATTCACTTAACTTATCACTAATTTCAGTTACTTTTTCCTTTAATGTAACTTTTTTTGCATCTTCTCTTTTTAATTTGAATGAATATATTTGCAATAAAATATTTGATAATTTATTTATCGGGTCTAAGTTTTGTAAATTAATTGCATCTCGTGTAATATCTGAATCTTTATCTATCAAAAGATGTATCAATGGATAATTAATTTTATTTTCCTCTGATAAATTAAATTTAATTTTAAATGTTTCATAATTATATTCATTGGAAATTGAAAAATATTGAATATTAGGATATTCATTTTGATCATATATTAAAGGGTCGAAATTTGATTGTATTATTTCTCTTATACTATACGGGTCAAAATTAATTAAACTAGTATTCATTTTGTTATAATTATTATTTAATTCATTTATATTTTCTTTTTCTGATAATATTTTTGCGATGTATGCATCCACTTTCATTTCAAAATTATTGAATTCTTTTTGTGTAGTAGAAAACTCAAAATCGTTAATTAATTGTATTACATCATCGAAAATCATATTTATAAAAATATGAGGACTTTCAAAACCAATTTCTTCCAATAAAGTTCTCAATAATTCCCAATTTTTTTTGATAACTCCGAATAAAGATTGAGGAACTAAATATTCAATTAAAAAGCTATTTGCTTCTTCTTTTGTTACATTATTTAATATATAACTTCCTAAAAGATAAGAATATAGAATAAAATTCAATATCCTAAAAGTTATATTATTTAAATTCCTTATAGGGAAAGATTTTTCAAAATAATTAATACTATAATTCTTAACGATACCTTTTTGAGGTTCACTGATATTTTTATCAAAGTAATTTTCTTTAAATTCTTGTAAAGTCAAAGAAATAAACGAATCTAACCATTCTTTCTCAAAATTCCATAGAAAGAATAATTCTTCTTTGTCTTCTTTATTACAAAATACTCTTATATCTTTTTTTATGCATTTATGATCATTACCCCCTATATCATGACCATTAGGGCATTTCTCAACAAATGTTGGAAAAGTACATTGTGCAACTTCATATAAATATCCACAATTTTTACAAATATAATAACCAATTCTATCTTTTCTTTTAAAATTTTCTGTAAGAGTATAATATGATTTCATATATTCATTCATTATTGGAAATGAACCTGGGATATAATTATTTTGGATAAAATTATAGGCATTTGATTTAAGTATATTATTATAAAAATTATTATTTTTAGATGTTGCTTGAGTATTTAAAATAAATCTTAGAGAATATAATAATATTTCAAAATCATTTTGATTCAAATTTTCTGATATTTTATTCTTTATTTCTTTTTGGAATAGTTCGTAATCGAGTAAATACTTATATAAAATTTTACCTTCTTTTCCCATATTTATATTTTCATAAGTTTTTTTATATAAATCCAGCATTTTTTTAACTATTTCATTTTGTTCTTTTCCATAAAGGAATGAAATTAATTTATTAACTAGAAAACAATAATAAGTATCAAAATTTTTATTAATATCATTCATATTTATATTTCCGTTTTCAATATTAAAAACAAAATTATTATAATTTTCAAAATTTTTTATTGAAATAAAACTGTGTTCGAATATATAATTATTTTTTTTATTATTTTCTTGAGTCTCTCTTAATTTACCAGCTAAGTCGTTATCTAATTTAATATTTTGACTATATAAATCACCTTTTATAAATTTATCGAAATTTGGATAATTTTTACAAAACAATCTCAAAATATATATATTTATCATTTTTATTATTTTTTTATTACTATTTTCGGTTAAATAATTTATATTTCTATTTATTTCCTTAAAATCACATTTATCACTATGATTAAAAATAATATAAACATAATAATAGCAATAAATTTTAATGTATGCAATTGAAAAAAGTTTTAAAATATTATTATCAACATTATTATTTTGCTTTAATAAATATTCTATTGATTTATTGAAATATTCTAAAGAAAGATTCAATAAAAGCCCATTACAACAATCAGAAGTGAAATTATTTTTATGATTTCTTATAATTGTTGAAAAATATACTTGACACTGCTCTTCAAAGAAAAATAATAATATTTCATTAAATTCATTTGATTGAATTTTATTGCAAATATTAATTATTTTACTAAAGGGTTGTAGTTTTGGCTTATTTAAGTTCAAGAAATTATCAAGTAAATTATTTTGCTCTGATTTTTCTTTTGCCAATTCTGGTCTTAAATCTTTAAATATTAAATACAAAAAATATTTTGATTTTTTCAAAAGCAAATCATTACTAAAGAAGCTTTCTAATAATTGAAATCGTATATCATCTTGAAAAATATTTTTATATTGATGGTAATAAATAAAAAATAATAAATTTATATATTTTTCATCTTTTTTTTTGAAATTTTCATTAATTATACTTATTAATTCTAGAATAGTTTTATATAAATTTTGATATTTTTTATCATATAAAAACATCGATTGTCTTAATAAATTTTCAATTATTTTTTTATATAAATCATCACTAATAAATTTGTTTGATTCATCAATTTTAATTATAGTTCTTAGATTATATATTTCTTTACTAAATAAAAAATATGTTCTATTTATTTTTTGAATTATAGCTTCAATTGCAACAAAACTAGAAATATATTCAATAAATTTTGCCCTATCTTTTTCCAATAATTCTATACTATATATTAGTATACCTCTAATTATAGATTCTATTAATTTGAAAAAGCATATATTTACTAATTTTGTTTGTTCTTCATTTCTTGAAGAAATTTCATAGTTCATTTTATTTTCTGATAAAATCTTATATATTATTTCATCGAAGTTTTCATTATATTTACCAATTTCAATATATACTTCAAAAATATTGTTTATATCTTCTCTGTATCCTTGGGTGAATAAAATAATTTCTATAAATTCATCCATTGAATATTTAAATTTAAATATACTAAAATCATTTTTTTGATTTATATTCTCATTTAATTTTACTTTTATTATTATAAATAATAATGATAACAACTTTTCTGCCATTTTATATCTGATTTTTCTTTTTTCAGTGAATTTTATTATAAAATATTTTAAATAATCATCTAATAACATTTGTTTTAATTCTATTTTTGTCTCAGGATCTAAAATTGCTTTTATTAATAAGCATTTATGATTTATTATTGTTTCTATATTTTTTTTAATTCTATTATAATTTGAATTATAAGTATCAACAATTGTATTTTTATTTTCATTTTTATTTACTTCTCTCAATAATTTTTCATTTTCTTTATATCTTGTCAAAATTTCATTTTCTATATAGTTCAGTAAATGTTCTATATTTGCTTTACTTTTTGGTATTTGTAAGCCATTATATATTATAAGTTTATTACTATTATATTTCATTTTGATATTTTTTTTAAATTTTGTCATTTTAAAAATTTGGCATATTAAATGATATAAGAAATTATTTTCAATCAAAATTGAATAATTTTTTTCTAGCAATATTTGATTTAGAACTTCCTCTTCTAAACTATAAAAAATAATATTTAATAAACTTTGGCAAAAAAATGTATTCAATTTAGTATTAATAACTTCGAAAAAATCTATATCGTTTATTTCAATAATATCTTTTAAAAAAATATCTTTTATGAAATTAATTGTAGATTTTCTTTGTTCTTTTAAATTTGAAATAAGATATTCTTTAATGATTTTATTATTTTTAATTTTCTCTGATAATTGTTCATAAAAATTTTTTGAGTTGCAATCCTCAGTTTCATTTAGTATTTGACAATTAATATAATTTAGGACGTTAAATATTTTATTTTCTATAAAATTGTAATTATAAATGTATTTATTTGTTAATTCATCATCATTCTTTTGAATTAAATCTAGAATATCTAATTCTTCATTCCCTTGTAAATTATCGATAAAAATTTGATAATAGTCATCATCAATAAAAGATATTGTTTCTTCTTCTTTATATTTAGAAGGCTCTTTATCTTGATTCTTTTTCGAAATTCTTATTTTATGTACTAAAAAAATTATTAATTTTTCTAATAATTTATTATTTTTCTTTTCATATGCTGATATTATATAACTTATAAAACTCATTCTTTTTAAATCCTTATCTGTAAATCTAAAAATAAGCAAATTTTTTTCTTTTGATTCACTAAAATCACTTAATATATAATCTAAATCATTTTCTGACTCTATTGATTCAATCATATAAAATAAAGTTGAATTTTTGTTAAAAACACCAAACTTATTTTTTATATTATTTTCTTCATCTATAAATTCTCCGGTGGCTTTACTGAATGTATAAATAATATTTTTTCTTTTGTTTATATCTTTAAAAAAAGAAAAGAAATTATTATATTTTGCTTTTTTGTAAATATCTAAAACAATTTGATTATAATATTTCTGGCTTAAATCTAAATTTATTATTGCAGCAATTATATCTTGGCAAAATAATGGGACTATTTTTTTAAATATTTCTTTTGCCATTGATTTATCATATAATTCACCTTTTTTTTGTAGCCAATCTTTATTTTTATTATCTTCTTTAATTTTAAAAATTAAACTTTCGATGTTATGTTGTTTGCAATTTATTAATAAATTTTCTAAATTTATTTTCAATTCTTCATTATTATTAAAGGTAGAAATCAATTTTAAATAATTAACTATATTTTTTGCTATTTCAATATCTCTTTCCTCTAATAACATTGTAAAATGAATAATATGTTTTTCAAATCTATTTAAAAAAGGAGGATCTAACTTCAATCTTTGAATTTGCTTTTTATTAACGATAACTATTGCATGAAATTTTTTATTTACTTCAGAAGATCTTTTAGCATGTTCAAAGGCAATTCTGGTAAAGTTTTTTTCTCCAAAAGAACTGAAATTTTGGTTAAATAAATCATATAAAGAAGGATAAATCATTTTCAAATCTTTTAATATTAGAATACTATCAGTTGATATTATATTTATAATTTTGTTCAATATTTTATCTATATATATCTCTGAGTTTTTATCCTTCTTATATTTACTTCCAATCAATTCAATGTAATTTTTATTTAATAATCGAATTAAATATTTTACAATGTCATTTCCATCATTTCCTTCTGAAATAAGCATTAAATACCTTGTATTAGTATTTAATAAATTTTTTTTTATTGCATCTAAAACAGAAAATTTTTTGTTAATTTCCACACTTTCATCAAAATTATATCCATATAATTTTTTAAATATATTTGTTATAGTAGAATTTACAATTTCTAAACCTCCAAAATTTCTATTTAATGAGAATAATCCTATTTCTGTTAAAACTTTTTTTTCATTTACTTCTAAATCTTTCCTTTTACTTATTAATTCATACATTGCAGTTTTTATTAAATTATAAAAATCCCTATTACCATGAAAATCTTTGTTTTCCCTTAAATAATTATTTTGATTATTAGAAATATATTCATGATAAACATTAGCTAAAGTAATGAAAAAATTTTTATATCTATTGGATAAATCCTCATCTAAGTCTTTTGCAATAAATATAGAAGTTTCTTCATAATCTTCTTTATCATAATCTGTTATTAATAAATTCAATGCTCTATTTATTTTAGCTGCATCTAATCTCCAGTTTGATATTCCAACAAATGGAACAGTTTCATCTTCTTCTTTTTCTAATAAATGATGCATTACCTTTAATGGATTATTATTTGATCTTTCAGCTAATCCCATTTCATCAAAAATAACCATAGGTATTATTTTATTATTTATATTTTGCTTCTTAGCATCAATTGCTTTTTGAAAAATTTCCTTTATTCCTTTAGAAGTACTTGCTTCAGAACCTTGGTAATAATAAGTATATAATTTCCCTTTTTTTTGAAAAATTTTACTTTTAGAGAATTCACCTACTAAAGTATTGTATAAAATTTGGCAACTCAAGGATTTTCCTGTTCCTGGTTTACCAACTATGATTAAAGGAACTAAATTATCAACACATGTATAGCATGTAAATAAATTTTCTTTCAAAGCTCTATTTAAAGCAATTCCTTTTCCAATAACCATTTGTTCTGTTAATGCTTGAACAATATTTTTGGGAACCTTTAAGAAATTACCAAAAATTTTATCTAATTGCTCACATAATTCATTTCTGATTATTTTATCATTTAATCTTAAATAATAACATAAATAGATAGTAAGATTTAAACTCATTTTTAAATTTTCATATGTATTATTTTTTTGGCTAGTATTTTCTTTCAAATAATTTATGAAGTATTCAAAAAAAATTGAAAACCTTCTTATTTCTCTGAGGCTTACTGATGATTTGTCATATTTAGACTTAATAAATTCATGGCATATAATAATACTTTCAATAATTTCTCTTTTCAATAAATTATCATCGACATTAATTATATTTTTCTCCTTAAAACCAGACAAAATTGATTCTATTGTATTAGATATATATTTTTCTTCATCTTTTTTTTGGAGAGAACCAAAATCAAAAATAAAATTTAATAAAGAATGGGGAAGAATATTGACAGAATAAACTAAATTATTTAATTTATTATCTCTCTCCATATTATAATATGCTAAGCCACTATCTTTCATTTTTTTAGAAATTGTTCTATAAGGATTACATGCACCCAAAAACACAAAATTATCCATTATTTTTTTTCCTAAATAAGTATGTTTGCACATAATTTCACTTATTAATCCAAGAGAATTGCATGTATTTATTTCATCAAAAAAAACCCAAATAATTTCTTCTTTTTCGTCTTTCTTTTCTTTTTTTTCCTTTTCTTCAATAAATTCTCGAGTTATTTTTTCAATATAATTAATAATATCTTCATCGGTTATTCCTGCATGAATTGGAAATTTTTTCCAATTAGATTTTCCTTTTCCACTTAAAATAGAAAGCATTTCCAATAATTTAGTTTTTCCTACTCCTGTTTCACCCATGAGTATAACTGGAATTTTTGCTTCTATATTCAATAAAATCCTGACCATTTTAATAAAATTATCTGAAACAAATATATAATTTCCTTGTTCCTCACAAATTTTTTTTAAATCCGATTTTTCAAGATTATTTAAATTAAATAGAATTTTAATCTGGTCAAGAAAAGCCTCATGATTTAAATTTTTATAATCAATTAAATCATCTAAATCAAAAAAATTTTCATGTTTCAATATTTGGAGCCATTGAGGCAACTCAAAATCTAAAATTTTTGATTTACTAGAATTCCATAATATTTTTAAATTTTTATATTCTTCCGTATTTTTATCTTCATTAGAAATAATACTAAGAGATTGGCCATCAAGATTAAAGAAAGCTAAGCTCGGTTTTATTTCTTCAAAAGAAAAAATTTGTTTTTTAATTTTTTCATTTGATAAATCATTCATTCCCTCTTTTATAGCAAGAGCTTCATCATATTTTCCAAATAAATCAATGGAATTAATTTTTTTTAATAAAACAGAATCAAAGGGGGAGCTTGTAAATATTTTTGATAAAGAAATAAAATTAGATATAATTAGTTTTCTTACATGTGATATTAAAAATTCCCTTCCTGTATCTAATGCTATTTCGTAATTAAAATAAACATTTTCAGTGAATTTTTTAAATTGAAGAGATAAGATTTTAATAAAATTCATTTTTTGATAATAATTATTATTTTCTACTTTAAAATATTTATTAATAATAGTTTCGCATTCAGCAGCAGTTTTAGTGATATTGTCATCTAAATTTATATCCTTTGTCTCGATTTCTCCTCTATCATATAATGCTAAAATTTCAGCAACAATGGATATTGGAGAATCTCTTATTTTTGTTACATTTTCTTCTAATCTAAGAGGATTTAATTTTTTAATATGTTTTCTATGAAATATTTTTAGAAATTTAAATTTTTTATCTAATTCGACGAATCCATTAGGTATCTCAATTATTATATTTATATCATTTCCAATATAATAAATTTTTTCAAATGAATCTACATATCTTAACACTATTAGTTTAAATAATATTTCATTCATTAGATTATCATTATCCGTGTCAGATAAATCCAAATGAAGGTAAGATTTATTTCCTTTTGCTAGCTTTTCTTTCAAACTAAGTAAATTATTTAATATATATTCTCTTCTAAAAGACCCACCTATTGGCAAATAACAATATCTTCCATTATTGTTTTTTACTTTATATTTTATTTCAGTTGATTTACCATATCCACAATATTCTGAAGAATATAATTCAATATTTTTAAAAACTTCAACCTTTTTTGGCCCCTTCAAATAAATATCAATTAAAATATTTTGTTCAGGAATTAATTTTTCTATATCTCTTGCAAGACCTGTATCAACTTTTTTATATATAAAAATTAAATAAGAATTCATTTCCTTTTTTATTTTATTATATAAAGTTTTAAAAATTTTCATTGAACTTTGAATTGTTGATAGTTCTAAACATTCTAAATTTGATATCACAAATAAAATTGGTTTTTTGCAAAGTAGCGATTTATAAAAAAAGGAAATAATTTTTTCTAAAGAAGTTTCTTCGTTGCAAATTAATAAAGTATTAATTATAGGAGGTTGATTTGTAAGATTTAAATAAATATTTAAAATATTTTTATTATTCTCAATATCATCATCATTATTTCCAGTTTTTTTCTTTCTATATAATCCAGGTAATAATTTATTATCCATAACTTTATTATATTCATATATATCATTTAAAGTTACATTATTTATCTCAAATAATTTCTCTAAGTAATTATTAATATTTGTGAGTTCATCATGTTCTTTATTAAAAATATAATTTAATGATACTCATTTATTTCAGATTAACATAAGTATAATTTCTTTGATAAATAATTATCATTCTTTCTTTTTAATGGATTAATATTGTAAGATATTTGAAAATAATTTTTTTAAGGGTGGACTTATTTCATAAGTAAAATTTGATGAATAAAGGTATTTAAATTCATATTCCTTTACTTTATTTAAAGTAACTGCATTAATTAAATTAGAAATGTCACCTTTATAATATTTTACTTTATCAAATAATTGCTTGAATTGTTGACCATAAAAAAGCCTTAAATATAGATACTTTTCATAACCATTTATTATTTAATTTTTAAAACTTTTATTTTTACTATTATAATCTTTAACTATTTCTTCTAGATTTTTTCCATTTTCATCTCTAGCTTCAGAATTTCTAATTTT
>ODAI012512532.1_pt1 | contig 10920 bp, 10 predicted proteins | sample 1539321 | NCBI WGS metagenome assembly ODAI01 (sample SAMN02144231, study PRJEB22623) | gut metagenome | biome: sheep rumen | host: Ovis aries | place: New Zealand | reverse complement strand
CCGTAAACAGGATGTCTGTGTACCTCCAGATACACGATCGCTCCGCGGTCCAGCTCGGTGCAGACGCGCCGCGCCGTAGCGGGGAAAGGTCCCCTGACGCTGTAACCGGTGAGCCCGTAAGCCCTAAGGCTCCTGCGGATCATAAGCGGTACAAGAAAATCGGAGGTTCCCCCGAAACGCTTGAGGAAATCTGCGTTCATATAGATAAGACGCTTCCTGCCGATCCCGGCGATCCTGCGAAACACCGCTTCAGGGCTCTGAGAAATAGGTATCCCCTCTCTCTTAGCCAAAGTATAGACCAGGTTGGTGATCGCCGTCGGGCCGCAGTGCCTTCTGTAGGCACGGTCCAGTTTCGCGAACTGTCCGGTCGTAAAGCAGTATTCATTTCCGTTCCAGAACGCGCTTGAACGCCCCTCATCTAATGATTCTCTGAACAAAACTTTTTACCATGTCACCGCTATATCGAGCTGATTGGGGTTGCCCGCGGCAAATCCGCCTGTATCAACGACGATGCAGGTGCCCAGACTGCACTCCACGAGGGATCCGAAAGGATGGACTCCAAGGTTTGCCGCGCACATAATGTAGTCGCCGAACATCTTACAGCCGTCATTTCTTACCCACACATCGTAGTAATAACCTCTTCGGTTCATATTTCTGACGCAGCCGCTCATATTGAGATTGTAATAAGTCTCCTTGCCTGAGGGGCCGTATACGCTGCCCTTGCTGCGGGAGAGCACCGGGCCGTTCCAGTTAAGGCTCCTGGTCTGATTAGCGAGTTCGGACCTGCGCTCTTCCTTAACCGCCTGTGCCCAATCTTCCTTGGCCTCGGAAGTCTTCTCAACGAGAATCTCTTCCTGCTCCTGCTTGCTCTGGGCTTCGTTTTCTTCCTTTCTCGCGTCATCTGCTTTGAGCGCCTCGATCTCAGCCGGGTCTCTGGTGATGACACTGCTGTCCAGATAACCGATCATTCCGCCGACTCTCACTTCCCAATATGTGAGATCATTGGTGCCGGTAAGGTTGATCGAACTATATTTTTCCAAAGAAACGATATCTTCCGCGTCATCGGAGGGCTCGCTCTTTACAGCTGCCGCTTCTGTGATGTAAACGATCGAATCTTCGCTCTTAAACTGATAACTGCTGTCAAAAGCCGCGCCGATCGTGCTCTTGTTCATCTCTGTCTCATCGGCGGTCGGTGCCTGCAGCACCTCCTCGGCTCCTGCGGCTGCGGACGGATCATCCGCTTCCTCGCTGTTTTCACCCGTTATCATCGTCACGCCCAGATCCGCATTGTCGATCGCCTTCGCTGTCTCCGGCGTGATCACGTTGCCCGCTGCATCGGTGGGCACCTGATTGTCTGTTGTCTCCTCCAGGATCTGCGCTGTCTCTGTATTGGTTGCTCCCTCTCCGGCTGTCTCGGTCGCCTGCGCTGCTGTACCCCAGACCGCGCCAGCGCCCATCAGGATCACTGCTGACAGACAGAGGGAAAGTATCCTATTTCTCATAAATCCTCCATTTTCTCTGCGTTCTTACCTAAAACATTGCCTATTTTAGCATGCAGATTTTAAAAATGTCGGATTTTGGTTTTTCTTTATACTTTTTTACAGAAAGTTTATAATTAACACTTGTCCAGGTGCACATCCATCTGCGGGTAAGGGATCTTGATGCCTTCCGCATCGTACTGCAGCTTGATCTCTTCCGTGATATACCACTTGGACTTAAGATATTCCGATCCCGGCACCCATCCGAAGGCCTCGATCACCACAGCGCTGTCCCCCAGACTGCTCACGTGCACGTTGATCCCCTTATCTGCGGTCACCGCGGGGCAGCTCAGGTATACTCTCTCCATGACTTCTTTGGCCTTTTTGATGTCTGAGTCATAGCTGATTCCAACCGAAATGTCCAGGCGCCTCTCCGGCATCATGGATGCATCAGTGACCGCCGAATTGGAGAGTGTGCCGTTGGGAATCGTGAGCACACGGTTGTCAACGGTCGTAATGGTCGTATACACCAGCCCGATCGCCTGCACTGTCCCGTCGCCAAAAGATGTCATAATATAGTCACCCACTCTGAACGGCTTCATCAGCAGAATCAGGATGCCGCCCGCCACATTAGCCAGGCTCCCCTGCAGGGACATACTGATCGCCAGACCTGCCGCGCCCATGACCGTGACGATGGAAGCCGTGCTGACCCCCAGCTGCCCCACGATCATGAAGCCCAGCACTACATACAGAAACATCCTGGCGGCAGACATCAGAAACTTTTTGACTCCTACGTCGATTGATGTATGCTCCAAAAACTTGTTCAAAAGTTTCAGCAAAACATCGATCAGCTTCCTGCCGACAATAAAAATGATTAACGATATTACAATATTGAAAACAAGCTTCTGCAGAGAAGGCGCCAGCGTTTCAAGCACTTTCTCAAGCGTGCCCGGTGTCAGGTCCGAGGGGTCAATAGTGGGCACTTCCGGTGTCTCCGTCCATGCACGCATTAAGCTCAATGAATACATATAACAAATTTCCTTTCTTATCTTACTTCCGTCGCTGTCAAAAGATCATCCGTTCCAGTTCCCATCGCTGTCAAAAGAGAAGCTGAGCTGCTCTTCCGTTCCACCCTGCTCTTCGTTCTCACGCTCGGGAGCTGCTCTTCTGACTCTGTACGTCTCTTCATGAAGAGTAGTAAAGTCTTTCTTGAGGTAGATCAAGTACTCTTCCTCAGGAATATTATATTTTCCAAGCAGTTTGGAAATCATTTTCTTGAGATATCTGGCGCTGACATGGGTCTCAACATACAGATCAGCGTCCGGAATCTTCGCCGGCGTATCGAGTCCGACTCCATCCCTGGAAAAATACGGGCGCTTCCTGCCCTGCAGATCCGGGTCCATCTCCAGGCTTGTGAAAAGCATCGGATTCATCCTGTTGAGCATCGCGCATGTCTGCAGGAGCATCTGTTTCCAGCTGTCCACCTCTATTTTTTGGCCATACAGCGAGAAGGCTGCCGGTTTCTTATTAGTGATCACACTTGTAAGATCATAGGGCACAGTCTCATCCACGCGGAAAGCATCATAATCAATCTTCTCCAGCGCATTTCTCTCCCTCTCAGCCCTCATAAGGCTCTGCTCCCGGCTGAACTGCGCACGGCACTCATCCACGCTTTCCAGTTCTTTGCGCACACTGCGGTAGATCCTGCGATACTGCCGGATCTGTTCGGGATCCTTGTCCTTGCGATATTTTTCCTTCTCGATCTCCAGCATGATCGCCGCGCCGGTCTCCTCAAGAAGCCCGGACAGCCTTTCCATCTCTCTCGACAGCTTCTCAGCATTCTTCGGAAATTCGCGATAAAGATCAGCAGCAATTTTCTCCAGTTCCATAGTCACTCCCTGCATTCTCGCGTGCTTGGCCACAGGCTGCGGCTTCTGTTACCGCGCCACTATTATTCTACAACAGATGGAATTGTGTTGAAATAGCAAAAAAGACCGGGCTCCAAAGAGTCCGGTCCGATCAATCTTAACTATAGAAATCAAATTTGCTCAGAACGCTTCATAGCATTCATTTCTTCCCGCGCAGCTTCCAAATCGTCTGGTTGAGCACCTTAATGTTGATAGGCTTGGGGATATGTGCATTCATTCCGCAGGCAAAGGAGCGCTCGACGTCTTCTTCCATGGTGTCAGCAGTCATTGCCAGGATCGGCACGGTCGCCGCATCTTCCCGAGGAAGATTGCGGATAGCAGCCGTTGCCTCATAGCCGTCCATCAGGGGCATTCTGATGTCCATAAGGACCATGTCGTAAAAGCCCGGTCTGGAACTGCGGTACATTGCCACTGCTGCTTTTCCGTTTCCGGCGATCTCGCATCTGGCGCCTTCCACTTCCAGAAGTTCTTTGAGAACGTCCGCGTTGATCGGGTTGTCCTCAGCCACGAGGAATCTCAGTCCTCCGAGAGGATTTGAGCTCATGGACTCGCTGCCTGTTCCTTCGCCGCCCTGGTCGAGGCTCAGTTCCTCTACGATCGTACGGAAAGTAGAGAAGAAGAAAGGTTTGGGCATGATCGCGTCTATGCCGGTCTTGTGCACGTTCTGGATAAAGTGCTCCGCCTTATCCGACATCAGGATGATCGCCGGTGTTTTGGCCCAGTTCATAGCCCGGATCTCATCGGCGACTTCCCAGTAGCCTTTGTCCTGAAGGTCGCGGTCCATGAGGTAAAGATCGAAACTTCTGTCCTCCACCCCGGCCTGCTCAATGAGCTGCATTGTACCGTAAGCGCTCGCGGTATAGTCCGCGTCCAGTCCTGTATCCCGGAGAAGCTCGCAGATACGCGCCGCTTCATTCATATTTTCGCCCACGACAAGGAGTCTGCGGACGCCGTGTTCGCTCCAGAAGTTATCTGCAGCCTGGCCTGCTGTCTGCAGCCGGAGACCGACAAAGAAGGTCGAGCCCTGTCCCAGTGTGCTCTGCACGGAAATCGTGCCGCCCATCTGGGCCACAAACTTGCGGCTGACAGCAATTCCGATACCGGTGCCCTGCATACCGGGAACGTCATCGAAACGCCCGTTATTGTCAAAGAGTCTCTTCTGCAGCTCGCTGCTCATTCCCATGCCGTTGTCACGGACTTCAAAGGAAATCTCTCTGAAATCAGCATCGCCATCGCTCTCTCTGCCGATCACAGTGAGGGAGATCTCTCCGCCTTCCTGCGTGTACTGCACTGCATTGTCGAGAAGGTTCATCAACACTTCCGTGATCCTGACCTTGTCACCGATGAAAATATCGTGCTCGATCCCAACTGTGCGGACCTCAAAGCGCTGGTGCTTGAGCTGTGTTTTGACACGCGCCATGTCTGAGATCTCTTCTATAGTCTTGCCCAGCGCAAACTCGCTCTTATCCGCCTCGGGGCTGTTCTTATCTACTCCGCTCATCTCCATGATCTGATTGATCATCGTGAGAAGGTCCTGGCAGGATACGCCGATCCTGTGGGCGTATTCCTTTACCTTAGGGGCGCTGTCCGCGTTCTTCATCAGAAGCATCACGAATCCGGTAATGGAATTCAGAGGTGTCCGAAGGTCGTGGGACATTCCCTTGAGCATACGGTTGTGCACCGCCACTGTTCCGCCTAAGAGAAGCTCATGCAGGCGGCTGTTATCAGCTGTCCCGCCCTCGGCGTCAAGGTACACCACAAGATAGCGGTTTCTGCCCTTTATGCCCTCGATCCGCGCGACGCTTCTGTGATAAGCCTTGGGCTGACCGGTCCGCCTGTCCAGGCATTCCGCGTCTGAGCGCAGAATTGCGCTTTCGCCCGAGTTGCTGCCGCCGCTCTGCTCGGAGATGGTATCCCCGAACATTTCCTCACAGGGAATATCTCCGGAGTCCGGCCCGAGTTCGCGAACATCGCTCATAACCAGCTCTCTGGGCAGACCAAGTGCCTCCTCCACGTTAGGTGAAACGTAAACGGCGCCGCGGCTGCCTTCCTCAACAAGGAGCAGCAGGTTGCTCGTTCCCACCACCATAGTGTCATATAGTTTATTCGTGGCCTCCAGCTCTTCCTTTGCTTCATTGAGATCCTTCTTCAACATCAGATTTTCCTGAAGAATCTCCTGGATTTCACTTTCCGTAAACTGCATCTGAACATCCCTTGCACAAACAAAAACCAAAGTTTCTATAATCTTTCCTATTGTATACTAAAATACGGCTTAATACAATTCCAATCACGATAAGTACACTTAAACTTTTTCGAAGTTCAGCCTATTTTTAAAGGCTTTTCGCCGCCATTCTCCCGCAAAATCGCCGCACCGCGATCGCCACCGCGCTGTCTTCACCGAACTCCTCCTCAGCGATCCGCTCCATCGTTTCCATCGCCGCAAGCGCTTTTTCATGCTGACCATCCGCCTCTGCTGCCAGCGCCAGCTGCTCCAGACAATGTATACCGTAAGTATTTCTGATCCCGATCATTCTATCTGTACCATCGCAGAGTTTTTCAAACAGCTCCGCCGCCCGATGCGACTCCCCTGTCTTAAAAAGTGCATTTGCGTATCTGTACAAAATATAGAGATACAGCGGCATATAGCTGTCCGCCATCATCTCGTCAGCAAACGTGTAGAGCTTCTCGTAAATGTCCCTGTACGCCTCCGCCTCACCCCTGTCGGAAAGCTTCGCGATCTCGTCGGAGATCTCTTCAAATTCGGCCTCGAAGTCAAAGAGGATCCGGTCCCTTCTTACACCCGCCGCCTCATCCCGGTGTGCCCACCCAATCAGGGTATCCACAGCTTTGGCGATGTCCGGAGCGGAGCGGTTTTCTCCTACGACCATGTTTTTAAGCCTTATGTTCCGGAATGACCTCCGGATTCCTTCATAATTGTTCATTTTCTTGTCCTGAAAAAAGGCTGCAGGATACTCTCGATCCCGCAGCCGTCATTGCTGTCTGTGTCTACAGTTTGTTCTGTCGTCAGCCCTGCTTCTGCAAGTCTGAGATCCAGCTCTCACGATACTGGATTTCTTTCTTCAGCTTCGACTGCTCCGTCTCAAGATCGTTGATCCTGCGGCAGCGCTCTGTCGCCTCGCTGTCATCGACTGTAACACATCCGCTGGCAATCACAAACGGAAGTTTCTGCTTGCGTACACCGCCCGCATAGGTGACTGTCAAAACAGCGTCCTTCTGTTCATTGACTGTGCCTTCGCCATACTTCGAATGCTCCACCTTCTTCCCTTCCAGATTCGGAAGTGTCATTGCCTCTCTCTGTTCAGTAACCTCTGTAAGTCTTCCGCGCAGTACATCAAGCTGACCTGTCAGCTTCTGAATCTCGATTTTTGCTGCTTCTTCTCTCTGCTTCTTCGTTGTCGCTCTTCTGCGTCTTACATTGATGCCGGTTACTCTTTGCGCCATATTACCACCTTTCTTACAAACCGCCGCCCGGTTCGGCAGCGGCAGGCGCGCAGAAAACCCTACTTCAGCCACTTGTGTACAATATTATTTTAACACAAAAGTAAAAATCCGGTCAAAACGGAAATATCGTAAAAATGCTTTATTTTCGCCGTTTTTTCACTATTTTGACCGGCCGGTTCACAAAAATATAACACTTAGATCCCCTGTATCATGCTATACTTGCAGTACGGTTTTATATAAAAGAAAGGACATTCGATGAATAAATTACCCATCGCAGCCGCGGGAATCGTCGCCATGCTGACAACATCCGTGCTGTTTGCATATGCGGAGCCCTCTGAGGGGATCACTCCTGCGGAAAACGACGCCGTTCACTACTGCCGGACACATTTGGCGGAGGAAGATCAGCTTTTGTACGACGCGCTGCTCGCCTGCGCCCTTTCAGAAGATCCCTCTGAGAAAGGTGCCGAATTTCAGGTCAGGACCGATCCTGCCGGCGATGAATTCAAGGCAGCGTTCCACCGCTGTTATAACGCGCTTCTCTTCGACCACCCCGAGCTCTTCTGGCTCTATGCGGGAGACAGCTCCTTCCAGTACACTTACCGGCGCAAGCTCCTCGATGAGGGCACTTATTACATCGCTTTCCAGCTCACCGGGTCTTTCCCTGAACGAGACGCTCAGCTGGAAGCTTTAAAAAATGCTGCAGACACCTTCCTCTCTGAGATCGATCTCGACCAGAGCGCGCCGCAAGTTGCGCTGCAGATTCACGACAAGCTCATCGACCTGGTCTCCTATGACAGGGAAGCTGCCGCCAGCGAGGACAGGGATCTGGCGCACACCGCTTACGGAGCCCTGGTGGCCAACAGCAGGGGCGAAGCGAACCGGGCTGTCTGCGACGGTTATTCTTACGCCTATGAATACCTCCTGCAGAAAGCGGGAATCCGGAGCACCGTCGTTGCGGGCAGAGCCGGAGACGACGAGGAGACAGCGGGCCCGCATTCCTGGAACCTGGTGGAGCTGAACGGTCAGTGGTATGAAGTGGATGCGACCTGGAACGACATCTCCGCTGAGGAGGCCCTCGACACAGAAACGGATTACAGCGAGATCGCCGAGGAAGCGATGAACAATGCCTGGTATACCAACAGGCTCACCCACTATCTTTTCAACGTGACGACCGCGCAGATCTCATTTTTCGAGCCCGGCAGCCGCTACCGCTACACCAACGACAGGGGCTGGGTCAGTTTCCTGGGCGATTCCGTTCACATCCGTCACACCGAAGACAATACCGCTGAGACCGGCGACTACATGACGCCTCTCGCGCCCATCGCGGAGGGAACTGAATACTCATTCGACAACTTGAATGATTAATCAGAGATATAAAAAATCCGGCCGCAAAGGGCCGGATTTTTATTGCTTATTTATGTCTGCCGCATTCACCGCATGCGGCATCTTGTCTTGATTTATTCCTCGGATGCCTCTTTAACAGCTTCCTTGATCTCCTCGACCTTCTCTTCAGCCTTGTCGCAAGCCTCTTCAGCTTTGTCACAAGCATCTTCAGTCTTCTCTTCTGCTGCATCAGCGGCGTTTTCCACAGCTTCCTCAACAACATCAGCTGCAATGACTACGTCATCTTCTGCTTTCTTGAGTCTCTCTGCGATGAGATCCTGAGCGGACGCGATCTGCTCTTTGATCTTGGCCAGCTCATCCGTGGACATCTTGGAGATCTTCTGAGTGAGCTCATCGATATCCACGCCTCTCTCATTCATGGACTCCTTGAAGCTGCGCTGCAGGTCTTTGTTGAGTTCCTTGCCCTGCTCAACGGTAAGCTCGCCCTTCTTGACGAGTTCGCCGATGATCTCCTGGCCCTTCTCCGCAGTGATCGCCACTGCGCCTACGCCTGCCAGAAAGAATTTCTTGATTCCATCACCAAATTTGTACTCTGCCATTTCATCCTCCTTATTTTCATGGGACTCCCCCATAGTTTACAGAGCGAAAGCAGCACCATTGCCGCTTTTTTTCTCTTTCCCTTTTTATTCTATTCTCAGAAGTGTTTTCCTTGTGTTTACTTTCTAAAGTTTCTATGAATTAATAAATAAAACTAAATGAAATATCCTGACGCCAAAATATTCCGCCGCCGGATCACCTCGCTGCTCCGAGGTATTCCTCCAGCGTAATGTTCCTCTCTGTGATCTCCTGTGCGGCTTCGAGGCCGACATACCTGTAATGCCATGGTTCTCCCTTGACGCCTGTCACGGAAGATTTATTGTTGGGATACCGCTTTATAAAGCCGAATCGGCTGCAGTTCTCGTCCAACCACTCCCACACGGCATTCGCCGACTCATTGTCCTCCGAGTCGCTGGAAATATCGACGCACAGTCCCGTCTCGTGCTCGCAGGTGCCTGGCTCGGCTTCCCACTGCACCGCAAGCTGCCTGGCCTCTTCTCTGGTCTTTCCGTAGCCCATGTACTCCCTGATCTTGTTGTCCAGTCTTTCCTGCTGCTCTTCGCCGGTCCTATAGCCCTGAACCACACGGGGATCCAGCCCCGCTTCGCGCATCTCGTCGAACATATCCTGAAGATCCGGGTAGATCCGGCTGTCGACTGTCTGTCCGTAGCGCAGTTCCGTAAGCTCCCCGTCGAATTCCTCCTCTAGAGGGTGGTTCTTGTTCACCAGCAGAAGCCTCCAGTCCTCCGACTGAACGAAGCCTTTCCCTTTTTTGCCCTGTCCCGCGTAGGAGTCCGTGACCACAGGCTCTCTAAACGCGAGCTCCGGAAGGTCAAAACCGTAGAAAAACTTGTTTACCAGGAACGCGACGCCGATCACAAGCACTACGATGACCAGGGCTGCCAGAACTTCACTTCTGTACAGGTGCCATGCTCCCCCGCGCTTTTCTTTATTGATTGGATATCTGTTCTCTTTATCTGCCATCAAAGTTTCCTTTGCCGCAAGTATGTTAAATGCTTTTTAAGTAACATCCGCCAATTTTAAACAAAATATTACACATTTAGTATACTCTGTTTCAAAGAAATTGCAAAGAAAATCCGGCACCCGGAGATCAAAAATGAGGCCGTCAATTCTTCGTTAATGACGGCCTCACGCTAAGATTCGCTATTGTTTATACGGATAATCAATGAAGTTTGGAATAGCCAAAGCTGTTGCAGATCGCGTCGATCGGGATGTGATCCTTGCACATCTTGCACTCGGACGCAGAATAGGTGTGATAGTCCGGAAGATCCTGGATCTTATACAGGGAGTGAACCTGCTGGCCGAAGATCTTGGTCGGCACGGAGAAGATCGCCGTTATACCTACAACGGTTCCGCCGTAATAGTCAATACTCTCGCCTGCGCGAAGGATCGTCTGGCCCGTGGTCGCGGATGCCAGAAGCAGAAGGACGTGCTTGCCCTTGATCATCATCTCGGAGTTCTCACGGAAGATCATCTGTCCGCGATTGTCGAACTCGGGAGAATAAACATAGATCGTCTTATGCGCGTTCATGGACATGATACCCGCCTGGGTGAGTTCATCGGCAAGATAGGCACCGATTACTTCCATTCCGTCCATACACACGATCGTGTCTACGATCGTCGTGGCGGCATAGGTACTGGCCATAGCACGAGCGGCAGCCTTTGCTTCGCTCTGCCTGGTCTTCATTGTCGTCATATCGATATAATAGTTGATATGGGAATTCGGCGTTACAAAATGTCCGGGGATAACTTTCATAATGACATCCGGGAACTTTCTCGATCTCATCTTAGTGTAAGACTGCATGTGCACCTCCGTTCTGCGGCTCCGCCCCTTCAGCGTCGCCGTATTGACGATTCCTGTAACTTATAGAGTCATTATACTATGTTTTTGCATCATTTGCACAAAAAATCGTTCCTATCCACCCCCGATTCAGCAAAAATATGCAATTCTCTCTTTCTCTTTTTTTTCGGAAAACTTTAGAAGTTTTTCATTCTTTATAAATAGTTTTATAACAACTATCGTGTATAGTATTACTTGTAAACAGAGAGAACATTTCCCCCTCTTTAAAACTCTCAATGTTTAACAAGAT